>Ga0114922_10007258_pt1 | contig 10143 bp, 5 predicted proteins | sample AartaG_FD_100975 | JGI IMG/M metagenome (GOLD analysis project Ga0114922, IMG submission 100975) | Deep subsurface microbial communities from Aarhus Bay to uncover new lineages of life (NeLLi) - Aarhus_00045 metaG | ecosystem: Environmental > Aquatic > Marine > Oceanic > Sediment | place: Aarhus...
ACGAGGATCATTAATTCTTCTATCTTCAAAATTAATACGTCCTGTCCGGAAACGGATAAAGACCGTTCGGGAATGAACGGATTGTGTTCCAAGTGATCGAAAATCCCTCATAGGAGATCATGGCATAATTTTTGCTAAGTTATTTGTTGGTTAATGAGAAGGATACATAAAAAAAACTGCGGAAGTTCAAGGAGTGGACAATGTATCGTTATGTACTCATCGTCGTATTTATTCTTTTAATATTTTTTTTTGCCTCGGCTAATGCAGGCATTTCCCAGGATCAACAAAGTGTCCTTACGCCGGAAAATGCCAATGAGGCCCGGCTCAATCGCCTGCAGCCGCCCGACCAAGTGATGGATGCCATCGGAATCAAGCCGGGCATGGTTGTGGCAGAGATCGGAGCCGGCCATGGCCGTTATGTCGTGCAGATAGCTGTAAGAGTAGGCGAGATCGGCAAAGTGTATGCTGAGGATATCAACACAGCATCCCTCCTGCATTTGGAGAAGCGGTGTAAGCGATGGGGACTGGAACATGTCCAGGCCATTCTAGGGGATATCACCGATCCTAAACTCCCTAAGGGTGAGCTGGATGTGATATTTGTCATCTCTGCTTACCATCATTTTCAAGATCCGGTAGCGCTTATGCGCAATGCCAGACCTTCGCTCAAGCCAGATGGTGTGGTTGCGATTGGAGAGTGGCTAGGTTCCACATCACCTAAACAGGTAGAAGCGCAGATGAAGGCGGCCGGCTACAAGCTGGAACGCACTGAAACCTTTCTTGAAAAAAACAACTTGTACATATATATTTTCTGTATCGATAATGTGCAGTAACATCTCTCAAAGCTAAGACCCCCTTGATTTTTTTGCTCAAATTTCTGAAAATTCTATCGAAATTGACGACAGAATTATTCCTTGTTCATTATTAAGGGTTTGCCGGCGAGCTCGCCGTTGTAGATGCCATCTTGGATGATCAACTTGCCATTGATCAGGAGAGACTGTACGCCTACGCTGTATTGATGAGGAGCATCAAAGGTTGCTTTATCCGATATTTCATCGGGTCCGAATACCACGATGTCCGCAACGAATCCCTCCTTTAGGCTACCTCGGTCAGCCAAGCGAAGGACTTCAGCGGGGAGTGAAGTGGCCGCTCGGATTGCCTGTTCCATGGTGATCCATTTTTTTCCCAAAACGTATTCGCGGATTTTCCGCGGAAATGTGCCGTAGCTTCGAGGATGGGGAAAGCTTTTATCCGGAATTTGCACATTTCCATCCGATCCTGTCATGACATATGGCTTTTTCATGAAATACTCCAGGTCAGATTCCTGCATGTTGAAGGAGATGATGCTGGGGCTACCGTTTAGCACCAGATGAATAGCCGTTTCGACAACCGGCATTTCCATCATTTGACTGATTTCCAGCAGATTTTTCCCATCGAAATCTCTATTTTTGGGATATGAAACGATGACGAGGCTCTCCGGTCCGCCCCGCCGGTCGATATTTTCCGCGATTTCCTTTTTTATTTTCGGCAGAAATTCCGGATTTTCCAAACGGCCTCTCATTTGTTCACCCGCCTGAACCCACCTCGGGATAACGGCAGCAGAAAGCCCGGTACTCGAGGCCACATAAGGATACTGGTCGGCATATACTCGGATGCCTCTTTCTCTGGCGTTTTCGATTATAGCGCACACCTCTTCTGACAATCCCCACACGGGTTTCCCAAGAGCCTTTATGTGCGATATCTCAACCGCAATTCCTGCTTGTTCTCCGACGGCGATGGCTTCTTTGACCGCCTCCTTCAATCCGATGTTGTAATTGCTTTCATCCCGGATGTGTGTGGCGTAGATCCCATCATATTTTTTTGCCAACCGGGCCAGTTCGACGATCTCGTCTGTTTTTGCGAAACTTCCGGGAGCGTAAAATAGGCCTGTCGAAAAACCAACCGCCCCTTCTGCCATGCCCTGAGCTAAGAGTAGTTTCATTCGTTCGAGCTCTTCATCTGTTGGTTCCCGATCTTCCTGATCCATCACGCTTCCTCTGAGCGTTCCATGCCCGACCAAATGGATGACATTTAGCCCAATCCCCTGGGATTCGAGTTTGCTGAAGAATTCTTCAACACGGTATGTGCCCCCGCCACAGTTTCCTGTGACGACCGTCGTTACTCCTTGCATCAAGTAGTTCTTTGCACTCTTCCCTATTTCTGTTTGGAGGCCCAGCTCACAATGGGTGTGTATATCGATGAATCCTGGCGAGACGATTGATCCTTTGGCATCGATTGTCAATCCTGAGGATGTTTTTATATTCCCGATGGTTTTAATGGTGCCATGCTCTATGCCAATATCGGCCACAAATGATATTCCACCTATGCCGTCATAGATTGTTCCCCCTTTTATGACAACATCATAAGAGGTCGAACAACCCACCAAAAAGAGGGCAAGCAAACCTAAAATATACCATTTATTATCGATGATCATTTTGCACCTAAGTTCAAACGAGCTATCTCTGTTCGTTAACGATATAAAACACATGCTCAAAGGTCAAGATGATTGTGTTGACCGGTTCTTTTCGAGTGTGATATGGTCAAGTCCGATGGATTTATCATAGAGGAACTAAAATGAGAGAAAAATTCCTGATAAAACTGGCCCAATGGCATGCTGGCCATCCGTGGCGAATGCTTCTGATCGTGTTGCTTGTAACAGTTTTATTTGCTGTCTTCGCCAGCCAGTTGAGCGTGACCATGCGTTGGTCAGACCTGCTGCCGTCTGACGATCAGAGGACTATTCAGTTCAACAAGATCATCGATGAGTTTGTCTCCGCTACGAGTCTCGTTGTCGTGGTCCAAGGGGAGGAGGACAGGATCAAAGCCTTTGCCGATGCCCTCGCACCGAAAATTTTGTCGTCCAGAGATCCGGATAACAGCGACAAAAAGCTCTTCAAGCGCGTGGATTACAAAACCGAGACAGATTTTTTGAAAAAATGCGGCTTGATGTTGATAAAAGAAGACGACCTGGAAAATCTCAAAGATATTTATACCGACCCCAATCTGGATGGCCTGTTGTTCAACCTGAATAATTCGATGGAAAAGGAATATGTAGGCAAAGAGGAGTCCATATCCACGCGCGAGAAGGAAGATGGGGCGGTGTATTTTTTGGATGGAATACAAGAGCTTGTTACAGTTCTAAAGGAGGCGGCTGCAGGCACCGAGTTTGTCGCAGAGGATGTTCAAAAAGTCGCGGATAAACTTTTGATCGGCGAACCCTATTTTCTCTCATATGATGAGAAGGCCCTCATTTTGAATGTCATTCCCAATTTTACGATGATGGATACCCATTATCTGGTCGTGGGAACCGATGCCGCGCAGGAGATTGTCGATGGCCTCCTGATCGATTTTCCGGATGTTGAGGCCGGACTGACCGGATTTATTGCCGTGGGGCGGGACGAGATGGTCTATTCGGAGAAGAGCCTAGGCTACACCACATTGATAGCTGTCATCGCCATATTGATCCTTCTGATGCTTTCTTTCCGGATGTGGGTGGCTCCTGTGCTTGCTCTGACGAGCCTTTTGGTGGGTCTGGTGTGGGCTGTGGGGGCAGCGGCTCTTGTGGTCGGACAACTGAATATCATGACGCAGATGATGGCGGTGATCCTTCTCGGTTTGGGGATCGATTTTTCCATCCACATTATTTCCGGCTTCACGGAAAAACGGGCTGCCGGGGATAGCATTGCCCAGTCGATGGAAACCACTTTTCTCAAGAGTGGAAAAGGCATTATCACAGGAGCCTTCACGACAGCCTGTGCGTTCCTCACTTTGGTGATCAGCCATTCCCGCGGCATGAAAGAGATGGGCATCGTCACAGGAATAGGTTTGCTGGCCATTCTTTTTGCTACACTGTTCTTTTTGCCTACTCTTCTGGTTTTCAGAGAACGTCGGCTGGATAGGAAGAGAGAGGGAGGAAAAGAGAAGAAGGCGTTCGTCCGGAGAGATATTTCTTTTCGTTTTTTAGGAAACCTGACAGTATGGCTCGGCAAACATTATATTTTTACGATCGTGGCATCGGTCGCTATTACCGTTTTGCTGGTTTGGTCAGCCACCAAGATCACTTTTGATCACAATTACATGAACATCGAACCCAAGGGACTGACCTCCATAACGCTGCAGGATACGGTGCTCGAGAAATTCGATCTGAGCATGGATTATGCTTTAGTTTTGACGGATGATGTCGATCAATCCCGCTCCTTTGCAAAGGAATACCGAGAACTGGGTTCGGTGGCCGTTACCGAGGACATATCAGTCTATCTTCCTTCGGAACAGGAGCAGGTTCAACGAATCCCCCATATTTTAGAGATAAAGGAAAAGATCCAAGCCGCAGAAATCAAGGATTCCATCCATCGGAATGATTGGGAGAAACTGAGGGAGGAAATCGCACGTTTGGAAATGAACGTAATGGAGATGCAGGATATGGCCTTTATCGGGGGACAGGACAAGGTCGATAACAAGTGCAAGGAAATCGTCGGGGATCCCGACGATCCGGATTCCAAAAATATATTTCAGGATCTGCTGCGATTGATGACGTCAAATGAGGCACCAGTGACAGCAGGCTTTTCGAGTTTTCATCAAAAGTTCGCTCCCTATTTCAAACAAGCGGTGATCCAGATGGGATCCACGGATTCCATTCATCAGGAGGATCTACCCGACTCCATATTGGACCGTTATGGCAACGCAAGCCGTGATCAGTTTCTGGTGACGGTTTTCCCCGCCGGCAATATTTGGCAAAACAAGAACTTTTTGGACAGGTTTGTCCAAGATCTGGAAGATGTCAGCGACAGGGCGACGGGCATGCCGCCGGTTTTTAGAGCTCTGGTCGAGATTATCGGGCGGGATGGAAGGAATGCGGTCCTGTTGACCTTGGTCATCGTTTTTGTTCTTCTGATCATAGATTTTCGCAGTCCCCGATTGGCGTTGATGGCCATGATCCCTCTGGCCTGTGGCATTTTCTGGATGGTGGGATTGATGCACATTGTGGGTATGCAATTGACGGTGATGAATGTCATGGGGTTGCCGCTTATCGTCGGGATCGGTATCGACGACGGTGTCCACATCGTCCACAGGTGGAAATATGAAGGGAAAGGGAAAATAGGGGCTGTTTTTTCAAGCACAGGAAAAGCTATCCTTTTGACTTCTCTGACGACCATGCTCGCCTTCGGATCGTTGGTTTTTTCTATCTGGAGGGGATTCGGCCATCTGGGAGGAGCGCTTTTCCTGGGTGTCGGGGCCTGCTTTCTGACGACCGTCTTGGGGCTCTCCGGCCTGATCGGGCTGACCGAACGATAATAATAGTGGTAATTCTAATAGTTTTGTCATCTGATAAAAGAGATTGTTCTTTTGGAAGGAGAGATGAGAATGAGAAAGAACTTTAGAGCTTGGGCATTTGTTGTGCTTTTGTTGATGCCGTCTGTGCTGCTGACTGGACAGGATGAGAATAAGGTCCTGACCCTGGATGATTATCCCCAGTGGAAGCACATCACTGATGTCACGATTTCTGATAACGGCGATTGGATCACCTATGGGTACCGACCCAACGGTGGTGATGTCACTTTGTTTATCAAGAACCTGGATAACGGGAAGATTTTCGACGTCGCTGTCGGCTCTGATCCAAAAATATCCAGTGATTCCCGCTGGGCTGCCTACAAAATCAGTCCATCGAAGGAAGAGGCGAAAAAATTACGCAAAGAGAAAAAGCCGGTGACTTCGAAGGTGGAGCTGCTGGATTTAAGCTCGGGCGATAAATTTACTTACGCCAATGCATCGGCCTTCGTTTTTTCGAATGATTCGGGATTTTTTGCGGTCAAAAAAGACAAGACGGATAAAGATGCTAAACATGATGGAACCGATGTTGTGTTGCGCAATCTTAAAACGAGGCTGGATTTGAACATCGGCAACGTGGGGAGTTTTCGTTTTAATCATGATGGGACAATGCTGGCCTACACGATCGATGCGGACAAGAAGGCCGGAAATGGTGTTTATGTCCTGGTTTTAGAAAGCGGAGTCATCCGGCCGCTCGATTCAGGGGAGGCAGATTATGCCCAGCTTACTTGGGACGATAACGGACGCAAACCTTTGGCAGGCTTCCAGAAAGGCAAAGCCCTAGCTGTACTAAAAGGAAAAAAACCGGAAAAGTCTGTCCAGAAGGATAACCAGTTGCTGGTTTTTATGGGTTTGAGCACTGATACATCTGCAAAGATCATTTACAATCCTGCCGATGATAATGGCTTTTTGGAAGGTATGGTTTTGAGCGAGAAGGGGGAAATGACCTGGAGCGAAGACAATTCGCGGATATACTGTGGGATCAAAGAAAATGAGGCTGAACCGGAAAAGAGCGAAGATCCTGTAGCCAATCTGGATGTGTGGCACTGGAAGGATGAACGCCTTCAGTCGGTTCAAATGGTTCAGGCAGACAGAGACCGGAGGTTTACCTATCGATCGGTTTTTCTTTTAAAAACGAAGCAGTTTATTCCTTTGACCGATGAAGCGATGCCGACTATCAGTATTCCTCGAGATGGGAAATTTGGAGTAGGTAGGGAAAATAAAAAATACAGGGCTGATGTCAACCGAGGGCGATCTACTGCCGATTACTATAGAATCGATTTGGATACCGGCAAGCGTCTATTGATCATCGAAGAGATGCCTGTGACAATGGGGCTTTCTCCGGAAGGGAAATATTTCCTCTATTTTAAGCATGATCATCTCTGGGTGTATGATATGGCAGAAGGGAAACACTCTAACATTTCCCAATCAGCCTCTGTCAGTTTTGTGAATGTGGATATGGATACGCCGACGGATAAGCGGCCGTGGGGAATTGCCGGTTGGACAGAGGATGGGAAGAATCTTGTCGTGTACCACAAGTACGATGTTTGGATGTTGGCACTGAATGGCAGTCAAGCTGTAAATCTCACCGAGGGAGCAGGGGATGAACAGGAAATCCGGTTCCGGAATGTGCGGTTGGATATAGAGGAGCGTTTTTTGGATACGTCAAAACCGCTTCTTTTATCAGCCTATGGAGAGTGGACAAAGAAAGCAGGATATTTCCATTTAAAACCAAACGGTTCTTTAGAAGAGTTGGTTTACGAAGACGTTATGTTCGGCCGTCGCATAATCAAAGCAAAAAATGCGAATAAGATTTTGTACACCCGGGAGACTTTTGTGGATTTTCCGGATTGTTATGTAAGCGATGCGCGGTTTCAGAATCCTGTCAAGGTGACCGAGGCTAATCCCCAGCAGAAAGAATATGTTTGGGGGCGCAGGATCCTGATTGATTATGGAAACAGCCGGGGAGTGAAGTTACAGGCTACGCTGGCGCTGCCGGCAGGGTATGAGCAAGGAAAAAAATATCCGATGCTGGTTTATTTCTACGAAAAGATGTCACAACGCCATCACAATTACTCGATGCCTACCTATGACGACCGTCCACACATGTCTTTGTATGCCAGCGACGGTTATCTCGTGTTGATGCCAGATATCGTTTATACGGTGGGGACACCCGGCTCCAATGCCTTGGACTGTGTCAGGGCTGCAGTGCAAGAGGTCATTGATCTGGGATATGCCGATCCTGACCATATCGGCCTTCAGGGCCACAGCTGGGGGGGATACCAGTCTTCTTTTATCGTGACCCAGACCGACATGTTTGCATGTGTCGTAACCGGAGCGCCTTTGACCAACATGCCCAGCATGTACAACATCCTGTACAAAAGAACAGGGAATTCAAATCAAGGAGCTTTTGAAACATCGCAGGGAAGGTTTGGACGGGATGTTTATCCGATGAAAGACCTGGACCTTTATGTCAGCCAGTCTCCGATGCACCATGCTGCAAAGATCACAACGCCTTTCATGATCCTTCATGGCACGGAAGATGGGGCGGTGGATTGGAACCAGGGCTTGGAATTTTACACGTCAGCCAGGCGGCTGGGTAAAGAGGTCATCCTGCTGTCCTATCCGGGGGAACCCCATCATCTGCGGAAAGAAGAAAACCAGAAGGATTTTCAGCTACGGATGAAACAGTACTTCGACCATTATCTAAAAGGAACACCAGCCCCGGAATGGATGATCAACGGCATCCCCTACCTAAAAAAGAAATACAAAGAAAACAAAAACTAAAATTAAATTGGGGACAGGATTTACTGCTTATTGGCTTGTTGGAGGAGTTTTTCGATCTCCTATACGCATTTGTCCAGAGTTTTCGTTAATAATGAAGCCTTATCCAGACAGGTTCGGAGTTCCTTTTTAAAGGCTGCCTTTTCTTTGGCACCCAATTCTCTTTTGGCGATGATTTTCTGGTACGTCCTTTATAACTTTGTCATTCTAGTGCCACCCTCATCCGATTTTCACTCCTTGCGGCAAATATTCCTAAGCGATAGAAAATCCTGCTTTTTCGATATCTGTTTTTTCCCAATACAGGATCTCACGGCTATATTTTGCATGAAGTTCGAACGGCCGGAAAACGGGATCAATTTATTTCATGAAGGATTCTAATTTTCGGCTGTGTCTGGAATTTTTGAGTTTTCTTATTGCCTTTTCTTGTATTTGCCTGATTCTTTCCCGTGTGACCTTGTACTGCTGCCCCACTTCTTCCAGAGTATGTTCCATCCCGTTGCCCAGTCCAAATCTCATTTTGAGCACGTTCGCCTCTCTCTGGGTGTTGGCTTTCAACGCTTCCTCGATTTTCTCTTTTAAGTTGGTGTGCATGACTTCATCATGGGGCGACATCGAATCTTTGTCCTCGATAAAGTCCCTCAGATGACTTCCTTCTCCCTCTCCGATGGGCGTCTCGAGGGAAAGAGGAACCTGGGCAATTTTTATGATTTTTTGGACTTTACTGACAGGCAATTCCATTTTTTTGGCAATTTCTTCATTAGTCGGCTCTCTGCCTTTTTCCTGCACCAGTCTTTTGGACACTCTGTTCAGCTTGCTTATGACTTCAATCATGTGCACCGGAATCCTGATCGTCCTTGCTTGGTCGGCGATGGCCCGCGTTATGGCTTGCCGTATCCACCAATGAGCATAAGTTGAAAATTTGTATCCTCTCTGATATTCAAACTTATCCACGGCGGTGATCAAACCGATATTTCCTTCCTGGATCAGGTCGAGAAATTGAAGTCCGTAGTTGCTGTATTTTTTGGCGATGGAGACCACAAGTCTCAAATTTGCACTGACAAGTTCTTTCTTGGCTTGATCACGGATCTGTTTTCCTCGGATGATGGATTGTATCGTTTTTCTTATTTCCTGAGAATTGAGACCGACTTCTCTCTTATATTCTCTTAAAAGTTTTTTGATCTTTTGAATCCGTCGGCTTTTTTCCTCTTTTCCTCTTTTGCTCTTCACTTTTGTCAGAGAGATTTTCAGTTCCTCTTTTTTTGTTTCCAACTCTGTGATGATTCTGAGTTTTTCAAGGAGGCTTTTGGTGATTTCCGCAGCATAAGAATCGCGGATTGTCAGATCTGTGAAAAGATGATTCATTTGGATAACGAGTCGACCTCGGGAAAAAGCGTATTTTTTTGCGGGCGGGATTTTTTTTAGTTGGGCATACAGATCACCAATATCTTTGTGAATAGAGAGGAGTTTTTTCTTTTTCTTGACATACTCTTTTCTTGTGAAGTCATCATCCAAAGAGTCGAACATGATGTAGATGATTTCATCCTCTTCATGGAGTTTCTCTTCCAAGTACTGGAGTGCATTGTGGAATAATCGTGTGCTGAGAAGGGCTTTGGTTATGATCCACTCGCCCCTTTCAATTTTTTTCGCCAGTATTATTTCTTCTTGTCTTTTTAGAAGAGGAATGTTGCTCATCTCTCTCATGTAGATTCTGACAGGGTCTAAGATTCTCTCAGAATCTGCGATCAAAATCGGGGACACAATTTTTTGTTTCATATATTTCTTCTTTTTCTACTTTCTCTCTTCCTCTTTTCTCTTTTCCTTTCTCTTTTTTTTCTTTCTTTCCTCTGATATTTTTTCATGCAGTATTCCTTTCTCCACTGAATGCAGAGTTCTCCCTACAAAAATACACAAAACCATGAATGAGCTGATGTTTTTGATCGATGAAGAGCCGTTTATCAGAAACGTCTCCCCCCCCCGCCTCCACCGCGATCTTGACGA
>Ga0114922_10007259_pt1 | contig 10143 bp, 9 predicted proteins | sample AartaG_FD_100975 | JGI IMG/M metagenome (GOLD analysis project Ga0114922, IMG submission 100975) | Deep subsurface microbial communities from Aarhus Bay to uncover new lineages of life (NeLLi) - Aarhus_00045 metaG | ecosystem: Environmental > Aquatic > Marine > Oceanic > Sediment | place: Aarhus...
GGCTGGGGCGGACAGGGCCGCCGTCGCGGAAAACTCTTGCAAAGCAGGCCCGCAGAACGCATTTTGAACGCCAAGGGGCGGGCCCCAATAAAATGAGGCATCGATAAAGGGAACGACCATGGGCGAGCTCTTTGATGTCGCGGAGTTGGTGCGGATCGCAGTCGAGGACGAGAAGTCGGGCGTCGCGTTCTACTCAGCCCTGGCTGAGCGAACACAGCAGCAGGAGCTGAAGAAGGTCTTCGCCGACCTGGCCGAGCAGGAGCGTTACCACCAGCAGCGGTTCGAGAAGATGCTTGGGTCGCTGGGAGAGCACAAGGCCCCCGAGCGGTACAGCGGCGAGCACGCCAGTTACCTCCGGGCGCTGACGACCGACAGGGCGTTTCCCGATGAGGCCGCCGCCGAGCGCATGGCCGGCGAGTGCGCCGACGACCTGGCGGCGCTGGCGCTGGCGAGGCGCTTCGAGCGCGACACGCTCATCCTCATGCAGGAGATGCGCGCCCTGGTGGCCGAGAAGAACAGGGCCATCGTCGATGAACTGGCCGACGAGGAGCGGGCGCACCTGGTGACGCTGGCCGAGGCCGCCGAGAAGCTGGGCCGGTAGGGCGGGGAGACGGCCACGCCCCCCGGTCCCGCGGCGTGGGGCCCGAAAGCCCGGCCGCAAAGCGACTTTGAACACGTCTTGAGCCATGGCGATGAGATTCACGGCATGCCGGCGGCGCGCACGTCAACCGACAGCACCCGAGTCGGGCGGACAACAGCGCCGGCCGAAGCATCGCCCGAGCGACGCCCGCCATTTCGTGAAAAAGTTCCCAAGTAAACTTGACTTGCCCCTGACCGGGGCTGTAATTTCGGCGGTGTCACTCTGCTGTGTGCGTAGTTCGTAGGCCGTCCGTCAGTGACCGGCGCGTCTCCAGAGGAGAGCGGCGATGGCGATTTACTTTCTGCCCCAGGCAGATCTGCGGGGCATGTGTGCTGCACGACAAGGGACTTCCACCTTCGCTCCAGTCTCTACCGAACACCTGGCGTGGGTGGACGTTATCGACCCCGAGTCCTTCATGCAGGCCTTGAGCGAGCCCCGCCCCAGTCAGAGCCCCAAGGGTTTCCTGCTGCCGGCGGCCGAGTCGATGGGCGAGTATGGCTCCGGCGCGAAGGCCGCCTCTGTGGCCACGGAGAGCCCGCCGCTTGTCCTCATCGGCGTGCGGGCCTGCGAGCTGCGGGCGCGCAACTACCTGGACCAGGTCCTGCTCGAAGGCGAGGCCGAGGACCCCCTCTACCGCCAGCGGCGCGAGGCGACGACCATCGTTTCATGCGACTGCGTCGATTGCGCCGACTCCTGCTTCTGCACGCTGGTGGGCGGAGAGCCGTTCCCCACGGACGGCTACGACGTGAACCTGACGCCCGTTGACGGGGGCTACGTCGCCGAGGTGGCCACCGACCGCGGGCGGCAATGGGTGGGCGACGACCGGATCGGGAGGCTTTCCGAGGCGACCGCCGCTCAGCTCGCCCGGCGGGATGAGCTTCGCCAGGGCATGACCCAGCGCCTCAAGGAGCAGAACGCCGCCTTCAGCGTCACGGCCTCGGACCAGTCGCAGCCGAAGCTGCCGGACGACAACGACGATGCGTGGCAGCGGTTTGCGGCCGATTGCGTCGAGTGCGGGGCGTGCACCAACATCTGCCCCACCTGCCACTGCTTCTACCTTTACGACCAGGCGCTCGGGCCGGCGGAGTTCGAGCGTGTCCGCACGTGGGACAGTTGCCTGTTCAGCACTTACCATCGCATGGCCGGGGGCCCAAGCATGAAGCTGACACCGTATCCGCGGCTTTACAGCCGCCTGGCCAATCGTGTGCTTCACAAGTTCACCTACTCGCCGCAGCAGTACAGCCTACTGGGCTGTGTGGGCTGCGGGCGATGCGTGGATGCCTGCATCGGGGACATTGACATCCGCGAGGTTGTCCAGGAGCTGGGCGAATGACTTCGGCTAACCTCTACTTACCCAACCCGGCCGAGCTGGTGGAAGTCATCGACGAGACCCCGACGATCAAGACGCTGGTTCTGGCGCCGTCGGAGCCGTTGAACTTTCGAGCCGGGCAGTTCGTTCAACTGACGCTGCCGGGCGTGGGAGAGGCGCCCTTCACGCCCTCCAGCTCGCCGCTGGAGCCCGAGCGGATCGCCACGACGATCCTCAACACCGGCACGGTCACGGAGCGGTTGCACGAATGCAAGGCGGGGACGACGCTCGGCCTGCGCGGCCCGTTCGGCAAGGGCTACCCGATCGATAAGCTCCAGGGCAAGGAGGTGCTGGTGATCGGCGGCGGTGTGGGGCTGGCGCCCCTGCGGGCGCTGATCCTGGCACTGCTGGCGGACCTGGGGAAGATCAAGCGCCTCAGCATCAAGTACGGCGCCCGCTGCGTCGAGGAGCTGCTCTACGACAAGGAGTGCAACTCCTGGACGGCGGACGGGAAAGTGGACCTCGCGCGGACCATCGACAACCCCCAGGAAGGCTGGACCGGCCGGACGGGTGTGGTCACCACGCTCCTGAAGGACATGGACGTGGACAAGTCGAATTGCCTGTGTTTCATTTGCGGGCCCAGCGTGATGCTCAAGTTCAGCACCTTCACCCTGATCGAAGAAGGTTTCACGCCCGAGCAGATATACCTGTCAATGAACCGCCGCATGAGCTGTGGGCTCGGGCACTGCGGGCGGTGCAACATCGGGCCGTACTACCTCTGCAAGGACGGCCCGGACATGAACTACGCGCTGATTAAGGACTATCCGAACGTGTTCTAGCCTGCGTTTGGCTGCTCCGGCGAGCGTGACTGCCAGACCCTGGGCGGACGCGATGTCCTGACAATCAGGAAGGGCACGATAGTGGTCGGAACCCAACAACAGACGTTGGCGCGTTGCACGCTGTGTCCGGCGGGGTGCGAGCTGGCCCTGGTCCAGGCCGGGCCCGACAACTGGCGGAGCGAGTACCCGGCCGAGAGCGGGCGGGGGCTGTGCCCTCGCGGCAGCGCGCTGGGCGAGCTGCTCGGCCATCGCCAGCGGCTGCTGGCGGCGGCCCGACGCCAGGGCGGGCGGCTCGGCGCCCTGGACCTGCCCTCGGCCATGCGCGGCATAGTCGACGCCGCCGCCGGCCAGAAGCTCCTCCTGCTGCTGGACGGGAACGTACCAGTCGAGCAGATGGCGGCTGCGGGTGCATGGTGCCGCGACTGGCCCGGCGCCGAGCTATGCCTGGTGATCGAGCCGGCGGAGGAGCAACTGCTGCTCGGGACCGAGGCGAGCGGGGCCGACTACCTCGCCGACGACGACCTCAAGGATTGCGACGGCTTCGTGGTGATAGGCGACGTGTTCGGCGCCAACCCGTGTTGCTCCCGCGGCGTGTTCGACCGTCGCAGGTCCGAGCCGCGGACGCCCATTGTGACGATCGACCCTGCCGCCGGGTCGGCGGCGAAGTTCAGCACTCATCGCCTCCCCGCCGGGCCGGGGGGAGAGCTGGCCGCCCTGCAGGCCCTATCCTCGGCGGCGGGTGTGGAATCGGGTCCGGGCGAGGGGAGCGTCTCGGCGGCGGAGGCAGGACAGGCCATCGCGGGGTGCAAGCGACTGGCCGTCCTGGTCGTCGCAGAGCACGGGCGGGGGGGCAACTGGCGGCAGATCGGCTTGGCGGCGGGGACGCTGGCAAAGGCGCTCGGAGGCGGCGTCGCGGTACAGACCGCCGGCGCCAACGCCCTGGCCGCCGTCCGCCTGGCGGCGGAGCTGGGGACCACGTCGCTGGCCAAGGCTCTGTCCGACGAGTCGGCCGTCCGCGTGGCCATCGGCTGCGACGTGCTGGGGATGCTCGGCCAGCCCGACATCAAGGTATTCGCCGCGGCGGCGCCGCTGCCCAACTGCACGACCGAAGCGGCCGAGATCATCCTGCCTTTGGCCATGCCAGGCGAATACGGCGGAACGTATCTGCTGACGGGCGCCAGGCAGGCGCAGGTGGCACCGCTGATGTCGCCGCCGGCCGGCGTGCCGTCGCCGGTGCAGCTCGTCGAGGCCCTGGCCTCAGCCGCCGGGGCGGCGCAGACCCGGGCGGAGGCGCCGAAGCTGGCGAGGGTTTCCGGCCAGACGCCGTCGCCCGCCCCCGCGCAGGACGGCTCGCCCGGCACGAAGCTCCTGCTCGGAAGGCAGGCGACCCACGCCGGCAGCGGGGCGATCACCGCCCACGGCTCATGGCAGGCGGGCATTCAACCGGTCCCCGAGCTGCGCATCTGCCCGCGGGACGCTCGCGAAGCGCAGATCAAGAACCTAGCCGTCGTGACCGTCCGCGCCGGCGGTCAGTCGGTGCGTGCCGCGGCCCGGCTCGCCCCGGAGCTGGCGCCGGGCACGGTGGTGCTGCCGGAGGGGTCGGCCCCGGCCCGGGCGCTTATCGGCGGCAAGATCGACCCCGCCAACGACGTCATCGTCGCCGAGCCGGTCCCAGTAGACGTGAGCCCATGACATGGAAACACCAACCACACAGACAGTTGCCAAGCGCGTCCTGATAGACCTTGACCGATGCGTCGAGTGCCGGTCGTGCGCGGCTGCATGCTATGCCAGCCACGCCAACTTCCCGGTGATAGGCTTCGCCCGCGCCGGGTGGGCGATCCTGCCGGTGATCTGCCGGCAGTGCAAGGCCGCCCCTTGCGTTGACGCGTGCCCGGCCGAGGCCATGGTCCGCGACGACAGCGGGGTGGTGCGGCGTCGGCTGTTCCGGTGCATCGGGTGCGGCTCGTGCGCTCGGGCCTGCCCATTCGGGATCATCCCCGACGCCCTTTCCGGCGCGCTGCCCGGGACAAAGAGCCCCGACCGGATTAGCGGCCACCAGGTCGCCAAGTGCGACCTGTGCGCCGACCGCCTGGCCGGGGACCCCCAGGCCGTGCCGCGCTGCGTGGCGGCCTGCCCCTCAGGGGCGCTGATTTTCGCGGACGAGCATCAGGCCGATCAGATCGGCGTGGAACTCATCGGCGGCAGGACCGCCGGGGAACATCCCTTCAAGCGAAGGTAAGCCATGGACATCGGTTGGATGGTATTGACGTTCCTTGCCGCGGGACTGGGCAGCCTGCTTCTGGGCCTGCTGCTGCGGGGCGTGGACCGGAAGGTGACCGCCAGGGTGCAATGGCGCGTCGGCCCGCCGCTCTATCAGGCGGCGGTGGATGTCCTCAAGCTGATGGGCAAAGAGAACCTCATGCCCGTCACTGCCCGCGGGACGGGGTTCCTGCTGGCGCCGGTGATCGCCCTGGCTTCAACGGCCGTGGCCGCCACGATCCTCTGGCGGGCGCTGGTCCTTCCCGACGCCACTTTCCTCGGCGACCTGATCGTCGTGGTGTACCTGCTGGTCATCCCCGCGCTGATGATCATTCTGGGCGCCTCGGCAAGCGGCAACCCCCACGCCTCCGTGGGGGCCGCCAGGGAGCTGAAGCTGCTGCTCAGCTACGAGTTACCGCTGTTCCTGGTGCTGCTGCTGGCGGTGGCGCGCGGCGGGTGGACCTTCCAGCTCGGCAAGCTGATCAATGCCCAGCAGCAGACGCCGGTCCTCTACAGCATCTCCGGCGTGCTGGGATTCCTGATCGCCATCATCTGCGTCCAGGCCAAGCTCGGGCTGGTGCCGTTCGACCTGGCCGAGGCCGAGTGCGAGCTGATGTCCGGCGTGTACGTCGAGTATTCCGGCTCGTCGCTGGCGATGTTCCTGATGACGCGGGCAATGCTGCTGGCGCTGATGCCGCTGCTGCTGATCATCGTCTTCTGGGGCGGGCTGGGCTCCTCCTGGTTAGGGATGCTGGCCTTCCTCGGCAAGTACCTGCTGCTGGTGGTGCTGGTGACGCTCATCCGCAACACCAACCCCCGGCTGCGGATCGATCAGACGGTGCGGCTGTTCTGGTTCTACCTCACCCCGGCGGCGATCGTCGCGGTGATCTTGGCCCTTGTGGGCATTTCGAAGGGCATACCATGGCTCTGAAAACATGGGCGCTGCGGAAATCGTTGTGGGTGTACCACGTCAATGCGGGCGCCTGCAACAACTGCGACATCGAAGTGCTGGACCTCCTGACCCCGCGCTTCGACATCGAACGGTTCGGGATGATCCTGGTCGGCTCGCCGCGACACGCGGACGTGCTGGCGGTCACCGGCACCTGCACCCGCCAGGCCATGCCGAGGCTCCAGGAAGTGTACATGCAGACGGCCAAGCCCTGTGTGGTCCTGGCCATCGGCTCTTGCGCCCTGCACCAGGGAATCTTCGCCGAGGGATACCACATGGGCGCGAAGGTTGACGAGGCGATCAAGGCGGTCGATCCCAACGCGATCATCATGTACGTGCCGGGCTGCTCGCCGAAGCCCGAGGCCATGATTGCCGCCGCCGTCAAGGCCATGGAACTGCTCAAGACGCTGTAGAGGCTGCAGAAGGAGTTGTCGTTATGACGGTAGCCACGACAGAGACCCAGGCGCCCCTGAAGGGCTTCGTCGGAGAGGTGCTGGGCGCCCTCGGCAGCGCCGTTACAGAGGTCCACCAGTGCGGGGACCGCCGAGGGATCGCCCGGATCGACCCGGCCAGGACGGTGGAAGTGGCCGGCAAGATGCTCGCCATGGAGGGCTCGCGCCTGGGCACTTGCACGGGCATCGACGTTCGCGACGGCATCGACGTGCTGTACCACTGGTGCTTTGAGCCGGCGGGCGTGGTGGTGACGCTCAAGGCCCTGGCCGCCAGGCCCGAGCTGGCCATCGACTCCATTGCCAACGTCGTCCTCGCGGGCAACTGGATCGAGCGGGAGATGCACGACCTGCTGGGGGCGACCTTCCGCAACCACCCGGACATGCGCAGGCTGATCCTCGACGACTCCTGGCCCGAGGGTGTGTACCCGCTGAGGAAGGACTTCGACCAGGTCGCCGACCGCCCGCCTCTTCCGCCCAACATGTCGCCGCCCGATGTGGGCGCCGAGGAAAGGAGGGCCGAGCCGTGAGTCGCCGAACCGTCATTAACATCGGCCCGTACCACCCCCTCCAGGAAGAGGCGGAGTTCTTCCAGCTCTACGTCGAGGGCGAGACGGTCGTCGATGTGGACGTGCGGATCTCCTACAACCACCGCGGCATCGAGAAGATCGACGAGTCGAAAACGTTCGACCAGGTGCCGTTCGTGGTGGAGCGCGTCTGCGGCATCTGCTCGGCGAGCCATCCGCTGGCGTACGTCCAGGCCGTCGAGGAGATCGCCCAGGTGGAGGTGCCCGAGCGGGCGCTTTATCTGCGGACGATCGTCAACGAGCTGGAGCGGCTGCACTCGCACATGCTGTGGGTGGGCCTGGCCGGGCACTTCCTGGGCTACAACACCGTGTTCATGTGGGCGTGGAAGTACCGCGAGCCGGTAATGGACATCCTGGAGATCGCCACCGGCAGCCGGGTCACCTACGCCAACTGCAAGATAGGCGGCGTCCGCCGCGACATGACCGACGAGCAGCTCAAGGAGATCGGCCGCGTCTGCGGCGAGCTTGTCGGCCCGCTGGAGATGCTCACCAAGGCGGTGCTGGACGACCCGGTGCTGCACGCGAGGCTCAAGAACGTGGGCATCCTCACCCCCGAGGCCGCCAAGGCCTACGGGGCGCTGGGCCCGACCGCCCGCGGCAGCGGCTTGCCCATCGACGTCCGCCGCGACGACCCCTACGCCGCCTACGACCGCGTTGACTGGGACGTCGTCACCGCGCCCGGCGGCGACGTGTTCGGCAAGGCCGTCGTCCGACTGCTGGAATGTTTCGAGGCGATCAAGATCATCAAGCAGTGTGCCAAGGACATGCCGCCCGGCGAGATCGACGCCAAGGTCGAGGAAATCCCGCCCGGCGAGGGCGTCGGGCACGTCGAGGCCCCGCGCGGCGAGACATTGCACTACGTCCGCTCCGACGGGTCGAACCGGCCTGTCCGCCACAAGATCCGCGCGCCCAGCTTCAACAACATTCCCACGTTCAAGGCTTCGTGCATCGGGCTGCAGATCCCCGATGTGGCGATCACGCTGGCCAGCGTCGATCCGTGCTACTCCTGCACCGAGCGGATGTGCGCCGTGGTCGATGCCGACACGCACAAGCCCATGTACACGTTCGCCGACCTGGTGAGGCTCTCGCAGCTCAAGACCGAAAAGCTGCTCAAGGGCTCGCACCGTCCTTTCCCGCCCGGCGGGAAGCCGTAGAAATGGTGAGTACGCGATGAAAGAGATCGCCGACATCCTCACACACCCAATGGTCCGGCCGATCGCACTGGCCCTGGCGGCGGGAACGCTGGCGTACTTCCTTTCGCGCTGGTCGCCGTGGCTCTGCAAGTGCCTGGCCCTGATCGCCGGCGCGGGGGCGCTGGCCGGCGGGATCGACCTGTGGCAGATGGGCGACGGGCAAGTCTCATGGACCTGGGGCAAAGAGCTCGTCGCCGGAGTCGCGCTCAGAGCGGATCTTGCCACCGCCCCCCTTGGCCTCATCGTGGTGATTGGCAGCGCCGCCTTCGCCCTGCTGATAACGGTCTACAGCCTCCGGGCCATGAAGGGCCAGCGCTGGGAGGGGAAGTTCTACGCGTATCTCATCTGGGCCCTGGGTGGCGCCTGCATCGTGGGCCTGGCCGACAACCTGCTGGTGCTCCTGATCGGCTGGGAGATCACCACGCTAATGCTGTTCCTGATGACCAACCAGGGGCGGCACGACGGCGACCGCGACGCCCGCACAGGCGCGGCCAAGGCCTACGGGATGCTCGGCTTCGCCGACGCGTGCCTGCTGCTGGCGATCGCGCTGCTGGTGGGGGCAGGCGGCTCGGACGCGCTGCTCATGGGCAGCCCCGCCCGCGCCATCAGCGGCGTCGGCGCCGCCCTGGGGGCGGAGTGGATGGGCTACCTGGTGTACGTGCTCATCATGATCGCCGCGCTGGCCAAGGCAGGCGCCATCCCGCTGCACACCTGGATCCCGGCCATGTCACAGGACGCCCCCACGCCGGTCATGGCGTATCTGCCGGCCGCCGTCGACAAGCTCCTGGGGATCTACCTGCTGGCGGTCCTCTCGCTGCGCATGTTCCGACCCGATCCGGCCATGCAGGTGGTGATGATGGTCATCGGCGGCGTGACCATACTGGCGGCCGTGCTTATGGCAATGATGCAGCACAACCTCAAGAAACTGCTCTCATTCCACGCCGTCAGCCAGGTGGGGTACATGGTCCTGGGCATCGGCACGGGGACGACCATCGGCGTGATCGGCGGCCTGTTCCACATGGTCAACCACGCCATCTACAAGTCGAACCTGTTCCTGATGAGCGGGACGGTCACCCGGGCTGCGGGCAGCGACGAGCTGGAGGACATGGGCGGCCTGGCAAGATACCTCCCGGTCACCTTCATCTGCGGCCTGATCGCGGCGGCGGCGATTTCCGGCGTGCCCCCATTCAACGGCTTCGTCAGCAAGTGGCTTGTTTATCAGGGAACGCTCCAGGTCACCAGCCACGGGCTGGGGATCACGCTGGTCGTGGTGGCGGTGTTCGGAAGCGCCCTGACGCTGGCGAGTTTCGTGAAGGTGATGTACTCGGCCTTCCTTTCGCCGGCGCCAAGGCCTGTTGACCGCTCGAAGCCCAAGCCCCGGGAGAGCTTCTTCCTGGCCGCCCCGATGGTCGTGCTGGCCGTCCTGTGCGTGGTGCTGGGACTGTTCCCGTACACCATGATCAACAGCGTCCTCGCCCCCGCCCTCGGCGAGGCGGCGCTCACGGGCGAGCCGCTGGCCGCGGCTGCATCGGGCGTGACCACCGGCTCGCTGGGGCTGTGGAGCCCCGCCCAGGCGACCGGGCTGCTCGTCATAGGCCTGCTGCTGGGGTCGCTGTTCGTGTGGGTCTCCAGCCGCAAGACCAGAATGCGCGTGGTTCGACCATTCCTGGCCGGCGAGGTAGCCGCCCCCAACGACGACCGCTTCCGCGTCCCGGGGACGCACTTCTACGAGACTATCGCCAAGCTGCCGGTCATCGGGCCGCTGCTGGCCCACGGCCAGGACGGGGCAATGGACCCCTACCACTGGTCGGGCAAGCACGGCAATACATTCGTTCAGTTGCTCCGCGCCCAGCACACCGGGCTGCTGAGCCTGTATGCTGCCTGGTGCCTGCTCGGCGTGATCGCGAGCCTGGTGTAC
>Ga0114922_10007260_pt1 | contig 10142 bp, 13 predicted proteins | sample AartaG_FD_100975 | JGI IMG/M metagenome (GOLD analysis project Ga0114922, IMG submission 100975) | Deep subsurface microbial communities from Aarhus Bay to uncover new lineages of life (NeLLi) - Aarhus_00045 metaG | ecosystem: Environmental > Aquatic > Marine > Oceanic > Sediment | place...
ATATGGACAGGGGACAATAAAATTCTTACTTGTCATTTTTACCTCACCCAACGTGTCTATTAAAAATTGTTTGAATGAGTCCTGATAGATTCCAATCATTCTTTTTCCTCATCTTTATTACAGAGATAAACAATAAGGTGCCCAACTATTGTTACAGCAAACATAATAGTTGTATTCTTCAATACTTTTTTCAATTGTTCTTTTTCTTTATTCATCATTCATTCCTTTTGGAGCTCTTGGAATATCACTTCCCATAGCATGTGTAATCCAGTCAACCATTCCACAGTAATCACAAAAACTACACCCAGCTCCATTACATAATCTGCATGTATATGATTTCTGTATTTTTTCATAACCCACATAACCAGTACCGCCACAATTAAAGCAAAAAAATTCAGAGTTAGTTTGATGTGTGCTTTCTAATCCAGTAGCATTACAATGACCACATCTTTTAATGTCAGTCTTTGCAAGCTCTTCTGGAAAAATATGCTCAAAATGTTTTATAACTCCATGAATTTTATTAGCATTCTTCTCTATGTCATAATCTCGACAGGTCATTTTTTTATCATCGCTCTTTTATAATCGCCGAGCGCCTTAGACATATCAAAGATCATTGCCATAAAATGTTGATGTGGTATTAAAGCTCCCTGATGTGAATTTGAATATTTATTAATGATGATTTTAGCAGGTGCTGGTATTCTTTTATGAAAGAATAATTCTGTATACATTCCTCTGTACTCAACATCTTGTACTGCAAGTATTTCAATAATTGCATTAATAACTCTTCCTATTTTACTTTCCTGATTTTTTTCAATATAACTGATAATCTCTGTAACAGATGCTATAATTCTTTTCTCATTTGTTTTAACAGCTTCTTCATCAACTTGAAGGGTTCCATCATAAGAACACTTTCTTAAAATATTAACAATCTTTCTAACGTCAGGATATAAATTACTAACAATAAAACTAATGTCTTTATCATTATGTTCAATTTTTTCAGATAACAAAATGGTTTTACAATAATCAAAAACAAACTCTTTTGAAATCTGTTGAAATATATACGGGGTGAATCTGCTTTGAACTGGTTCAGGGATTCTTGAAATATAATTACAAGTCCAAATGAATCTCCCATAACCAGTTTGATATTTTTCAATGACTCCTCTGAATGAATCATAACCATCTGTGGTCAACTTGTCTGCTTCATCAATAAAGACAACTTTATACAGATCGTTTCCTGCTGGTGGATGCTTCAAGAATTTTTCAACTACATCATCCACAAATCCAATACCCCTTGTCTTTTTTGCCGAACCATTTGCAACTAATACATTATCTTCTCTGTTCATCATTACTCCATGCTTTGAACAAAGAATTCTTGCAAGTGTGGTTTTTCCTCCGCCCGGAGGACCAGAGAATAATAAATTCGGCAGGTCATTCTTTTCAATAATTCTTCCGAAGTCTTTTTTGTATCGTTCAGGTAATACACATTCATCTAATTTTTTAGGACGATACTTCTCTACCCATAGATCAGTTTCAATATTCATTCATATTCCTTTCTAACACTCTCCAGATGTATTATTCATTAATATTTCAGAGTATGCTTGATCCCTGAATACTTCGCTTAATGCTTGATTTTGATTTTTCTTATCAATCATTTTAAATGCTTTTTCACCACTTACAAAGTTTCGATCTTCATCAATTACAAATGATTCCATAACATCAATATTAGTAACTCCTTCAATTTCCAAAACAATTAAAAGAGAGTTAGCAACTGGTTTTGGTCTTGTTTCTGCTTGAAATGAAATACCAATGTCATTATTGACAGTATGGACAAACAGTAACATATTATCTGCCATAAATAAATACTCTTGTTCATTCAATGAATAGTCTGTATAGATTTGTATTCCATATTCCTCAAGTTTAGTTCTTGTACTCTCAATAATGTCCATCAAATAAACCTCCACAGATTTTATAATATGTTCCAATTACTAGTTTTATCATCTAATGAAAGCAAAAAAATTAGGGTTCTTTTATAGGATCTTCGATGGGTTTTTTTGGAGGTTGGTTGGTGGTTTGATCACAGGGACCAAACCACCATTGAGATTCAGGAAATGGATAGCACGCACATATTCTTAGTTTTGTAATAATCGAATATTGTATTCTTCTACACCCCTCACATTCAGGAACAACTTCATCGTGGTCGTGTAACATGGGTCAACTCCCATCCCAGTAGTCTGCAATTACAAGTAACTTTTTAGCCGCTCTAGTAACTCCTGTATATAGGAGACGAGTATAAATATTCTCGTTCCAAAACTTAGTCCGCTGTTCAAAGAAAATAACCCTATCCCACTCGGACCCTTGTGATTTATGGACACTAGATGCGTAACCAAAGTCAAAATAATCAATTGCTTGAAACCCCTTTTCAGCGGCATATTTTGTCTGAACTTTATCAGGATGATGCAGATCGGGATATTCAGATTTGCCAAAACAGTTATTTGAAACAAGACATTCATGTGGATTAATAAAACCATCCATCTGAACGGTTATACGATACAACCCATAGTCCTCAGGCATGACCCACACAACAGTTCCAAGCATCCCATTCATAATTCCAGTCCCATGATTATTTTTCAGACATATTATTCTCTCACTGGGATAAGGAATAGTTTGAGTGAAGTTCTGTTTCTTTCTTATGAAGTTATTTAAATTACACCTTGTTTTATTGAACGGAGCAAGTACCATTAGATCATCGCCATACTGAACTTGGTTTTCCCAAATGTGTTTTGCTTGAGGTTGTCTCCAACTCAACTTAAACACATCTTTACAATACCCCGGAAATTTATATGGGACATATCCATTCTCTCTGATGAATTTTGATAGTGCAATGATCGGTGAGTTTAATGCTTGCCTTTGAATCTCTGTTAATTTATAGTCAGGATCATTCATGAGGTTAAACATCCCATCCCCGATTGGGGGAAGTTGTCCATGATCACCAACTGCAATTATGGGTTTGCTATAAGCGTGAAGATCTTTCCACAACTTTCTTGAAACCATGGATGCCTCATCAATTATAATAAGGTTATACCAATCGAGATCTTCTTTATCTTTTTTCTTCCAACCTTTAATAACATGCATTTTTAGTTTTGCATCCCATTGAACATCTGGTTGGTATATCATACCGTGGATGGTGCCGACATAATCGGTCTCATATCTTGCACCATTTGTTACAAGTTTGTTCTCTAAAACTGAAGCAGCCTTCCCTGTGAATGTTACAAAAGCAACGTGAGCATGAGGGAATAATGTTTTGATTTCTTTTCTAATGTGCCCCAATAAAAATGTCTTCCCTGTGCCTGCATAACCCCCAATCCTCAGATCAAATAAATCAGGAGGGCGAAAAAACGATGAACGAAACCCACTCCGATCCATCAACTCTATTACAGCATCACTAACCTGTTCTTGTCCTTTAGTAAGCATATGATATCCTTTCATATATAATTTGTTCCTAATAAAAAAAATAAACACTTTATCATTCATTAATATATATAGAAGAAAATATATTCTTTTGGAACATAAATAAAATATGATATGGAGGTTTTTTAAGATGGAACACGAACTAACACCCGAAGACATGTTTAATAAGATGATGGAAGATCAACAAAAAATGATTACCGCGAAACAACAACAGCAACAATTGAATTCTCAGATGCCGCAACAACAAGTCCCACAGCCACAAGGTCAACCAGGGCAGCCACAAGTCCCACAAGGTCAACCAGGGCAACCTCCTATTTTAGATACCAAAGAGCAAATGGTTTTGACTGAGCTACAAAATAGACCCGCCATTGCCAGCACAGGAGGACATCCAAGTCAAGTTTCATCATCTCTTCCTCAATGTCCTGATTGCGGAATGTTTCATCCTCCCGTAAGACCAGGAGAGAAATGTGGTAATGCTTCAACTAGCGGCGGTGCTGCTGATGTAGATATGGAGATAAACAAATATCTAGTTAATTTGAAGAATATTGCCATGAGTCAAATACAGTTGAAAGGTATAAAAGATATTAACAAACTCCTACAATACATTGCAATTGAAATGACTAAACTATTGGAGGGTTATAATGAGTGAAACAGAAGAGGTAAGTGATGAAGAAATAAAGAAAATGGTTATGAGTGCTTTAGGAGGACCAGAAGAAGGAGATGATATACTCGATTGGGTGGGTAGTCCTGAATTTGATGAGATGATATTGAATAAGGAAACGTCTCCAAACATTCCAGATATGATGAAGATAGCTACTATTGCTAGTGAAGCGTATATGACTAATCCGAAACTCTTTAGAGTTCTATTTAATAAGATGATAAATACAGTTAAATTAAATTCTAAGATCCGAAAGACATATACAAGCAGAGAAGATGTTAGTAAAGTATATCGTGCAATTGACTTTTTTGATAAGATGGTTCGAGAAAACCAAGGATATGATCATGCTTATAAAGAGGCTAGCAAATATTACAAAATAACTGAAAAGTATTTAAGAAGTATGATAGGAACTAGAAATGCTCTTAAAAGAAATAAGCTAAAAATATAATAATTTTAAACCTTTAACCCCGCTATTCATATATTAATCCTAGCACTCACTAATTATTATTCACAAGACATAACATCTTACTCACTAAAGAGATTTCTTATTAGAATAAATAATCTACAAACATAAAAGAAGAATAAGTAAAGGAATAAATCAATCAACTAACTCCTCTCACTCTTGGCTCTCGCTGCGCTTCGCCTTCGTGAGAGTTCAGTTGATCAACACCGGAGTTAGAACAGACTTTAAACTTAGAGATATGCAAGAAAGGAGATCTACTACATGTATTCAAATGATCAAGATTTACATTGGTCGAACGTAACACTAATGACGTACAAGGACTCGTTATATGGGTCTGACGGGTTTTTAAGACTATCAACATCTATAAGTACATCAAACTTCAAAGACTTCAATCAACCCAAATTAAACCTCATGATTTCAAATAACCTTTCAAAGACTTGTCATATAGACATTCAAAGAATTCATGATTTAATAAAATCATTTGACAATGCAAATTCAGCAGTTAAATCAAATGGTTCTTTCCAACCAGTTCAAGTTAAAAAAGTAATGGGAAGAAATGTTCAGCTTGTTTTCTCGATATTTTTAGATGAAAATAAAAGGGAAGCATTATCAAAAATTGAAATAATTTCAAACGAAAGCGATTTCACTAGAACGATAATGCCGCTAAATGTCTTTGGAGCATTTACAGATTTATTCAGAGATTTTAAACGAACATATATTCAGAATTGTTTTGTGTTAGGATCTCAAGCAGCTACATCTCAAATCTTAAATCTACCTGAGTTAATTAAAGGATTACCATCAGGGATTGTATCTCAGATTCCATCGCCAGATGAACCAGCTCCTTCTGAAGAGTTAATAAAGGGTTCCGCCGAGATGGAGCAAACTAGTAATGATCTTGATAGCTTCATGGATATGAATTTAGATACGGCTGATGTTCCTGAACTTGCTAAGGCAAAGGATCAGCATATGACTGTGATTGAAAGTAAGTTTGTAAAAAGCATAGAAAATGATTTATCAACACTTGAAACTATTTTAAATAATGAATCATTGACAGCATCCCCAATGGAAGCTTTTGCAACTAGAGTATCTGACTTGTTTGGTATGGAATATAAATCATTGCCTGGTGTGACTGAGCAAGAGATGAAGTCATTAGCATACTTCTCGAAACTATATTTTTCATTAGCACATCAGAATTATGTAAACAATGGGGTTCCATTACCACACGCAACTCCAGTAGTTAAATATAAAGCGAAAGAGTTCACGGATGATAACCTGGAGTTAGCATATGATTTATTATTGTTTGGTTTATATATTAGAGGAGTTAGAAGAAGACTTGAAGGAAAAGAAAATGATGCATTAAAGAATTGTGCTCTTTTTCATTTACAGTTAAGATGTTTCATTGATCCATTTGTGTTTAGTTTTATTGATGGTATAACTGCTGATAAGTTAAATACAATTGTGCTTCAAAGATATAAATATTATAAAGAGTTGTTAGTCTTCGCAACATATGAAAGAAGGTTGAGTGATTACAATTGTCCTGAGTTAACAGAGAATGATATTTCAAGCATGGTTGCTGAACTGTCTGAAAAAATTATTGGTAAGACTCCGTACATTTGTGAATTACATGAAAAATCCATAAACCCAAATTCATTAAGATTACCATCTGAGAATAATTTTACTTTAGAACAAATTATAAATGAAGTCGTCCCGTTGGAAGTTGCTGAGAAGTTAGGAAAAGACATTAAAGATGATTCGGTTATTGAACAAATTAAGAAATCATATACTATAACAGATGAAGTTTTGAACTTCTTTAAACAAAGTAAGAAGAAAGTTCAAGTTAAAAAAGAGTCAGTTGTTATAAAAACAAATAACTTAGAAAGAGTTGTTAAGTATTTCATAGATGATATTCCAGATCAGTATAAAGAATCATTTGTCAATTACATTAAAGAAATGGGTAATGTAAAGTTTAACTTCATGAGCACATTTCCATTAGACGAGTTTGGCGATAAAATTATAAAAGCATTATATGTGTGGGAGCCAGAAGAAGACCCACAGGTTACTAAGAATTATAAATATTTATTGAAGAAAATTGAAACTGAGATTATGGAGAAAGATCAGATCCTGGCCAATGTAAAAGAAGCAGTTGTTGCTGTTGAAGATGGTTGGGGAGAGATACTCTAAAAGGAGTCACGAATGAGTTTGAAACTGGGAAAACAGTTCGACAGAAATTATAATATGAGAATGCCTTTCTTGAGAGGTTTCTATGATATAGGCATTTTCTATAATAAGAAATCAACCTTTTTATTATTTAGTGTCGAGCAGGGACTTAGAGGGTTCGGAGAGGGTGCGAAAATTAACATGTTCAAAAACCTTGAGTCCTCTAAGTTCTGCGAGACATTTATTGAACTTCACAACTATCGAAAAAGTACGCTGGATATTTTAAACCAATTCAAATGTATTAAACCAGAATATTATCATGAGATATCATTCTTGATAAATGAATCAATTGTATTATCAAAAGTTGAAATTGATGGTCGAGAATTGTTTGACTGTTTAAATATATATGGGTTTACTCTAAATACATATATGAGCGAGTTTGTATTTATTTTAACAGAGAGACATAATATAGTAAAGAAATTTAGAAAAAAGATTGTAAGGACTAGCGGATTACAAATAGCGACATCTCAGGCAATAGATTTATTAAATGATTATCATTCTGAACAATTAGTTTCAGGAAAGGAAGGACTTAGAATGAGAGCTCCAACCAATGAAATTATAAGGTTGGACGAAGAGGGATAACAATGGGAGAAAACCCAGAAGGGATTGAATATTCCAGTCAACGCGATTGGTATTTTTTTGTCCATAATGTATATGCTAACTTTTTTAAAGATTCATTAGATTACTTTGCGGGTCATATGTGGCCAAGGTTTGAGCATAGAGTAGTCGCTACATACGATAAAGCTGTTGAGTATCTTACGAAAAAAGATCAGTATGGAAGAGAAGTAGATAAACCTCAATTGCCGGCCATGATCTTAAATCCTTCGGGAGAATTTGATTTGGCCGAAGCAACTGCAGGCGGACATCAGATGTGGAGATTTCCAAACCTTTCTCCAGGATTTGCTAAGAGATTATTCATCCCTATCTATAAAGATGAAAATATGTATATAACTGTTGCTTTCATGAGAATACAAGGTGACATTGAACTATTAATGTTGTTGAATAGTTTCTATGAGTATTGCGATTTAAGAATGTTATTTCTAAATGTATTTGGTGGATTTGATAGATGGATAGATCCTCAATTTTTTACATCATTTATTATTCTTCCTCCAGAGTTATTAAACTATAGATATAACAATGATATTACAGGAGCAGATTATACTGTTGATTGGGATGAGATAGGAGCATATGAAAGACTCATCAAAACAACTGCTAAAGATGAATGGGTATACCCTGTAAACATCAAACCAATTTATAAGTTGACTGGCTTCAGTGATATAAGTCAAAGATATGGTGGGACTGATAAACTTGCTGATTGGAGACTTGGAGCTACAATTAAATATGAAATAGAAATACCAACGTATGTTATAGTGACTCAAGACTATCTAGCAAGAAATATAGAAATGGAAATTAGAGCTGGGTCTGCATATACTGTTTATGATCCTCTTGAAGTTCCTGCATTTAGAGATAGATTTGATAAGATACAAGATCATATAGTACCTGATGGAACAGGGACAACAACCGTAGAGGTTGACAGTACAGCTTTTGAATGTGTGGAAACTGAATATGATTTTAAGATAAGATATTATCACCTCGTTACAAAAACAGAAGCAGATTCAACAACTGATGTAAAATTTAAACTTCCTGAGAATATACCAAACAGAAGATTGTTAATGATAAATAGTTCAGATGGTTTGATGAACTATGGAGATCATTATTTAATAACTAATGATGGATGGTATGTTATAATTAATGTTACTAATGTTACTTTGACAGAAGATCAAGTATTAGAGTTATATGTTTATAGAGAAGTGGCGGGGAATATAACATGATTGATAAATACCTAAACTATATATACGAAACAGAAATTGATACAGGAATGGGTGCAGTTGCTAAAGTTAACACCAAACAAAACTTTAAAGGTAAAATGAAAGGTGATCGTCAAGAAGTTGAAGTTGGTGGTGGAGGAGATGGTCTTGGTATTGTGAAAGCCAGCGTTGGAATTAAGAAAAAAGTTGATGAAGCAATCATTGGAACTGAAACTGAAGTTGAATATCATATGGATGTTGCATCAGGTGTTGTGACTAAAAGAGATGATAACAACACCCAACTAGTTCTGTTAATTCAAAGAGCTGCTGATGATCATTGGCCAAACGTGTGGGAATTTCCGAGAGGTAAATGTGACAAACCTGTTGGTGAAAGTATTTTAAAATGTGCTAAGAGAGAAATAAAAGAAGAGACAGGATTGGATATAACCCCCGATAGACTTATTGACAGGTATGAATATTTAGCAGATCACGGTAAGAGAAAATCAACTTGTCATGTTTTCATATGTAGCATGGATGATCCAAGTCAAGAAATTAAACTTTCTAAAGAACATCAAGCGGGTAAATGGGTAAGTGAAGCTGGAATAACTGAGTTGATGTTGATGCCAGATCAAAAAAGGATACTTGCAAAAACTTTAAATCCAGAAAGAAAAATAATGAATTATCCTGAAGTAAAGGGAGTAAAGAAGATTGAAGAACTTTTACAATATATTCAAAGGGATTAATAATGATAATTCTGAAAATAAAAGATAAGGGAACTCTTATTGATATACCTGGAGCTAAGAAGGTTCGCTCTCCAGCAGATATTAATATTACAAATATAGATATTAATTTTGTGACTATGTATTTAAGAAAACAAGGAATTGAAAAATATGAAATAGTTTCTGTTGATGGAGAGAAAGAAAGTTTGCCAAGCTCACATAAAGTTCCTAAAAAGAAAGATAAGAAAAATGATGGGAAATGGAAAGATAATATAGAGTCAAGATTCAATAAATTGGAGAGCTTGCTCATTAATTTTTTAGGGAAAAAACAAATCATCCCACCACCAAATTCAGAACAAATTACTAATAAACTAGAGAAGCTTGAAAGATTATCTGAAGAGATTATTAGAAAACAAACCTCTGGCATTCCAATCTCAACAGAAAGTAATGGTCCCAAAATAGAAGAACTAGATGATAAATTTATACCTGAAATTGATATTGGTGGAATGTCTTTAAAAGGTTCGACGATAAAAACATTACAATCAGATAGCGATGATGCAGATGAAGCAGCAGACTTACTATCTTCAATTGTAAAGAATGGAGGATGAAGATGTCAGAAGTTGCGAAAGAACAACCGAAAACAGCAGTAGGTGATACTTTATGTATTGGATTGGATGTTGGAACAATGCATTTGGTGTGCGCTAGATCTGATTCGAATGATGTTAAAATGACTAGGAATGTTTTTCTTCCTTTAGACTCAGATGATATTCAGATATCTGAACTAAGTGAAATCAGTTATGTTGAAAGCG
>Ga0114922_10007261_pt1 | contig 10142 bp, 8 predicted proteins | sample AartaG_FD_100975 | JGI IMG/M metagenome (GOLD analysis project Ga0114922, IMG submission 100975) | Deep subsurface microbial communities from Aarhus Bay to uncover new lineages of life (NeLLi) - Aarhus_00045 metaG | ecosystem: Environmental > Aquatic > Marine > Oceanic > Sediment | place: Aarhus...
CGCGCCCACAGCGAGTCCCAACAACTCAACGAGCAGCTCGGTCGCACGGTCTACCGCCAGACCGGTATCCCCGACATCAATCCAACCTGGACAGCCTGTAAGATTGCCTGGCTGCGTAATAATCGCCCCCAGGTCTTTCGATCAGCTCATAAATTTTTATTGGTCCAAGATTTCGTCATCCATCGCCTGACCGCTCAATTCGTTACCGATGGAGCCGTCGCCTGTACCACGCTGCTGTACGATATTGTCGATCATCAGTGGTGGTCTCAAGCCCTGGAAGCCATCGGTTTGGAACCCGCACGTTTGCCTGCAATTTCCAGACCTGGATCGGTGGCGGGAATTCTGACTCCGCAAGCCGCCGAGGCTCTCGGTCTCGCCTCAGGAATTCCTGTCGTCCTGGGCGGGATGGATCAAGCGGTCGGGGCGGTCGGCGCGGGTAATATCCTGCCGGAGATGGTCTCCGAGACCACGGGAGGAGCCTTGACGATCCAGGTCACCGTCCCGCGCCCCGATGTCGACTCCAGTGGACGCGTACCGGTATACGTTCACAGCGTACCGGATCAGTATTTATTCGTCCCGGTTTGCGACACTGGGGGGATGGCTCTGCAGTGGTTTCGCGATACCTTCTGTGAAAGCGAACGCCAGCAGGCGATCAAGGAAGGCAAAGATGTCTACGACTTGCTGACCCATTTGGCGAGCGAGGCGTCCCCCGGGTCTGATGGTTTGTTAATGCTGCCCCACCTGACAGGCGCATTCAGCCCCGAATACAACCCACAAGCGCGCGGGGTTTTCTATGGCTTCACACTGTTTCACACCAAGGCGCACTTCACCCGTGCAGTACTCGAAGCCGTGGCCTATATGCTGCGGCGTAATCTAGAATTGATCGCACAGGCTGGCATCAAGGCTGTGGAACTTCGCGCCACTGGTGGTGGCGCTGCCAGCCAGTTATGGCGCCAGATCAAAGCGGATGTTTGCCAATTGCCGGTTGTGACCCTGGGTTACAGCGGCACCGCCCCGCTCGGAGACGCCATGCTCGCTGCCGTGGCGATCAACCTATTCTCATCCCTGGAGGAAGCTGTCGAGGCGATGGTTTCGAGCGCCGAACGGCTGGAACCTATTCCTGAGAATGTCGCATTGTATGAGGAAACTTATCGACGATATTGCCAGCTCAACGATGCGTTGGAACCTTTATTTCGGCAGCATTTTAATTCAACGGTCGCGGAGTGAATTCGAGAATATTTCATCTCCGTCTAAATATCTAAATTGTATGGAGGAATACTATGGAAACTCAACCTAAAATTGGCTTATTTGTCACTGCCTTGCTGGAAGATGACTACAACAAAACCGGTCACATGCGCCCTAAAATGAGCGAGGCCACTGATCGGATTGCTAAAATCCTTTCCCCATATGGCGAGGTTATCAATCCAGGTTTCGTCGAATATGAACCTGACGCAGATAAAGCCACTCAAGCCTTTAATGCTGCTGACGTAGACCTGATCGTAGCCATCGAGTTGGCGTACCAGAAGGGTATCATCCCCATGCGCACCCTCTTGCGCGTCAACGCTCCCATTCTGGTCTGGAACACGCAGCAGATTCGCCGTCTCCCAGAGGATGCTGATTTCGATATCATCATGGAAAACTCGGGCATGGCGGGTCTCCCCGAACTGACAAGCGCCCTCTTACGTAGCGGGCGACCCTTCGAATTGCTCACCAGTCATATCGATGACCCGGCGGGATTGGCCCAGATTGGAGAATATGCTGCCGCTGCCGGCGCAATCCACCGCCTGGAGAAAATGCGCATCGGCATCATCGGACATCCTTTTGAGGGCATGACAGATCTGATGGTGGATTATCTCAGTTTTCGAAACATGATCGGACCGGTTTGCTGGCCGCTCGAACCTGAAAAGGTAGCCGTTGCGGCTCAAACAATGGATGCCGAACGAGTGCGGAAATTTATGCAGTCGCAGTCCGAGCAGTACGACGCCAGCGCCATGCCCGATGATCTCTTCGAGCGCTCCGCCCGTTTAGCCCTGGCTTTAGAAGACGTTGCCAACGAGTACAACTTCGACGGACTGGGCATATTCGACCAGGTCTGGCTGACCGATCCGCGTGTGGGCATCATTCCCAGTTATGGGACAAGTTATCTGTGCTCGGAGCATATCCCGGTAGCTACGGAAGCTGATGTCACCACCCTGAGCGCAATGATGATCCTGCAGGAATTAGCCGGTCAAGCTACGTTCCTTGAGAACTATGTGATCGACTTTGATGAAGAAGCCATGATCCTTTCACACGATGGTCATGGAAATCCCGCAATGGCTGATGATCCGAAAAATGTGCGCATCAAACCGAGCATTTACTATGAAGGCGTCAATGGTCGTGGAGCGGGTTTAGAGTTTGCCTACGCCCCCGGTGATGTCACCATCCTTTCCCTGATACCGCTCGGTGATGGCAGTTGGCGGTTGATTGTCGGCGAAGGAGAGTCTTTACCGCTCACCCCAAGACCAGTGGCAGCTCCGCAGATGCTGTTCCGTTACAAAAACGGCAATATTACGGAATTTTGTGATAGATGGTTGCTGGCTGGTTCGCCTCACCATATGGCGTTGGCGTACGGTCATCTCGCTGAAAAAGTAAAGAAACTTGGCCGGTTAATGGGCGTTGAAGTTATATCAATCTGAGACTCATGCAAGGATTGCCAGCGTCTCCGGATATAGTATCCGGTCTTCGCGAGCAAGGGAGTACAGGTTGTTTTGGTTTAGGAGACTGATTGATGCCAAATCAAGGTAGGTCCCAATTTGTAGAGTTGAATAATGGCGTATTTAGAGCTGCGTAATGTAACAAAACGCTTCACTAAAACACTTGCCGTTTCGGATTTAAGCCTTTCGGTTGAAAAAGGCGAGTTTGTTTCCTTGTTGGGACCCTCGGGTTGTGGGAAATCCACCACATTACGCATGATCGCTGGTCTTGAAAGTCCCGACGCGGGGAGAATTATCATTGACGGAACGGACATCACAGATGTACCGCCGAACAAAAGAGGGTCGGGTATGGTATTCCAGGCTTATGCTCTATTCCCCAACCTGACTGTAAGAGGGAACATCGCTTTTGGCCTGGAAATCGCAGGTAAATCCAAGGCAACAACTGAAGAGACCGTCTCTCGGATGCTCCAATTAGTGCAATTGGAAGGCATTGAGTCCCGCTACCCTAGCCAGCTTTCAGGCGGTCAGCAGCAGCGCGTAGCATTGGCACGTGCGCTGGCACCAGAACCACATATCCTATTGCTGGACGAACCGCTCAGCGCACTGGATGCAATGGTGCGGGTGGATCTCCGAGCAGAAATCAGGCAAATTCAATCTGAGCTTGGAATAACTACAGTTTATGTTACCCACGACCAAGAAGAGGCTCTTTCCATTTCCGATCGAGTTGCGGTTATGCGTCATGGCACGATCGAACAGATCGGAACCCCTGAACAGATCTACCGCAATCCGTCCAGCCGCTTTCTGGCAGCCTTTATCGGTACCGCCAATCAATTCAGCGGTCAGGCTGTTGATAATCGTACTGTAAAAGGAACTCATTATACTTTCGATACTGTTGTGCCGGCAGAACTGGTAGGTAAATCTGTTGTTGTCCTTGTGCGACCGGAAAATATTAGGGTTTTCAGTAAAACAGAGCAAATTCCAGATGGTTCTAATCTGATCAGCGGTGAAGTTCAGATGATCACTTTTATGGGTTCAGTTACCCGACTTACATTAAATGTTTATGGAGAAAGGGTTGTTTGCGATGTTACTGCCAGCACCCATCATTTTGAACACAACCAGCGAGTTCATTTGGCTATCTCACCTGATCTTTGCCAAATCATGGCGGAATAAGTTTGTGGCTTTTGGGAACAATAAATTAGAAAACTTGGTGGGAGGAAAATTTGAAAATAACTGTCTTGGGAGCAGGCACCTGCATACCCTACCCAAACTTCAGTCCGGCAGGTTATCTGGTTTATATCAACCAGGTGCCTCTTTTGCTTGATACTGGTCCAGGAACTATTGCCAGGATGTCTGCGCAAGGTGTCAACTATCAGGATTTGGAATATGTCTTGATTTCTCATCTGCATCCTGACCATGTGCTTGATTTTTTGATGCTGCTCCAAGTTTACAACGCTACACCAGGTTGGACACGTAGTAAAAAATTGACCGTAATTGGATGTAAGGGGATTGAATACTTCCTGGAGGAACAATTCCGTTTACTTGATGGTCTAAAACCAGAAACTTACCCTATCCAAATCTATGAAATGGATGCTGAAACGATACATTTCGAAGGCTGGAGTCTGAAAAGCGTACTTTCTTTGCACACCCCTAAAAGCCTGGCATTCCGAATCTCGAGTATGAGCAAATCCCTTGTTTATAGCGGTGACGCATCCAGCCCAGATAACTTGATAGAACTTGCCAGGGGTGCAGATTTGTTGCTTTGTGAGTGTTCCTTACCACTGGGATGGGAAACTCCAGACCACCTTTCTCCAGATCAAGTCGGTATGCTCGCAAAGAAGGCGAATGCAAAGCGCGTGGTGCTAACACACCGATACCCGCAATCTATTCAGGAGGATGTGGTCTCCCAGGTTAAAACCTATTTTGACGGAGAGGTGATAGGCGCCATAGATGGATGGTCAATTGAGTTATAACGGAAAAGTGATTGATGATGGATAGTCTGATTATCAAACGGAACAGTTCACTGAAAAAGTGGTCGATCTGGTTACCGTTGCTGCCATTTTTAATTTTCGCATTCTTATTCGAGGTCATCCCCGTAATTTCAGTATTGCTATCCAGTTTGCGAAATGATTTTTTCTGGCTCACGCTGGAAAATTATCGCCGAGCTATGACACCACTAATCATGCGCTCATTTAGTAATACCATTCGCTTATCTGCAACTACCGCTGCAATAGGAGTTGTGTTAGGAACTCTAATCAGTCACGCCTTGGTTAACACACGCAACAAACATACACACAATTCGGTCATGGCTCTTGCTGATGTAGCGACCAATTTTGGTGGTGCACCGCTTGCATTTGCCTTTATCGTAACCCTTGGATCCACTGGCGTTATTACCCTAATCCTGAAAAATCTTTTCAACATCTCTCTCTATCCGGACTTCCGTATTTATTCTATTACTGGGTTAACTTTAGCATATTTATACTTCCAGATACCATTAATGATTCTACTTATCCAGCCATCTATACTTGGGTTGAAGAGTGATTGGAAAGAGGCTGCTTCCACCCTGGGTGCATCAAATTGGCAATACTGGAAGCGTATCGCTTTGCCTATACTGTCACCGTCATTAATTGGGGGGTTCCTTTTATTATTTGCCCATTCCTTTGGGGCTTATGCTACCGCCTGGACTTTAACCGGTCCGGGTATCAATCTGGTTACAATCCAGATAGCAGCTCTGATTCGTGGTGAAGTACAGCTAGAACCGGGGATTGCTGATGCCATGGCGATCATGTCCCTTCTAATTATGATGTTGTGTGTTGCAGGGTACCAGTGGGCAAGTACTCGAGCTGCAAAGTGGCGAGCATGAAAAATATATCCCTGTCGCGGTTTCTACTGATTGGTTTCTTTCTGGTCTATATGATTGTCCCCTTGCTTGCTACTGTGGCTTTCTCATTTGCTGTTCGGTGGGACCGTTCTATACTGCCGGAAGGTTTGACATTTGACTGGTGGATTGCTGCCACAACAAGACGTGCTTTCAGCTCAGCTTTGAAGAACACGTTATTATTGTCTTTTGCTACAACAGGTTTTTCAATTGTGCTCATGACACCGACTGCCTATTGGGCTTATCAACGTGTCCCTAAAGCGAAACCCATAATAGAAGTTCTCACAATAATGCCCTTCGGAATACCTGGTGTGGTATTGGCATTGGCGCTTATTCGTACATATGCACGTCTAGGCGGTGCTCTCGTGTACAGCCCTTGGATGTTAGTGATGGCTTGCGCCGTGATTGGACTACCGTTTTTCTATCGTCCACTCGCCAACGCATTAAATGCTACGGATATCAAAGTGCTCACCGAGGCCGCCTTGACCCTTGGTGCAAGTTGGCCTCGCATCATTATGAAAGTAATTGTACCGAATATCATGCCTGGGATTTTAAGTGGTTCACTGCTGGTTTTTTCGTTGGTCTTTGTGGAATTTACTCTCGCCAACCTTCTGACAGGAGGACGTTTTAAGACTTTCCCGATTTATCTTGTTGAATACACCCGTTTTGATGGACGCCAGGCAAGTGCGTTAGCTGTTATCAGCTTTATTTTTGCCTGGATTATCTCTCTCGCATTAATCATGTTGGCTAGCCGGTCAGGTCTCCGCAGAGAGGAAGCTATTGGAGGTCGATAACCATAAACCTGGCATAAACATGTTCTGTACTCTATGGAGACACAATCAGAAGGCTCATTTGTGCACGTTAATACAAATGTGATGCACAAGAAAGGAGAGTGAGGATGAAATAATGAACCTAACTGTGCAATACCAACCGTCAAACACTTTGTTCAAACACTAGATTACATATGGAGGATTTGTTATGAAAACCAAGTCAATATTTGCAGTGATCATCATGATTTCTGTGCTGTTGGTGTCTTGTGCCCAGGCCGAGACTCCAGAAGCCGAGATGTCAATGGAAGAAGGCGCAGCCAAAGAGGGTGCCGTTAACAGTTATGGGATGTCGGATGACTGGGTCAATCTTGGATACATGTGGAAAACCATAGAAGATCGATATGACGTTGTACACACTGATATCGACATGACCAGCGCCGAACAGATCGTACGCCTGGATGCAGAGAAAGAGGCCCCTGTTCTGGATGTAGCGGATATAGGGTACGATTTCCTAGGTACTTTACTCGAGAAAGAACATGCCATGGTATACAAGTCTCCCGACTGGGAAACCATTCCCGATGAATTTAAGGATCCTGATGGACGTTGGGCGTCTGCATATTGGGGAGCCGTCTCCTTTTTGGTCAACACTGACGTCGTTGAAAACGTGCCAGAAACCTGGGACGATCTTCTTAAACCGGAATACCACGATATGATTTGCTCCCGCGACCCGCGTGTCTCATCTTACGCTACGGCTTCAGTGCTAGCCGCGGCCTATGCCAATGGTGGAGGAGAAGATAATGTCCAGCCCGGATTAGATTTCTTCAAGGAGTTCCGAGAAAGTGGTAACTGGAGGGAGGGAGTTGTCCTCAACGTAGCCGCCGTCCAAAAAGGTGAGTGCCCAATTTCAATTGTGTATGACTTTGATGGGTTCGCAAAACGTGATGCCACTGGCTTACCACTCGAGGTCGTCATACCCAAAGATGCGACAGTGGGCATGATCTTTGCTCAATACATCAATGCTCGCGCGCCAGATCCAAATGCTGCAAAACTGACCATCGACTATTTCTATTCAGATGAGGGTCAGGTGGCTTTTGCCACCGGTTATGCCCATACATCCCGTGATGTGGATCTGCCAGATGAAGTAGCCGCAAATATACTCCCAGAAAGCGCATACCCCAATATATATTTCCCGACAAGTCTAGAGTCTTTCTCAGCGGCGGTAAAAGAGATTGTGGAAGGATGGAGCGCCTATATGGGCGAATAAGCAACGGATAATTATCAGACTGAAATGTCCGGGAGAGAGACTGTGCTTACTCCTCCCCAAGGTTTTCTCTATGGTAACAGAGGTTGCCGTACCCCCATCCCGAAGATTGGGAGAAGATCGCTCAGCAAGTTAATAACAAATTGCTGATCACTTGATAGTGAGAGTGTCTTGGCACGTAGGCTCACTAGGTCTTCGTGCCAAGACACAATAAGTTGATGGCAATCAATCGTTGGTGAAGGAGAGTCTCTGCGGCCTGAGATAAAATGAAGCAGACCTTATCTCACTTTACAGAAAAAGAGAGGCGGATCGCTGAACGCTGAAAGATGTCTGGAATTAATATTACTACCCGTCCAGCGCGCTTCTCCAAAGGTTGAGGTGCAGGAATAATGAATTATCAGGAACGCAAATTTTAGCTGGTCGCCATGATATGAGTAGAATAAAAACTTTATCGATGAACTGGGTTCCGCTGCTGCCGTTCCTGATTTTGTGTCTGGCAATCATGATAATGCCGGTTTTCTTTATGCTTCGGGGAAGTTTCACAGGTTCAGAAGGTGAGTTCACGCTCCAACATTACTCCAAGATGGGCGCTTCGATTTATGCTGTATCCTTCAAGAACAGTATACTTCTCTCCGGGTTGACCGCAATTCTGGGCGTCATTTTTGGTACGGTTATCGGTTATTTTATATTCCAACTAATCAGTAAACGTTCAAAAGAGCTTTTGACCACTCTGTGTGATGTAACCTCCAATTTTTCTGGCGCTCCTCTAGCTTTTGCATTCATTGTCGTATTAGGAAGCAATGGAGTGTTGACATTAGCGCTACAGAAATACCTTGCTTGGGATATCTACCCCACATTCAGTATTTACTCGTTTTCGGGATTAGTTCTGGCTTATACCTACTTCCAGTTACCCCTGATGGTGCTCTTAATCATCCCAGCACTTGCCGGGTTGAAACGTGAATGGCGGGAGGCTGCTTATGGTATGGGAGCAAATTCGCGCCAATACTGGCGTTATGTGGGAATTCCTGTGCTGACACCAGCTATTTTATCTGGTCTGCTGCTTTTATTTGCCAATGCATTTGGCGCATATGCTACCGCTTATACGCTGACAGAGTTTCGTTATCCTCTCGTCACGCTGCAACTCGGGTTCTTGCTTACCGGAGAAGTATTCCGTGACCCTGGCGCCGGGGACGCTATGGGAATCCTTACTTTGATAATGATGGGAATAGCAATCCTCTTCTATCAGCTTGCCGCACGACGTGGAAGAAGATGGCAGCAATGAAAAAAAAATATCGTTTTCTCCCCGGGTTGGTGATCGGTAGTTTTTTGTTCTACATGTTGTTGCCGATCGTTGCTACATACTTATTTTCCATTGCTACCCGTTGGGATCGAACCATCTTACCTGAAGGTCTGACTTTCGAATGGTACAGAGTGGCATTTGCGGATGACTGGTTCTTTATTGTCTTCAAGCATTCTCTCATTCTATCAATCAGTACCGTCTTAGCCAGTGTAATAATAATCGTTCCTACCGCATATTGGGTTCATTTGCGGAATCCTAAAGCTCGTCCCCTTTTTGATTTGATCAGCATACTACCTTTTGCCATCCCCGGAGTGGTATTATCATTGGGTTTAATCAGGCTGTATGCTCGCCCCCCCCTAATGATCGGACGAACACCCGCAATGCTGGTCGCAGCTTATGTCATCTTTACCATGCCTTTTATGTACCGGCCAGTGATCAACAGCCTGGAAGCCGTTAATATCCGGGTGCTGACCGAAGCAGCCCAGAGTCTGGGTTCGTCCTGGTTAAGGACGTTATACCAGGTGATTCTGCCCAATATTCTGCCAGGTATCTTGAGTGGGGGATTGCTGGTGTTTGCGATTATTTTCGGTGAATTTACTATCGCTACTTTTCTGGTTGGAGCGCGTTATAAAACATTTCCGATGCAGTTAGTGTATTTCACCCGGCGGGATGGACGTATCGCTTCTGCATATACGGTTATCAGCTTTACCATAGCCTGGGTTAGTTCACTTATTATTTTATGGGTCGTAACCTGGGGAGCAAAACGGACAAGCATAAGGAATTCACAACCCGCCATGGAAATCACTGAGGAGCCACTGTGACTCAAAATGAGCTATCTTGATCTTGTCCACCTTGATAAAGCGTTTGATGGGGTAATAGCTGTTCGTGATTTTAACCTGCAGGTAGAGCAAGGAGAATTTGTCTCGTTACTGGGTCCATCAGGATGTGGAAAAACAACAACATTACGAATGGTCGCGGGCTTTGAAACGCCGGAAGCGGGTAGTATTTTACTGGCAGGAACAGATATCACATCCGTGCCTTCTAATCGCCGGGGCATGGGTATGGTATTCCAATCCTATGCATTATTTCCCAATATGACTGCCTGGAACAATGTGGCTTTCGGCTTACGCATTGCCCGGATATCCACCAGTGAGATCAAGAAGCGCGTCACTGAACTTCTTGATATGGTTGGTTTATCCGACGTTGGACATAAATACTCCAGCGAATTGAGCGGAGGGCAGCA
>Ga0114922_10007262_pt1 | contig 10139 bp, 7 predicted proteins | sample AartaG_FD_100975 | JGI IMG/M metagenome (GOLD analysis project Ga0114922, IMG submission 100975) | Deep subsurface microbial communities from Aarhus Bay to uncover new lineages of life (NeLLi) - Aarhus_00045 metaG | ecosystem: Environmental > Aquatic > Marine > Oceanic > Sediment | place: Aarhus...
AGGGAGAATAGGCTGCCAGAGAATCAATGGATAAAAGAGATCGATCCTGCTGACTACCAGGCAATAATCCCGATCCCCTATTTCCATGTAGGATCGGAAAATATCTGGATAGAAAACCGGTGTGAAATAATGAAACATGTTTTTATTGCTTCAATAAAGACCGGGCTGCCCACCAATGGTGTAATGTTGAGCAGAACCTCGATCAGCCAGTCCTTCCGTAACATTGAACTGGTGATGAAACCATACCGGAAACCCGCAGTCTTGGCAGATTTGCCAAACCAGAAACCATTTCTGGTACTGGCGTCCAAATGTGATGAAATGAGTAGGTCCGAAAAACAACTGTTAGAAAGAGCGGACTACATTGTGGAAAATGATCTTTTCACAATCAGTTCAATTCAGATAAACACACTGAGGGGGATGGCCGGGGAGCAGAGGGCGATAGTGATCGATGAATTGAAAACCAGAGAACTGTTTCAGCAAAGGGATTTCCTGGTATCCGATTCTTCCGGAGGATGGTTTTACAATGGATTTGAGGATTCGGCAGGTGAATCCCATTACGGAAGATCAGGATATTCGGGTAATATCAAGGAGTACAATACTATTTATTATGGTAACCTCCCCTCTGCAATGAACGATTCACTTATTGTTATCTCTTTCTGGCTTGGTGATGCCCGGAAAGACCTGATTCCGAGGTCAACCATTGAATTTGCAATGACCGATTCAACGGGCCGGTTCATTCATGCAGAGTACAGGAACCTGGGGAACCTGTACACAGCACTGGATGAGGATTGGGCGTTGCTGGAATATTCGATGATCAGTTCCGATCCGGGAAGTCAACTGAAAGTAACTATCTGGAACCGGCATCTTAAGAATACGATTCTGCACATTGATGAACTGCTGATCAGGCCTTCATCGATGGACATTTATCGGGTTATTGAAGGAGGAGTTTCAAAGAATGATCGTTTCTACCCCGGCAATTAAGATGGGGGTTATGACACACCCCCATTGAATAATACCCATCCGACCCTGCCTGCCTTACAGGCGGGGGTGGATTTAGAGAATTCATACGAGGCGACTTAAAAAGTCCCCCTACATAATGTATTGGGATTCCTTATCTTTAGTCCTGACCGCTTGGACCATCATAATACGATACCAATGTAGGTCGACTCTCCTGAGTCGACTAAGAGATTTGGAAAGCTTGATTTTTTCCACTCCTATCCGCCAAGCGCCTATGAGTCGCTAAGCGGATTGCAATTCGCTTGATTCGTCAGAGGATGCCCCAATATCAAAAAAGCAGGTCAATAAAAGAAAGGGACAAGCAGATACACCAAGTCTTATAACAAAGACATATACGGCGTCATCTTAAATGTCCCTCGTTGCAAAGTTAATTCATTAAGGAATAAATCGAAACCGTGCCGAACTGGCCCATATATTTTTTTGTAAAATGCTGTAAATAAGGCCGCTGAGCCACTTCCTCCCCGGTAAGAACAAGGTATTTTGCTCCCAGTGCAATGGATTCTTTGATTTTACAGCTATCGGTATTGTTCCGGTAATGTTCCGTCCAGCCTCTCTGGTTCATAAGGTATAGTGAATAACAGGGAGTGGGATCGGGAAGACTGATCACTTTATCCTCCGGCCTGATCCCCAGTGAGCGTAAATAAGGGGTGACTTCGTAGAGATCCCTGTTTGCCGGATAATCATTGATCCAACCGGTATAACGCCACTGAAGACGCTGCCCGGCATAGTAAATATTAAATAATAGAAACAGTGAAAAAGCCACTTTTGTAACGGGGGATTTCATAATCCGTGGAGCAGTCTTTTTTAGTGAGTCTGCCAGTGATAAAAGGATAAATACAGGCAGGATCAGCAATCCGATAATGTAATAATCATGGTTTCCGAATGCATAAAACCATAATATCGAAAATAGTACCGTTCCGGCAATCGTCAACAGGGTAAGTGTTAAAAGTACGGGAAGAATTTTTTTCCACAACACCAGGATTGTAACGAAGCAAACCAGGACGAGGATGTGGACTGTGATATGAAAATAATCCCTGAACCAGAGCTCACTCATCTGATCCCGGATCCAGAGAATCGTCTCTCTTGAAAGGCCCCAGATGGGCCAGATTTGCGTGGAGAAAAACTCCGTTTGATGCTCCCGGTTATAATGGATAGCAAACAGATACCACGCAAAAATAACCGTGAAATAGATGGCAAACGGAAGCAGTGTTTTGACATTGACGTGCAACCGATTACCATCCTGCTTCATCCTGAACCAGCCAAATAAGTTGATAATATAGAGACCGATGAGGGCGATCACATTGATAGCGGAAGTGATCTTCAACAATCCGGCGATGGTGAAGAACAGGAACGAAAAATAGAGAAGCCTGAATTTCCGGGAGGTATAAAAATTGAAAAAGAAATACCATCCCATGAGCACGAATGCAAAGGAAGTCGTATCGGTGAGGTAGTTGTTCGCATAATATACTACTGCAGGTGAGGTGAAAAATAACAGGGCAAGGGTTATTCCCCAGAATGTATCATCGAGCCATTTTTCAATTAGCTTATAGAGCGCAAAAAGGCCCAGAAAAAAAATAAGTGTGTTAACGAGCCGGTAGATCAGGTCGTGTTGCCCAAACAGTTTGTAAAGAGAGGCAATAAAATAATAAAGGACCGGGCATTCACCAGCAGCATATCCGGTTGTCCGGTTATCGGATGCCAGGTTATGGACTTCCGGCTGAAAAAAATTCATCCCGTGCTGATAATAATTTAAGGTTATGGAAGCACAGTCCGATTGCCGCCATTTATGAATGGATTGTGGCTTGTAGGTGAGGATATTATGGTAATCGTAATACCAGGAAACTGCCAGGAAGAGGATGACAAACAGGAGGGATGCGAAACCTCTATGTGCTGTGATGTTCCAGGGGGAAGCCTTTTTTATCATTTTCCAGACCTGGTTTTAAACGGGCTATCAGACCCGTGGATTCACTTCCTCTTACTGATTATCTGATATCGGATGTGCAAAAGCCATCACGTCTTTTCCTGTAATCTCTTTTTCACAGAGAATGATGAGCCGCTCCAGCACATTCCGGAATTCCCGGATGTTGCCGGTCCAGCTGATCTTTTGCAGTTCCTTGATGGCATCATCTGTAATGCTCTTAGGGCTCATGCCATACTCTTCACAAATGATCTGGTTGAAATGATCTGCCAGCAGGGGAATGTCTTCCTTGCGTTCATTCAGGGTTGGAATATCGATCAGGATAACGCTGATCCGGTGATACAGGTCTTCCCTGAACCTGTTTTTCTCAATTTCTTCCTTGATGTTTTTATTGGTTGCAGCAATGATACGCACGTTAACGATGATATCTTTATCACTACCAACGCGTGAAATTTTGTTTTCCTGCAGTGCCCTGAGGACTTTTGCCTGTGCGGAAAGGCTCATGTCTCCGATCTCATCGAGAAAGAGGGTTCCTTCATTCGCCTGCTCAAATTTTCCTTTTCGTTGTTTGATGGCAGAGGTAAAGGATCCTTTTTCGTGACCAAAGAGCTCACTTTCAATAAGTTCAGAGGGTATCGCCGCACAGTTCACCTCAACGAATGGCTCGTTTGCCCGGCTACTTTTCTCATGTAACCAGCGGGCAACAAGCTCCTTTCCCGTGCCGTTCTTACCGGTAATCAACACCCTTGCATCGGTGGGTGCAACACGCTCGATCATCTCTTTCACCTTCTGAATGGCTTTTGATTCACCCACCATCTCATAGGTTTTTGATACTTTCCGCTTCAACACTTTGGTCTCGGTAATGAGCGAGGATTTATCCGTAGCGTTTCGAATGGTTATCAGCAACCGGTTCAAATCCAGCGGTTTTTCAATAAAATCAAAAGCTCCCTTTTTTATCGCTTCAACGGCAGTATCAATATTCCCATGTCCGGAGATCATGATCACCGGAACTTCACCGGATATTTCAAAGATCTTTTCCAGCACCTCGATGCCGTCCATTTTTGGCATTTTAATATCACAGAGGACAACATCATACCGGTTGTTCCTGAATAATTCGAGGCCTTCCATCCCTTCCATGGCAAGATCAACGGTATGTTTTTCATATTCCAGAACCTCCTTCAGGGAATTCCGGATACTTTTTTCGTCATCAATTACCAGGATATTCGGCATTGTTTTATGTTTGGTTTGACCGGGATTATATCGTGTAATTTCATGTGATCCTTTGAATCAGGATGAAATTGTCATTGCAAAGCTATATTTTATACCGCAACCATTTCCACATCTCCTTATAAGAGGGTTTTTTCCCGTAAAGAAGAATACCGGTACGGTATATCTTGGCTGCTATCCAGGTAGTACCGATGAAGGTGATCACCAGCAACATCATGGATAGACCGATCTGCCATCCGGGCACCCCGAACGGGATCCTTGCCATCATGACTACAGGTGAAGTAAGCGGGATGAACGAAAACCAGAAGGCGATTGAACTGTCCGGATTCTGAAACGCTCCCATGGCAACAAAGAGAGCGAGCAGGAGCGGGATGGTGATGGGCATCATGAATTGCTGTGTATCGGTTTCGTTATCGACGGCAGAGCCGATGGCAGCAAAAAGGGATGCATAAAGCAGGTAACCACCCAGGAAAAAGAAAATGAATGAGAAGATGATCACTCCCCAGTTCTGGTTGCCAAGGTTATTGAAGATCTGTTGTACTTCACTCAGGTTTTGCATATCTACCGGTTGTGCCTGTGCAACAGGTGATGATGACATGATATTATCAGGGAGAGGTGCCTGGGTGAGATTTTCCATATCAGGCAACAGAATGGACTGGGCAACCGAAATGATAATAAACACCAGGATGATCCAGCAAAAAAACTGGGTTAATCCAACCAGGGCTATGCCAATGATCTTGCCCATCATCAATTGGAACGGTTTAACAGAGGAGATAATTACCTCCACGATCCGGCTGGTTTTTTCTTCAATCACACCCCGCATTACCTGCGCACCGAAAATAAAGGTAAGCATGTAAATCAGCAGCCCGCAAATATAAGCAACGCCCATGGCAATGCCAGTACTGGTCTCCTTCTCAACACCTTCTTCGCTGATCTTTATGGTTTGCAGCTTGATACTGGTTTCCACCTCTTTGAGTATTTCATCGAGGTCCTGGATATCATAAGTTTCCAGTTTCAACCGTTCAACCTCTTTTTCCAGGGCACCGGAGATATGCATCGTCAGGTCAAGGGGGGGCTGTTTGGTGGAGATCAACTGAACCGCATTCGGAATGTAGGTTACCTTGGGAGAGATGTAGAGGATCCCGTAGTATCCCAGATCGGTGAAATTGTTTTTTATATCATCCAGTGCAACCCCTTCGAGGTATTCGAACTGAAGGTATTTGGTGCTGGAAATCACCCCTTCGAATATCCGGGTCCCATCCTCAATGACAGCGATTTTCTTTAGTTCCGTGTCTTTTTGTGTCATGATCCAGACCGGTATGATAAACATGGCTGCCAGTAAGAGGGGGGCAATCAGTGTCATGATGATAAATGACTTCTTCCTGACCCGGGTTAAATATTCCCGCCTGATGATGATGGAGACTTTATTCATTTTTTCTTTTTGTCATTGATGTTTGATTCGCCTACCACTTTAATAAAGATATCATTCATGCTGGGTACGATCTCATTCATGGAGATAATATTACCAGCATTCAAAAGGGCTTTCATCATTTCATTCGTGGATGATCCTTCCAGTACTTTTGCCTTTACAATACTGTGTCCGTTTTTCTTGGAATGTTCCAGGAATTTATACTGTGAACTGAGGGTGGCTGTCAGGAGGTTTATCTCTCCATCAAACACAATCTCATATTCATTTGGAGCATAGGTATTTCTGATTTTGTCAATCGGTCCTTCGAGGATCGTTTTTGCTTTATTAATGAGGGTGATGTGACTGCACAGCTCTTCCACTGAACCCATATCGTGCGTTGAAAAGATGATGGTTGTCCCCTTATTCTTAATTTTCAGTATTTCCTGTTTGAGCAGATTGACATTGATCGGATCAAAACCGCTGAATGGTTCATCAAAAATCAGCAGTTTTGGTTCATGAAGTACGGTGACAATGAATTGAACTTTTTGTTGCATCCCTTTGGACAGCTCCTCAACCTTCTTATCCCACCATGGCTCGATCTCAAACTTTTCAAACCACATTTTCAGTTTCTTCAGGGCATCTTTCCTGGACAGCCCTTTCAGGCGGGCAAGGTATAATGCCTGTTCTCCGACTTTCATCTTCCGGTAAAGTCCGCGCTCTTCCGGTAAATAGCCAATGTCGTATATTGCATCGGGTTGAAGTTTCTTTCCCCTGTACAACAGTTCGCCGCTGTCCGGTGCAGTGATCTGGTTAATGATCCTGAGCAGGGTTGTTTTACCGGCGCCATTTGGCCCGAGAAGTCCAAAAATACCACCCTTGGGTACATTTATACTAACGCGGTCGAGTGCGAGGTGATTGGAAAATTGTTTAACAATATTACGGGCATTGAAAATTTCCATCGCTGGATCTGTTTCATGAATTTCAAAGGGGTAAAGATAGAAATTTTGATGTGAAATACAGGGGATGAGATGGAAGCTTTTTTATGAGTCCATTCATTTATTCAGGAAGCAGGCGATCGATTGTTTGGTATAGTGATCCAAAAGTGTTGCTGCCGGATTTGCAGGAATGAAGAAAGCAGGTTAGAATTACTCGAAGTAACTTCTCATCCGTTCGAAGAAGTTGCGGTCAGTTTTATCGGGTTTGGGGATAAAATTTTCAGATTCACTGAGTTTGGAGAGTATCCGTTTCTCCTCTTTGGTAAGGATTTTAGGAATCCACACGTTGATATTCACCAGGATATCTCCCTTACCATATCCATTGACATCGGGCAATCCTTTTCCTCTAAGCCGGAGAATTTTGCCAGGCTGCGTTCCGGCTTCAATCTTAATTTTTACTTTTCCGTCAACCGTTGGAATTTCCACCTGGGTTCCCATGGATGCTTCTGTAATGCTGAGGTAAAGGACATAAAACAGATCATTCCCGTCTCGCAGCAATTCGGGATGTCCCTCTTCACTGATCAACACAAGCAGGTCGCCGTTTATTCCACCCCTGCGGGCAGCATTCCCTTTACCGCTAACCGTCATCTGCATTCCTTCTGCAACACCTGCCGGGATCCGGATGGAAATGATTTCCTGGTCTTTTACAATTCTCTCCCCGTAGCAGCTATTGCATTTTTTTGTGATCACTTTTCCCTCTCCTCCGCATGCGGGGCAGGTTGATGAGGTCTGCACCTGGGCAGGGGTTGTATTGGAGATCTGCGTTACCTGCCCCGTTCCCCGGCAGGTTGAGCAGTCACTGTAGGAAGAAGTATCTGCAGCACCCGTTCCTCCACACGTTTGGCAGGGGACATATTTGGTGACCTTAATCTTTTTTTCAACTCCCGCGGCTATTTCTGTCAGGGTAAGTTTTACTTTAACCCTCAGGGTTGACCCCTTGTTTACCCTTCGTCCACTGCCTCTTCTGCTGGAGCCAAACCCTCCGAATCCCCCAAAACTTCCACCGAAGATATCACCGAAATGAGCAAATATGTCCTCAATGGTCATCCCTCCGGCACCAAATCCATTCCCGGCACCACTGACTCCCGAATGTCCGAACTGGTCATAGCGAGCCCTCTTCTGCTCGTTGCTCAATACTTCATAAGCTTCTGCTGCTTCCTTGAATTTATCTTCGGCAGCCGTATCACCCGGATTTTTGTCCGGATGGTACTTCAAAGCCTGCTTGCGGTATGCTTTTTTTATTTCCGCAAGAGAAGCATCTTTTGAGACTTCCAGGATTTCATAATAATCTCTTTTTGCCATGGCGCATCAGTTTGTGCGTTGTGCACTCTCTGTTTTTATTTCTTTATAATGAAGGATACCAATGTTGATGGTACCGGTTCAATCCTGATAAGCCGGCTCTATTCACCGATTACGACCTTGGAATACCGGATGACTTTGTCATGCAGGAAATAGCCTTTTTCAATCACATCCACCACCTTCCCCTTCATTTTTTTTGACGGAGTAGGAACCTTTGTTACCGCTTCATGGAGATCGGTATCAAATTCTTCATTCATGGCGTTGATCTCCTTTATTCCGTTTGACGAGAGAAATTCTTTGAATTTATTGTGAATCAAATCGACACCTACTTTCATTGCTTTGCAATCGGTTGCTTCAACCATCGTTTGCTTTGCCCGCTCAAAATCATCCATAATCGGAAGAAGCTTTAACAAAACATCTTCACTGGCAAGCTTTATCAACTCCATTTTTTCCTTTAGCGTACGCTTGCGGTAATTGTCAAAGTCTGCGGAAAGTCTGCGGTATTTATCGTGAAGCTCTTGTATTATTTCTTCACTGCTTATTTCTTTCACTTCCGGTTCTTCGTCTTCAGGAACCTCTTCCTTTTCTTCAGCAATCGATACTTCCTTCTCCTGAATTTCTTCGGACAGATCTTTTTTTGTCTTCTTCGGGTCCTTCTTCAGGCTATCGCTTTCCGGTTTTTTACTGGTTTTCTTGGTCATTGTTACTACGATTTTTAAAAATCCACACTTCAGCAACCTTTTGTTGCCAGCTATCAAATTATTTGCCAATCTGTCGAAAACGACAAATTGGCATGCAAAGATAGGGAAAAAGTTTAGTTTGGTGATGTGATTGGAATAAGGGAGGATAATGTTAGTGGGTTAGGTTATTAAGGTGTCTAAGGGGAAAGCTTGAAAATTAATAGTATGGGTTACAACGCCATGGGAAAATGCAAATGTTATTCCAAGAAGAACAAAATTTATAACTATGTACTCAATAACTCACTAACCCATTAACCTAATAACTTATTTTAACGGATGTATAAATAACTCACTAACCCAATAACTAAAAACTATTTTTTTCGTTGCGTATGTTTCTTCTTGTTTTTTGCCAGGATGTCCTTTGTTTCGGTAAGTTTGAGATCTTCATGGATTGCAAGCTTCCCATCCGACAGTTGCTTGATATCGTTAAAAATCACTTCATCGGTCACCTGGCTCCTGTTCCAGGTCAGGTAGGATTTTTTCATGTGGTTTGCCAGTAGCTTGATCAACCGTTTTTTATCCTCGCCATCTTCCATTTCAATTGCTGCATCAATCATCTGGTGGATGATTCTTCCGTAATGCCGGTATTTAATATCACCGGTGATATAGGGAACCTGCTCTGGCTTTGATGTTAGGGTTTCCCTTGCAGGCATTTCATAAGGAGCGTCAATATCCAGATCAAAATCCGCCATCAGGGCAAGGTGATCCCATAGCTTGTGTTTGAAATCGCTGATATCTCGAAGATGGGGATTCATATTCCCCATAATGGATATGATTGCTTTTGCTGCCTTGTTTCGCTCGTCTCTATCCTCAATGGTTTTGAGGTGGTCAACCATTTTCTGAATATGCCTTCCGTATTCAGGCAATATCAATTTCTTTCTCGTAGTGTTGTAATCGTAATCCATGTCCGGTATAATTTCTGCAAAGCTATGTGATTTAAGTTTAGATATCAAAGAATTGATCAGAATTATTCTTTCATTGAATGATTTTCAATCTGGCAAATTTCAGCAGAAGTTGTTTTTGACCGTGGTTGTGGAAGAAGACGGTAGCTTTCATGTCAGGGAAATCACCTTCAAGGTGAATCACCTTTCCTTTCCCGAAGCGTTGATGTTCGACCACCATGCCAGTTTGGATGGATCTCGGGTCATCACCTTCACTGTCCGGAGAAGCGCCTTTTTGACGGTTTTGTTTTATCAGCTCAGTTTGCGGAAGAGCATGCCCGGAGAGGGATCTTTCCGAAGAGCGGGTTGTTTTTGAGGAATGAATTTTACGAAGGGTAGAGTAGGAGCGGTTGAATGTTTTATCATAGGGTTGTAGAGCAGGGATTTCATTCTCCTTCCCAAGCCCGTCGACAAAATCCCGGTTGATCTCTTTGATAAACCGGCTGGGCAGGCAGTGTACCAGGTTTCCCCACCGGAAGCGGGTTTGCGCGTAAGAAATAGTTACCTGCTCTTTTGCCCGGGTAAGGGCTACGTAAAATAACCTTCTCTCTTCCTCCAGATCTTTAATATCGGAAACGGAAAGATGAGAGGGAA
>Ga0114922_10007263_pt1 | contig 10138 bp, 9 predicted proteins | sample AartaG_FD_100975 | JGI IMG/M metagenome (GOLD analysis project Ga0114922, IMG submission 100975) | Deep subsurface microbial communities from Aarhus Bay to uncover new lineages of life (NeLLi) - Aarhus_00045 metaG | ecosystem: Environmental > Aquatic > Marine > Oceanic > Sediment | place: Aarhus...
CGCGCCCGTTAGGAAGCGGTTACCCGTCTGGACACCGTCCGGCGTATCTCCGCTCCCTCACGGTCGCGGTTCTGTCTTGCAGGCCTGATCGGCAACCCGCAGATTTACGAGTGACGCGACACTGGTGCTCTGTCAACGTTGAATTGACGGGCACAGTTGGGTGGCATGGGTAAGCGCCAGCTTACCCGTGTCCTGTGGGTGTGCCGCACGGGCAAACAAGTTTGCCCATGCCACCCGACGCTCGTGCGAGAACCCGTTCGATCGTGCGAGAATCCCTTCTCGCACCCTCTCAGTCGCCAACACGGCGGGAACGAGATGGGAATCACGTTCCAGCAATGTTCAAAGACGAACACCGCCGGCTGTCGGTCCTTCTCGACCCTCGTTCGACCTTATGGTCCTTCTCAACCCTCGTTCGACCTTATGAACGTCGATCCAGAGTGTCAACGAAAGGCCGCCACAAGATCGCGGAGCGCTCGCACGGCTTTGTCGCCCTTGGGGCGAAACGTGATGGACCGATCACTGGGACCGATCACGCTCATCATAACCCACAGCGTCTCCTGCGGCATGACGCCTGGCGCCCGGTCGGCCCACTCGATCACGGCTGCGGACCCGGCGCTCGTCATCTCATCGAAACCCAGGGCCATGACCTCGTCGTCACCGTGTAGGCGGTAGAAATCCAGGTGATAAAGCCGCACCCGGCCCGGGTATTCCTTGACCAGCACGAACGTCGGGCTGGTTACTTGCCGGGGATCGTCCAGGCCGTTGCCCATCGCAATACCCTTGACCAATTGGGTCTTGCCCGCACCGAGTTGGCCGACCAAGGCGATGGTTTCACCTCCCTCCAGTGTGCGACCCAGCGACCGACCGAGATTGATCGTCTCCTCCGGTGAACCGCTCTGATAGGTGTACTTCTTAGCCACAATCAAAAATGCGTGAATCCGGCAGGTTTGAGGACGCGCGAACCACCGTCGCGGCCGACGAGTTGTAATCCCGATTCCGTGATGGTTCCGATCCGATGGAGCGTCACCTCCGAGCGCGAAGCGTCGCCCTCCGCAGCCAGTAGCAGTTCAAAATCTTCGCCGTCGGACAGGGCATGATCCAAAGGGCTGCGTCCGTCCCGCTCCGCAGCCTGCACGGCCTCATCACTGACAACGCGCTCTAACTCGCCTTCGTGCAAACAAGCGCCTACTTTCGATGCCGCGCAGATCCTGTGCAGGTCCAGACTCAATCCGTCGCTGATATCGATCATCGCGTGCAGGTCTTGACCCATCGCAGCCGCGATTTGACGGGCTTCTCGCACACGGGGGGTGAAACTCAAATGCCTGCCCAGCAGGCTGCCGCCCAGCGGGCCGGTGACGTATAGCGCATCACCGATTCTCGCCCCATCGCGTCGGACCGGCTCGATCCCGGGATACAGTGTGGCTGTAATCGCGACGTCTATCGCAAGCGGATGATCCCAGCACGTGGTGTCCCCGCCGGCAACGGCCAAGTGGAACTCGTCAGCCACGGCGGCCATACCGCAGTAAAGTCGCTTGGCATCCTCGATGGGCATCGACGTGGGCAACGCCACCGAAACCACGACCGCGACCGGCTCAACCGCCATCGCGGCGCAGTCGCTCAAACTGCACGCGATTGCCTTTCGTCCAACAGCCTCCAACGGGTTGACGGACGTGTCAAAATGGACGCCGTCGAGCAGCATGTCCGATGAGACGAGGAACGAGCCGGACCCGCACGCCACCACGGCCATATCGTCTCCGATGCCCAACTGCACCGCAGCGGAGGACCACTGCCGTTGCCGCAGCCACTCTACGAACTGAAGCTCACCGTCACTCATTGTGAACTCATCCGGCGTATGCCACGTACGACTTCCACGCGATGGTTGAAAACGCTATTATATCTGAATCCGACTGCGGCGGGGGAGCATGCCTTGTCGATTCTGTCTCGACGGTGAAGTCGCTCTGTGGCGCCGTTGAGCAGCCCGATCGAACACAAGAACCTGGAGCGTGCGTGACGATGGTTCGGCCTATCGCATGGTTGTCGACGCTTGCCGCTGTCTTTGTCTTCATCGGCTACCCCGATGACCCCGATCCGAGGGTCATCCTACGTGAGGCCGCCAAGGCCACCCGCCTCGTCACGACTGCCACCTACAATGTCCGGCTGGAGGCAACCGGATCACAGATGGCTGACGCACCTCTGATGAGCGGGAAGGTCAAACTTGCCAGACGCACGCCCGACGATCCGCCGATGGCGTTTGGCGGCAAGGTAGCGGCACGTGGCCGAATCGGACAGCGCGTGTTCGGGTTTGAACCGACCACCTCCTTCGCCCTGACACACGACGGCAATTTCCTGCGAATCCGATTCGACAGTAAAGCGTGGCTTTTGGAGATCGATCAGAAGAAACACCCGGCGACCGTGGCGAATCGCCGTGAGATGTGCATGGTCTTGCGCGAGTTCCTTTCAGCCGAGCCCCTTGCCGACCAACTTGAAGCTCGCGAGGTCATCTATGGTGGCAAGCATGATGTGGCGGGCGTTGCCTGCCACCGCGTCGATCTGGAACTTAAACCGCCGGAAGGTGGCGGTGCCAAAGTCGCCAACGTTGGCCGTTTCGCGGCCTGCACCAGGCAGCGCTGGTTTTTCGGCGTCGACGACCATCTGCCGCGGCGGGTGGAGTATATCATGCCCACCGACGCCGCCACGGGCGGCTTGGAGAGTCCAGAATCCACCGTGCTGATCTTGACCGATCTTCACACCAACGGCGTGTTCGCTGATGGGATCTTCGACTTGCCCAGACCGCGGCTGGCGGCGCTGCCGCTTCCGCTGGTCCCGCGATCTCCGCCCCAGCGCGTCGCTGGGCCGACACGTACGGATGAAGATCAAGACGCTGACGCCGTGGCGGACCGGTCTGTCGAGGACGAGACGGGCCGACTCGCCGACGCCAAAGCCGCCGAACGGGATGAAAAGCGGGAGATCAAACGCAAAGCCGCCGGCAGGAAACCGATACCGGCTGTCGGCGACGCCGCTCCCGCCTGGGAGCTATCGGACCTCGATGGCCACAAGCACAAGCTGTCCGACTATCGTGGTAAGATCGTCGTGATCGACTTCTGGGCGACACGGTGCCGTGGATGTCCCGAGACGCACGCGATTCTTAAGAAACTACACGAACAGTTCAAGGACAAAAACGTGGCGTTTCTTTCGATCAACTGCATGGAAAAGGGTGGCGATCCGATCGCCTATTTGAAGCGGATCGGCTACAATCACACGCAACTGCTGAGGGGAAGTAAGGTCTCCCGGGATTATGGCGTCAAAAGCCTCCCGAGGATCTTCATCATTGACAAGAAAGGAAGGATCATCCACCAGTCCGGTTACTCGGACGATATGGGTAAGAAGTGGGCCGGTGTGGTTCAGAAAGCACTGGCCGGTCAATAAGGCGGATTCACACGGCGCGTTTGCGCGCGGGGAGGAGTCGACCAACAGCTTGCACAAAGAGCCGCTGTGGGATCGGCTCAGCCGGTCTGATGCGGTGTTCCGGCCGGTAGAAAGACAGGTTGAGAACCTGTCCCACAGTGTTGCGATGGGGTCTGAAGTGTCGGCAGCTCATTCGCAGGAGAGCATCAAATGATCTTGTCACTCGTTGTCACTTTGTATACGGCATCATTGGTTTTTCCGGCGCAGACCGCTGCGCCGCCGGACTCCACCCCGACCGCCGAGCAGCCGCCGGGATCGGCGCAGACGGCTCCGCAACCGCAGGGTTCGGCGCAGAGTGATTCACAGGCGCCGGACGCGTCGAAGCTCTTCCTGGACGCCTTCGTACTTTCCCGCAAACACAAGAGCATCACGTACGACGCCCGCTACGAATACCCTGCCGGCCAGACGCATGACGCGACAACCGTCGCCGCCAAGGTGACACTGGCCCCGTCGCCCACCAAGCCCGGTATGCAAAACATGAAGTTTGCAATGAAGCTTCTAATTGATGACGGCCAGACGCGCAGACCGGTGGACCTCGCGTGGGACGGGGAACTGTTGCGCATCGTCCACGGGGCCGATCGTCAGTATTACGAGACGGGCCCCGGGCTGACACCGCGGGACATGCCCGAAGGCAGCCACTGGATGAACTTGTTGATTCCACAGTTCTTCTATGGTGAGGTCACCGATGTTGATTTCGAGTCTCGCGATGTGACAGTCGAGCATCTCGGCAAGAGAAACGTCGGCTCATCCTCATGTCACGTTTTCCTGCTCGAAGGCGGAGGCGTTCAGGACGAAGGCACCAGCGCGGCGCCAACGTGGAATGAACGCTGGTTCATCGGTGTCGATGATCATCTGCCCAAACGGATCGAGCAGGCGGACATCTACGACCCACAGGCCAAGCCTATTACGCTGACTTACAGCAACTTCAAGGTCAACGTACCACTTGACAAGTCAGCCTTCGTTCTGGAGCGGCCCAAGACCGAAGTAAAGACCGAGGCGAAGTCCGAATCGGGAGGAACAAAGACAACCGCTAGCGAGAGCACAACCCAAACGATGCCGGCTGATCCGGCGATATCACAGAAAAAGCCTGGGACGACCGAGACCGGTGCTACCGGTGATTCAAAAACCGGCGGGACCAAGACCGTTGAAACGGGCGAAACGACGACACGTACGGCCGAAGTCCCCAAGGCCGTCGATCAGGACGTTAAAAGGTCGCCCGGTACAAAGCCTGCCACCCCCGAAGACAAGGTGAGAGAGAAAAAGAAGAAAGAGACGGTTGAACCGGGCGAACAAAAGAAGAAGAAGGCCGACATCGGCGACACGGCACCGGAGTGGGAGCTGAAGGACGCCTACGGCAAGACGCACAAGCTGTCCGACTATCGCGGGAAAGTCGTCCTGCTCGATTTCTGGAAGGTGGGGTGCAGCGCGTGTACGGACTGCGAGCCGTTCCTCAAACAGTTCCAGCAAAAGTATGCCAACCAGGGATTTGTCATTGTAGGGATCAACTGCTTCGACAAGAAGGACCCGATTACCTACATCAAAGAATCAAAGTTCAACTATCCGCAAATGATTGACGGCGACGCCGTGGCCAAAGCCTACCGAGTTCGCGGCCAGCCGACCTTCATCACGGTAGGCAGGGACGGGAAGATCGCCCGTCGCACCTCCGGACATTGGGACGGCATGGAAAAAAGCATCGCCAGGAAGCTCGAGAAACAACTGAAGGAAAAGCGGAAATAGCCCGCTGTCGGCGAGCACGCGTGCCCGATTCTTTTCGTAGAACGCTGGTGCGAGAATCCCTTCCAGCACGCCGGCCGCGTCAACAGGTCATCCGGACAGCATGGCGACAAGATGGCCCAACTGCGGCACGATCAACTTTTCCATGGCCGTGCGAACCCCGCCTACAGAACCGGGCATGGAAAAGACCGCCGTCCCGTTTCGCACGCCTGCCACGGCCCGAGAGAGCATCGCCGCAGGCCCGATCCGGTCGAAGCTGACCGCGCGAAAAATCTCGCCGAACCCGTCGATACGCTTCTCGAACAGGGCGCTTAGTGATTCGTAAGTGCTGTCGCGCGGGGAAAGGCCGGTGCCGCCGGTGAGAAGCACAACCCGGCACGTAGTGTCGTCGCAGAGCTGAATGACACGCCGGGCCACGACGGCTGGTTCATCCGGCATGATCTCGTAGCTATGAACCACGTGACCCGCTGTCTCGAGTATCTCGTGGATCAACGGGCCGCTCCTGTCCGTTTTGACCGTGCGCGTATCGCTGACGGTAATCACGGCACACGCGACGTGTTCGACGGTGTTGTGACGATCGTGTTCATTAGACATTAGAGCAAGCTCCGTCTTCACGTAGCGGATGTAGCGCCGGCCCTTGTGGGTAGCGCTCTGTGGATCATTACGTCACCCACGAGGGGTGACGTTACACGAGCACGAGGGGTGGCGCCACACGAAAACGAGAAACGGTGTAGGAGAACCTCTCAATTGCGATCGCCGGCTTCCGTGTCCAGAATGCTCTCAACATCCTGCGCGCCATGCAGTACGCGTACGACTTCAATACCGTCTTCGATCGGACAGTAGAAGATCAACCAATTTTCAAAACCTTTGATTCGCCAGAAACGCAGGCCTCGCAGGCCGGGTGCCGACACTTTTCTCTGACGCCCTATGCCGGGCATCTCGGCAAGTTGTTCAAAGGTTGCCTCCGCGGCGGCAAGAAACCGGAAGCCAACTCCAGGGGTGTTCTGTTCGATGAAGAAGGCCTGATCATCCAAGTCCTGTTCGGCTTGAGGCCTCTTGTCGACACGACTCATTTGGATTGCCCATCCGCGAGTCGCCTGTGAAGTCTCTGTCGCATATCTTCCCAATCTTGGGCCGTCATCGGCGTCGCCGGACCACTGTTCAAGCCCTCCAACAGCTTGGCCTCAAGTTCCGCCTGCGCTTGGCGTTTCTGAGCATCGCGGATCAATCCGCGCACATATTCGCTGGCCGTGCCATAATCGCCATTGGCAACCTGGGCTTCCACGAATTCGCGCAGGGCCTTGGGCAGTGAGATGTTCATCGTGGTCATCGCGGTCAACCTCCGTTCTCTTGCATTCTACAACATGTTGGCAGTTTTTGTCAATAATTGCCAAGAACAGGCCCTGCTCGCCGCTTACCGGACGGCCTTCACCCGCCGCATTGTGATAAACCGTGCTACCGCAGTGGTCTTATCCCTCGCTCCGCACGCATCTGATTGACCCGCGCCCAGGCCTTTGTGTCGTTCTTGAGAAAGGACACCAAGTTGGCCGTGGAGACACCCAGCCGGGCCGCTGCGTCGCTGACACGCAGGTCGCAAACCGCCAACACGTCGAGAATCTCGCCCAACGCCGTCGGATAGCGCGCGTCGCGCCGCCCCACCACCAGCCTCCCTCTCCCGGAGATGCATCCGGACATCACCTCGCCAAGCTGATAGGTGGCCGGGTCGACGCGGTGGCGGATTTCGAGGGCGATAGTCTCCCGAAGACGTTTGAGGGCCTTTCGTCGATTATCATGTTGGGAGCGGCTCTCGACGGCTATCGCCACCAACCCTGTGGGCCGATGGCGCAGCCGAACAGCCGAATCCGTCTTGTTACGTTTCTGCCCGCCCGGCCCGCTCGCCCGATACGTGTCCACGTCGCATTGCCTGAAAAGATCGTCGTCGGGCAGGGCCAGGCTCGCGCGCGTTCGTGTCTGCGATCTCTTGTTCATCGTCGTTGGTCCGCTTTTTCAGCGCGGGCGCTGACTACCAGATGATTGTAGCCCTTATTCTGGATTGGGCGATGGCTTCGCCCTTCGACTCGCCGCAGCGAGGCCGTCCGATATGCAAACTGATAACCGGGTCGGACCAGTTTGCCGCCCGTCGCTGCTACGGGTGGCCGGGACAAAGTCGGCCGGCGGTCGCAAGTGCCCCCAAGGCCGAACCGATAATCCAGCAGTGTGTTTTCTCAACCTGAATCGGTCCTGCCACAACTGGGGAGACGTTCGATATGGAGTCTTTCGCCGTCAAACCGATCGTGTTCACGGTCGCGGTGCTGACCATCGTTAGCGGCTGCGACCCGTTCGCCGGAGAGTTCGGCACCGGGCCGGCGGATAGCGGCTCGGACACGCCCGCGGTGATCGAGGACACGTTCTCCAACGCCAATGTGTCGGTCCCGCAGTCCGAGCAGCCTGGCGAGGAACCAGGCACCATCGAGGAGTCCGGCGAGGAAACGCTGAGCTTCTTCAAGGCGTTTCAGATCGACCCTGTGGCCGAGGACAGCGCCGGGCCAAAGTTCGTCGTCTCGGGGGATGTGGACAAAGACGGGATGTTGGATCTGGTCAGCGCGTGGAACCAGTCTCAGCCGGTGCAACTGCACCTGCAACGGCGTGACGAGGACGACAATATCTCATTCCGTACGATCACGCTGGGCGGCACGTCGCCGCTGGCTGTGATGGCCGGGCTGGAACTCGGCCAGATCAACGATGACACGGGCGACGGGCAGACCAACGATGACGACTGGCTGGACGTGGTGATTCTGGTCAAAGCCACCGCCGGCGTCGGACTCTGCCCCAGGCCGACCGGTCCGGAGGCCTACACCATCCTTGAAGGTGAGATCATCATTCTCATCAGTCCGGGAAATGAAGCGGATATCACCGACGGCGATGAGTGGACGGAGACGATTCTGGTCAACCCGATCACCGCGGAACCCAGGTGGGTTCATAACCAGTTCCCCGGATTGGAGGTGGGCAACCTTACCGGGATGGCCAACACGCCCGAGCTGGGCGGTTTCACCTCGCTGGTTGTGGCCGACATCGACGGCGAAAACGGCGACGACATTCTCGTGGCGTTAAACCCCGGCGTGTGCAAGGAACTCGGTCAGGAACCGCCGATCAACACGGTGGATCTCTGGCCCAACCCCGGGCCCACCCTTGCTACGGTCGGGGAGGCCTGGGGACCGCCCGTCTCCATCATAGCGGACATGCCGCAAGTTCGAGACCTGGCGGTTATGGACATCGACAGCGACGGCGACCTGGATGTCATAGCCACGTACACCAACTCCATCAGCCGGAACGTACGGTGGGTCCGCAACCCGCTGGTGCCACACCAGCCCGGCGGTCCCGACGGCCCCGACGAGGTGGTGGCCGGCTGGCCGGACTTTGTGGATACGTGCAACGGCGGTGAGCGTCCCGGCGAGGTGTGTCTGGATGACACCGACTGCCTTGGGGTGTCGGACGGCACCTGCGTGGACGGCGCGTGCGCCGGCGGCGCCGAGCCCGGGAGGACGTGTGAAGATGACCTTGCCTGTGTTGGAATCGATGACGGCGTCTGTGTTCCCGGCTTCGGACGCTTCCTGGCCAGCGGGTGGGAGAATCGTCCGATCGGAACGATCGACACCGGGGCGGACGTGATGACGATCGCCGACGTAGACGCGGACGGAGCGGACGACGTTATCGTTCGATCGACAAACGGGCGGATCATACAGTGGTTCCGCCGCCCAACTGCCGAGACCAGCCAGCCCGAGTTCCCGCCCCCCGACCCCGTGCCGGATCGGTTCAACTTCCCCTGGCAGGTCTACACGTTGACCGAGTTTGCCGATCGCGTGCCGGGCGGGCTGACCGTCGGCGATATCGACAATGACACTCGGATCGAGTTGATTCTCGCGGCAGAGGGCGCGGTGCTGTGGTTCGACGAATCAACCGTGCTTACGCCGTTCGACCCGTGGATTGAGTACACCATCATTCAGGACAACCCGGCTGCGTCCTCGCCGCCGACTCTGCCCGGCGCCCAGCCTCCAGCCGGCGGCACGCCTCCCACGCAACAGCCGGGCGGCTCCGGAGTCGGAGTCACCGAGGTGGATGTGTCCACGACTGTGAACGGGCTGCTTGTGGTCGATCTGGACGGCGACGGTTTCAACGACATCGTCGGCACGCTGGACCGCCGCAGCGGTGCGGGCCTGTCAGACGACCGCCTCGTCTGGTACCGCAACACACTGGGGGATGAGTAGGATTCCACCAGATTACCTCCAGTAGGGTGCGTCCGGGACGCCCCCTACATGCTCTGGAAGGCGACTCGATCGAGGTCGATGCCGCGGAGCTGGTACACGCGGTGAAAGTAACGAGCCATGCCGTAGCGAAAGAGCCCAGCCGGTACGCCATTAACGGCATCCTGCTCGAATCCAACGAGAAGGGCTCGGGGTTTGGCGATCAGCTATCAGCCCTCAGCTTTCAGCCAATGGTAGCGTGCGGCCCGGACGCACCAATTCGAGGCCCACATCTGAATGGTGCGTCAAGTGACGCACGCTACGCGGCTAGGCAGGCTTAGAGCTTGGAACATGCGCTAGAAAGCGGGTGAATCGGTCGCCCCATACCTTACGAAGGTCTTCGCCTTCGTCCGCCTTGACCTCGCCTTCCTGTTTTGTACCGACAATATGCGACGAGGAAAGGACCGCGGGTATCATTGTCTCATCGCCATCGTAGGTCTGTACGAAGCCAACCCCAGCGTGTATTCCGGCTTCGAGCCCGCTGAAGAATATGGGGAATAGACTCTTACTCCGAGACTTCTTTGCGTTTTGCGCGCATGTTTTTGTTTCTCAACCGGCTTGGCGGGTCAGGAGTTGCGTATAGTGTTCGTGATGCAGGGTTAGCACGGTGGTCATGATGATGTGGCCGTGGTGGGTGA
>Ga0114922_10007264_pt1 | contig 10136 bp, 2 predicted proteins | sample AartaG_FD_100975 | JGI IMG/M metagenome (GOLD analysis project Ga0114922, IMG submission 100975) | Deep subsurface microbial communities from Aarhus Bay to uncover new lineages of life (NeLLi) - Aarhus_00045 metaG | ecosystem: Environmental > Aquatic > Marine > Oceanic > Sediment | place: Aarhus...
ACGGCACTATCAGCAACTGCCTGATATATAACAACACGGCAACTCTTAACGGTGGTGGTATGGTGATGTGCAACGGCGATATTGTCAACTGCACTATTGCTGACAACACAGCCGGCGAAAGCGGCGGGGGTATGGCCTGGTGCGGCAGCGCGACAATCACCAACTGCATCATCTGGGGCAATAATCTGGAGCAGATAAACGGCGGCTCACCGACTTATAGCTGCATTCAGGACTGGCCCGCTGGCGGTATAGGCAACATTACCACCAACCCCGGATTCGTCGACCCTTGTAGTGCCGATTATCACCTGCTGCCGGATTCATTTTGCATTGACGCCGGGACAAACAGCCCCCCACCCGGACTTCCATCGGAGGATTTGGAAGGGCGGTTCCGCCCGATGGATGGTGACAATGACGACCTGGCGATAGCTGATATGGGTTGCTACGAATCCTTGCCGAGCCCTTATCCTGTAATTGAACTTTCCCAGAATCAATTTATATTTTCAAGTTTTGAAAATGGTCCGAACCCACAAGACCAGATACTGACTATTCGCAACATGGGTTCAGGCACGCTCAATTGGGTGGTGACAGAAGAGTGCGACTGGCTTGTAGCCAATCCAATCACTGGAAATTCTGTCAGCGAGCCAAATGTTACACTCAGCATAGACATATCGGAGCTTACTTCAGGTAAATATAATTGTCAGCTTACAATTTCAGACCCCAATGCATTAAACAGCCCACAGTTTGTCATTGTAAATTTGTACGTTCACGATGATGACGGCGTACTATACGTACCCTCTGAATATATAACGATTCAGTATGCTATCGATTTGGCCCGGCTTGACGAAATTATAATCGTTTCTATGGGTACGTACTTCGAGAATATCAGTTTCGGCGGAAAAAACATCATTCTTACCTCAACAGATCCCAATAACCCAAATGTCGTAGCGGACACGATTATTGACGGCGGCGGTGTTGACACGGTGGTAAGATTTAACGGCACCGAGACCGGCGACTGTAAACTCTTGGGCTTTACAATCACCAACGGCTACGGACCCGGTGATGATGATGGAGGCGGAATTAGCGGAGCGGAAAATAGCGCTACTGTCGCCAACTGTGTTATTCAAGATAATATTGCCCAGCTCCACGGCGGAGGGATAAGAAATGTGAACGGTTTGATAGACAGGTGCATAGTAACCGGCAATTCAACCGTTAACGCAAACGGTGGCGGCCTGTCAGGTTGCAACGGCACTATCAGCAACTGCCTGATATATAACAATACGGCTACTCTTACCGGTGGTGGTATGGTCATGTGCAACGGCGATATCGTCAACTGCACGATTGCTGACAACACAGCCGGCGTAAGCGGCGGAGGCATGGCCTGGTGCGGTAACTCAACTATCACCAACTGCATAATCTGGGGCAACAATCAGGAGCAGATAGACGGCGGCGAACCGACCTATAGTTGTATTCAGGACTGGCCCGCCGGCGGAACAGGAAACATTACCACCAACCCCGGATTCGTTGACCCTTGTAGTGACGATTATCACCTGCTGCCGGATTCGTTTTGTATTGACGCCGGGACGAACTGTCCACCATGCGGACTTCCATGGGAGGATTTGGAAGGAAAGTTCCGCCCGCTGGACGGAGACAACGACGATCTGGCGCTAGCTGATATGGGTTGTTACGAATCATTGCCGAGCCCTTATCCTGTAATTGAACTTTCCCAGAATCAATTTATATTTTCAAGTTTTGAAAATGGTCAAAATCCGCAAGACCAAATACTGACTATTCGAAACATTGGTTCAGGCACGCTCAATTGGGTGGTGACAGAAGAGTGCGATTGGCTCACAGCAAGCCCGGCCGACGGCAGCTCGACAGGTGAGCCGAATGAAATAGCACTCACCGTGGATATATCAGGTCTTTCCGAAGGTATATATTACTGCCAGCTTACAATTTCTGATCCTTGTGCGCCAAACAGCCCGAAAGTTGTTGATGCCAAACTCTATATTATTCCGGAACCCCAAGACGCGGTCGTTGTTCCATTTCACTATAGCACAATTCAGGAGGCGATTAATAATGCCAACGACTTCGACACGATAATTGTCGCGCCGGACAGATACGTCGAAAATATCAGTATCGGTGGAAAAAACATCATTCTTACCTCAATAGGCCCCGACGATCCATGTGTAGTGGAAGAAACAATAATTGACGGCGGGGGTGTGGATACAGTCGTAAGGTTTAACGGAACCGAGACCGGCAATTGCAAACTGTTGGGCTTCACAATCATCAACGGCTACGGCCCCGCCGAGGATGATGGAGGCGGAATTACCGGTGCGGACACCAGCGCTACTGTCGCCAACTGTATCATTAAAGATAATATCGCCCAGCAGTATGGGGGCGGGATAAGGGGAGCCTGCGGCTTGATTGACAGATGCATAGTAGCCGACAATTTCACAATTGAGACCAACGGTGGCGGCCTGAACGGCTGTAACGGTACTATAAGTAATTGTCTTATATATGATAATGAAACGGCTCGTCACGGCGGTGGTATGGCTTCTTGCAACGGCGATATCGTCAACTGCACGGTAGTTAACAACACTGCCGGTACAAGCGGGGGGGGCATTGCCTGGTGCGGTAACGCGACAATCACCAACTGCATAATCTGGGGCAACAATCAGGAGCAGATAGCCATCGGCGCACCAACTTATAGCTGTATCCAGGACTGGTCCGGCGGCGGCACCGGCAACATCTCCACAGACCCCGGATTCATTTTTCCTTATAGTAGAGACTATCATCTGCTTACCGGCTCTCCATGTATCGATGCCGGTAATAATAACTCCGTTCCTTCAACTATTTTTTATGACCTTGACGGGAACACACGCTTTGTTGACGACCCGAATACAATTGATACCGGTAACGGTATCCCGCCAATAGTGGATATGGGCGTATACGAATATATTTCGCCACCCTGGATTCTCGCTCAACCAAATGTGCTGAGTTTTTCAGCAATCGAAGGTGGTATGAATCCAAGCGTCCTGACGCTGAGCATTAAAAACGGCGGGACCGGCGAAATAGACTGGTCGATAGCTTACGATTGCGACTGGTTGCAAATAGAACCCTCCAGCGGTAGTTCAGCGGGTGAGCCGAATCAAGTAACTTTAAGTGTGAGTGTGTCCGGTCTTACCGAGGATTCTTATCATTGCGAGTTGATTATCTCCGCCGAAGTTGCTATTAACAGACAGCAAATTATTGATGTTTGGTTACATATCCTGCCCGAGGACGCGCTCTTAGAAGATTCGTTAATCGTCCCGGATCAGTATGCCACGATACAGGATGCTATCGATGCAGCGGTTGACGGAAACGACATCGCCGTCAGGCCGGGTACCTATACCGGTACTGGTAACCGCGACATCAGCTTCGGCGGAAAAGCTGTTACCGTTCGAAGCATGGACCCTGATAATCCTGCTATTGTGACAGCTACCGTAATTGACTGCCAGGGAAGCACAGCGGACCGACACCGCGGATTCGTGTTTGACTCCGGTGAGGAGCGGGATTCTGTACTGGATGGTCTTACTATCACCAACGGTTATACTACATCTCAAGGCGGCGGAGTGTTGTGTATAGAATCCAGCCCGACTTTAAAGAATTGCGTATTCAAAAACAATACGTCAGATTTCGTAGGAGGTGGTATGTTTACTACGGCCGTTTCTAATCCTAAATTAGTAAATTGCACATTTACAAATAACACTGCAGAATGCGCAGGTGGTGGATTCGGCATCTTCTCTGAATGGTATCCTGAGGCAAAAGCAAAACTTGTCAACTGTACATTCAAAAATAATGTCGCCGCCTATGGTGGGGGAATATGCTATGGTGAACTTTATGAACTGACACTGTTAGGTTGCACATTTAGCGAAAATTCAGCGCACTATGGAGGAGCTATTGGCCCCTTTGCTTGTCTGTGGAGCGGATATTCAGCGAATGATAAATCAGACTATGCCTCTTCATATTTGCCGGGGACTACGATAACGACGACCGAATGTTTATTCACTATGAACACGGCAGTACATTGGGGCGGCGCAATATACAACATTTTCTGGGATAATTTCATATTGACCAACTGCGAGTTTTCTCACAATTCGGCCGGTGATTTAGGTGGTGCTATGTGCAATTCTTACACAGGACCTGGTTTATTTAAGCTTTCCAATTGCTCATTCGTTGGAAATTCTGCTGCAGACGGTAGTGCTCTGGCATGTAGATATTATGGAAACTTACAGATAGACAATTGTATCCTTTGGAACGATGGCAGCGAAATTTATAATATTGACCCTGATTCTTATGAAATCACCGTTACCTATAGCTGCATCCGGGATGAGGACACCAATGACGAAAATATTTATCCTGGCACCGGCAATATCGATGACTATCCGCTGTTTGCAGACCCGAATGGGCCGGATAAAATCTTTGGCACCCAAGACGATAATTTTCGACTTTTGCCCGGTTCACCCTGCATAGATGCCGCACACAATACCGTTGTTCCAGAAAACATCATCCAGGACATTGATGGTTTCCCGAGGTTTTTCGACGACCCCCACACTGCAGATACCGGTCATGGTGCATCTAATACTTCACTAAATCCACAATTCACAGATCCGTGTGCAAATGATTTTCATCTCCTTCCACAGTCACCGTGTATTGATGCCGGGACAAACTCTCCGCCGTCGGGCCTTCCATTAACGGACATCGAAGGCCAAAGTCGTCCGATAGATGGCGACAATGATGGTCAGGCAATCGCAGATATGGGTGTCTATGAATTCTCACCGGTTGGAGCGTATCCCGCTGGTAGTGAAACTCCGCTCAATATGACAACCGGCACAGAGCGGCATGTCCCGTATGTGTATCCTTCAATTCAGTCTGCTATCGATGATGCGAACGATTTTGACACAATAATCATAGCCGAGGGAATATATTACGAAAACATAAGCCTTAACGGCAAGAATCTTGTCATTACTTCGACTAATCAATACGACCCAAATGTAGTGGCGGCAACGATTATTGACGGCGGCGGCGCGGCATCCGTGGTAACATTTGACGGCACAGAAACAAGCGACTGCAAAATATTTGGCTTTACCATTACAAATGGCTACGGCGATGCTGAAGGTAATGGGGGAGGGATTACCGGAGCAGGTACAAACGCAACTGTCGCCAATTGTATTATAAAAGACAACATCGCCCAGGTACGCGGAGGTGGCATACAGGGTGTCAGCGGTATTATAGATAGATGTATAATAACCGACAATTTCACAACTGAGAGTAACGGTGGCGGATTGAACGACTGTCACGGTACTATCAGTAATTGTCTTATATATGATAATGAAGCGGCGCTTTACGGTGGCGGTATTGCTTGGTGCAATGGCGACATAGTCAACTGTACGATTACTAAAAACAATGCCGGTGAAGGACAGGGCGGCTTAGTCTGGTGCTACGGAACAATAACAAATTGCATCATCTGGGGTAATTACCCGGATCAGTTAGTCGGCTTTGAGGAACCAAAGTATAACTGTATCCAGGACATGAAGAGTACCTCGACGGTTGATATTGGTGCGCATGAGTTTATACCGTGTGACTTTGAGCCGGATGGCGATATTGACGAAGTAGATTTTCTTGCGTTTATTTTGTATTGGCTGGAGGAGGATTGCGGCAGATGCGGCGGTGCCGACCTTACGGGTGAAGGATTTGTAGATACCGCCGATTTTGCCTCTCTTGCCTCACTATGGCTGATGGGTACTGAGTGAATCTTCAGGCTCTGTTCCGAGTGAAGTAACAGTCATGCCGGCACATCGTCACGGAGCTTGCATCTGGCCCTGCTGGGACCTTTGGATGAAAAGGTCCTTTTGTTTCTGGAGTCTGTCGAAAAGCTGCGGCCGTTCGATTCTTATCCGCGCCAGCAAACTGTTGCGAAGGTGCTCCGGGAAAAAACGGTCACGCATAAAATCGAGAAAGGCCATAAATCTTATCATCTCAAAATCAGGCAAATCAAGCCTTCGCCACTCCTCGTCGCTGTATTTGGCCTGGTAAATCTCATAAACCTCTCGTGCCCATCTTTCCTTGCCAAACGCCTCGTCGTCGGCGCGAATTGCGAAGCTGAAGTATGCATCACGAAGCGTCATTAACGTAAGTTCGGTGGCGTCTTTTATCTTGATCTCCTCTATCTCATCGACGATTTTTTTCTTGACCCACGTGTGGATATCATCCTTGAACTCATCTCGCGGGTACACTTTTCTGAGCCGTTGATAGACCCGGCCTGCCTTTTCCCTTTTGCCGGTCTGATAAAAATCAATCACCGCGTTTTTAAGAAAGTTCCTGTGCCCGTCTCTCAGCCCCTTGGGATTACCATCCTCAAAGGCCTCATATTTCTTTATCCTTTTCGACCAGTCCCGGTCGCAAACCTCGAACATTCGCAAATCCGGCCGGGAATAAACCGAAGGCAACCGGCCAGGTATCGGATACACGACCAAATTGCCCCTCCGATAAAGGTCCTGCAGAGCATGGGAAATTATCCGGTCGGTGTTCTTTTCATCTATAGAATACTCCTCCTGCTCACCTGCCGTCACAAAACCCAACTCGGCCCAGTATATCGCGTGGGTGTTGGCTTGCTCCCAGTTCAAAGGCAGACGGTCATTCGGGTCGCCCGAAGGATACGGACCGTAGTTTTTATTCAGCCTGTCCATAAGCTCCGGTTCGAGCTTCCATATATTACGCAAGCGATAAGCCTTGGCGAACGTGTCGAACTTTTCGAGCGTGTCGGTCCCTCTGAAGCGGTCAATAACCCCAAAAGCCGACTCCCCGAACCTGTCCGGCGTCTGTCTCAAAGAAAGATAATTGCCCACAAGCTCGTCATCATCTTCAAACACCTCATCGGCCTCTTTTAGCGCCGCAAAAAATTCGGCAATGTCCGGCTCAGCCATAATTTCAGAAAGGTCCCTTTTGGCATCCAAAAGGGCCTGAAAGTACTCGTTCGTCGGATCATCCCCCAACAACCCACGCATCGCCAAAGCCAGCTCACGCTTGTAATGTTTGTGGCAGTCGTCGGTCACACCGCCTATCTTGTGCTGGAATATGTATGCAAGGGCCCTGTAAAGAATAATCCTCCGAGGATTCTTCTTGATACCTTTGTCACGAAGTAATTCATAACCGTTTCTTACCCATCGCCATCGCTCCTCCCACTGACTGGCCGGTATCGCCACTGAAATATTGTACGCCATGTTCCATGCCAGGACATCCCACACCGCGGCAAAACGAGGCTGCAATATCGATATCCACTCAGCCAACTGCTTCGCGTCAAAAAACTGACCCTGCTCCTTGAGTTTGTCCGCCCGCATCCACAGAACATCAACCACTAATCCGCGAAAGGCGCCCATCGCCACCGTCGCAAAGGCCAGCGAAGGCGGAGCGTTCTCAAGAGGCTCGTTGCTCACAAGACCCATCTGTTCACGGGTCGAGCTGATGGAATCCAGCCTCGAAGAAGCCGCTGTCAACAATACAACCGCCCCGAGAACGCATGACAAACAGATTATAGTATCCCGCAAACGCACCGGCTATCTTCTAAACCACAACCTTGGCAATCTCACGATTGCTGAATATCCACATCCCGAAAATTAGCAGAAACACAGATTTGACAAGAACCATCAGCAGATAAATCCGCCCCAGAAACTGCCAGCTTAAAACCTTTGCTGATATCATAAACTGCGTCGGGTTGAACTCGCCGTCTAAACGCGGCATAAGCCACAATATCGGCCTGAAGGTCAGAGAATATAAAATGCTTGGACCCTGTTCTAATACGCCGAAAGATTCCACAACAAACCCGTTAATGGTTCCCACAAACAACACCACCGTGCATATCAATATCGCAACCGGAAAGGACAACCACGTCGAAACAGAGATGCCCAACGCTGCTAAAAATATCAGACGGGCCAGAATCAGCACCACCACGCGGATGTAGTTGCCGGTAAACGAGCCGGTCTTCAACAGCACCTGAACTTCCTGGGGAATGATTGTAGTCAGGTTCAAATAAGGATTGTTCGCAAATACAAGCGCCAGGTAACCGTCCGGGGCCACAACCTCGGCAGAAACTTCAAACTCGTGAAACTGGCGGATTAGCTCGGAGCGCTCTATGCGCGCTACCGGGCTGTCCCAGTCGCCCAGGCCGTACTGTATCTGCCGGTAATCACCAATAAGCCATGTCCCGTAAACCCGGTAGTCCGGCGGGTCCACTGAAACCTCGTATTTGTAACGTACAAATATCGTTTCATTCGGATCGGCCGGCCTTACGTTTTCAAACTCCCACACCCTCTGGGCGCCCAACTCAACCGCCCGGGCCTGCGCCCTTTCGCGGCCTCGCAATTCCGAAAGAATCTCCTCTTTGGTCATCGTCTCGGGCAATTGCCTGCTGCGCTCCAGTTTCTCATAAGCTTGTCTGGCAAGCATATCTACCTTCTCTTCGTCAACATCCGCGCTCAGACTCACCCGGGCCGTGAAAAACTCCCTCCTGACCTTCGCAACCTCATCCGCCTCCGCTTCCGAAAGCCGGGGTATAGCCAGGGTAAGGCAATATATCACACTCGCAAAAACCGAAAGCAGCAAAATGTCTAATATGACAACGCCCAGCAGCTTACCAGCCAGTATCTCGTACCGTCGAATCGGCTTGGTCACAACAAGGTGAATCTCCATCCGCTTGATATCGTTGGTCAGCGTGTACGTTGACACCGCTATCGTCAGCAGACACAAAAGCAGACTCGTAAGCGACAGCCCGTAACTTATGAAAGTCTGAAGTTTACCCTCCAGAGTCCCGTCACCAACCATTATAACACTCATCAACGGTAACAGTATCACCAGCAGGATAATGACGATAACAGCGACTTTCATGCGAACCGCCTGAGCTATGGTGTTTCTGGCTACAGCCCAAACGCTATGCATCTTTATCCTCTCCCCGCACGTCGCCGCCGGATTTGTCGCCGGAAGTGTCCTCGCTTTCAGACCGGTCTGTCATCAACTCGTCCAAAACATCCTGTTGCACATCCTCATCGGCCTCAACCGTCGTCTCAACCGGTTCCGTCACACTCGTGATATCCCCTCCGTCAGCCTCAGTTGAACGCTTCGTAAGCTTCTCCAGCAAATCGGTGTCCTGGTCGGCTTCAGCAGCCGCAGGTCCCGGCTCTACAGTCTCCGCCGAAACCGCTTGTGATTCCGACGCATGGGCCACCGAAGCCGAAACAAGTTCATCAAGTATAGCCGAACCCCGCGCACCTTCGGTAAGAAAACCGCCTATCTCGCCCGTGCTTACTGCACCGCTGGTGGGAAGCTTCTGCTCCTGGGCTGTGGCAACGGTCCGGATAAAAAAATCTTCCAGCTTGTCCATCGGAGAACTAAACTCGCATTCCGACTGCTCGCCCCGCACCAACTCCTCAATCCGCCTCACAACTTCGGCGCTAATCGGGCCGGTATGAATCTGCTTCTCCTCACTGTGCTGCAATAGAGATTTTACCTCGCCCTCGACCTGCATCCGCCCGCCGTACAGAATACCTATCCTGTCGCAAACATCCTCCACGTCAGCCAACAAATGGCTGCAAAGAAGAATCGTTTTGCCTCGCTTGGCCAATTGAAGAAACAAGTCCTTCATCTGCCGCGTGCTGATAGGGTCCATACCCGACGTCGGCTCGTCCAGAATCAACAGCTCTGGGTCGTTAATCAACGCCTGCGCCAATCCGATTCGCCGCGCCATGCCTTTTGAAAACGTCCCAACGGGCCGATGCGCCATCCCTGTCAGCCCAACCATTTCCAACAGGGTATCAATGCGCGCCTTCCGAGTCTTGGCCGCCAGACCGAATATCCTGCCGTAAAAATCAAGCGTCTCCCGCGCGCTCAGGTATCTGTAAAGATACGACTCTTCAGGCAAATACCCGATTTGCGCGCTTATTTTGGGGTCGCTCGTATCACCGCCAAGCACCATCGCCCTGCCCTTCGTCGGCCGAAGCAACGATAGCAGCACTTTCAAAGTAGTCGTCTTGCCTGAACCGTTCGGCCCTAACAGCCCGTAAATCTCATTGTGCCTTATCTTGAGATCCAGCCCATCTATAGCA
>Ga0114922_10007265_pt1 | contig 10135 bp, 11 predicted proteins | sample AartaG_FD_100975 | JGI IMG/M metagenome (GOLD analysis project Ga0114922, IMG submission 100975) | Deep subsurface microbial communities from Aarhus Bay to uncover new lineages of life (NeLLi) - Aarhus_00045 metaG | ecosystem: Environmental > Aquatic > Marine > Oceanic > Sediment | place...
TATCTTCCCAAATTATAACAAAAAAGCTTGCTTAAAACAAGCTAAAATCTCAATCGAATTCTCAAAATATTAATTACAATTACAAGAATTAATCACACTTATATGAACATGGTCATTATGGTAACCGTCCACTGCCACGTTTCCTCCGCAAGATTGAGGACCAAATATTTTATTTACACCACCACACTGCAAAGCATAATCAGCTATCTGGCAAACATTCTCTTCGTCGCCAAAATCAACAGCATAAGATTTTGTTGAGGTGCAGGTCCCGCCATAATGACAAGAACCGCAAGAATGATCACAGGCCTTCTCTGCTCCGCACAAATTATCAAAAGAACAAGTTGTTCCCTTGCAATCCTGAGGATTACATAGCCCCTGCCCCCTATCTTTATATATATCTATATCAGTTATAGATGAAATATAACCAATGTTATCAGGCGCCTTTTCGTAAAAACAATTCAAAAAATTAGTAAGAGCAGTAGTAGCATCAGCTATTTGCTGATTTTTAGTCCCATCCAAATCTCCCTGAAACTGCCATACAGCTGAAGGTATATGCTCACATCCGCTTGGTTCTTGAAAACTTCCCCACCTACTCCTCCCTCCTGAATATTTGCAATTTATAATACAACTAAAAGCATTAAAGAAAGTTCCAACGTTCTTTTCTCGATGTGTTCGATAAAGAAGATATCCTGTAATTCCTCTATCTGCGCAATTACAGTAAATATTCCCATCAATCCAACATTTTCTACCACATTCTTTATCAAAATTTCCGCTATCAGGTGTAACACTATCCCAGCAAGCCTGCTGCGAAGAAAATTTTCTAAGATACTCAACATTATGAGATATATCCTCTGCTCCCACGCAATGCGCTTGTTTACTTTCCAGGCTATTCTGACTATCACAGTAAAGATTGGCTTCGCTAAGATTAGTTAGTGTAAGTTGATGACAATAAGCGCTAGCGTTGCCCGAAACGCAACCTCGACTACACGCTTGCTCATCTGTTAGCTCTGTACCCTTTATTTCCATAGCTATTACTGCGCTATCCTGAGGAAAATCATTGGGATCTATCGTATAAACCGGCGTCTCGCAAATACAATATCTCTTCTCGTCTTGAGTAGATTCATTTCCATTATCATCTGTTGGCACAGCCTCACACTTAATTTTATTCCATGGATAGGGAAAGCCTTGTATCTGACCCACTTTTTGCCCTCCAACTTCTATGCTGCCAGCTACTGTTATTAAAACGGTATTGATTATCATCCAGCCGCCAAAAGCAATTAGTAAAGCAATAATTGCATGTGTTAATATCCGCTTGCCATAGCTTGTTCGTTCGGGTGTGCCTCCTGAACTTAGAATCATAAACCCGCCAAACATAAGTATCACTGGCGCTATTAATATTATTAACGATAAAAAGAGATTAATAACATTTTGAACTAATATAAAAGCATGGCAGAGATTACAATCCGGTCCTCCTTGTCTGCCACAGGGAACCAAGGAATCCTGCCCAAAATCGAAAGGAAGAACTGCAGCTGAAGCTACATGGGGCAATACCAGCAAAATGAGTAAAACAGAAAAAATTGTAATTGTGAGATATTTGGACATATCTATAATAATCTTAACATTTTTTTTAATTTTTTCCAACCCGCATTCTTATTTTTTAAGGATTTGTTTCACTTTGACTACTATATCCTCCAATTCATAACTCGCCTTAACTAAATAAGTGGCAGCGCCTAAGCTCAAGGCTTTTTCAACATCACCTACTCCCTCTAGATTGGTCAAAACAATGACTGGGATATCCTTTGTTTCTTCATCTTCCTTTATTTCTTTAAGAACCTCAAAGCCGTCTTTTTTAGGCAAAATCAAATCCAAAAGAATTAAGTCAGGCTTCTCTTTTTTTATCAATTTTAACCCTTCTTCACCATCAAGGGCGCTAAGTATCTTAAATCCTTCTTGAGTAAAAATCTCATTTATTGTTTTTTGAAGACTTGGTTCATCTTCAATAAAAAGTATTTTCTTAGCCATTTTGTTAGCTTCTTAGAAATTAGCTTCTTAGCTTCTTAGAAATCCTAAAAAGCTACAAGCTAAAAGCTAAAAAGCTAGTTAATTAATTAGTTTTTTTAGCAATAGGTAAGGCAAACCAAAAAGCGCTTCCCTCGCCTTCCTTAGATTCAAAATCTATTTCTCCTTTAGAGAGATTAACAATTCCTTTTGCAATAAAAAGTCCCAGCCCTGCCCCTTCGACCTTTTGTTTAACTAAATCATCGCCTCGGAAAAATTTGCCAAATACCTGTCTTTGCAAAGAAAAAGGAATTCCTACCCCATTATCTCTAACGCTAAATACAACTTTATCTTTATCTCGTTTTATGTTGACCTCGGCTAATTTATTGTCATTATCCTTTTTAGAATACTTTATGGCATTATCAATTAAATTCTGAAGAACCATTCTGATGCGATCTGGGTCAGCAAAAACTAAGGAAAGGCTCTTTTCTTTATGAAATTCAATAGTTACTCCATTTTGCTCAGCCAGCGGCCTTATCTCTCCAATTACTTCTTCTGCTAAAGAATCCAGGGAAAATGTTTTTGGATTTATTCCTAATCTTCCCTGTTCTATTCTGTTAACATTTAATAAATCATTCACCAAATCAATCATTCGATTATTGCTTTCATTTATTATATCTAAATACTCCTTTTGCTTTTTGCTAAGCTCTCCCAATCTATTGCCTAAAAAAAGTCCGAGAGACCATTTCAAACTGGAAAGCGGGGTTCGAAGTTGATGAGAAACAATGCTGACAAATTCACTTTTCATTCTATTGGCCTGGGCTATCCTTTCGAAGCCAGATACTATTGTGTGCCCGATTATTAAAAGAATAACTGTTACTATTCCTAAGATTATTATTAACATTTCCGGTGATACATAATGAAGTCCAATATAATAAGTAATAAGCATTACTGCAATTATAATTAGCCCCATTACTACAAATAGAAAACTGGGGCACTGCCGAAGAGGAATCCTGCTTTTTTTGCACTCGGCAAAAACATTTAGTTGTTGCAGAATACTTTTTAAAGACATAACGGCTTTATTATAAGCAAAACTTCTAATTACGTCGTTCGGTCAAAATAAAAATAAATTTTTATTTTTCCCTCACTAGTAATTATAGCATAAATTAAATCTGCAAGTATAGAAATGGGGGCAATTGACTGCCTGACTTAAAAAAGTTATAATGAAAAGGAATACGGGGCGTAGCTTAGTGGCTTAAAGCGCTGCGTTTGGGACGCAGAGATCGCTGGTTCAAATCCAGTCGCCCCGACTTTAATTCGTAATTACGAATACTTATGGCTAAAAAATTTGTTAGAAAATTAAGGAAAGTTTCTACCCACAGTTATGCTGTGGTTATTCCTAAAGAATTGATTAAAAAATTCAGATGGAAGGAACGACAGAAATTAGAATTTACCTTCGGGGGTAAATCGCCAAAACTTATTATTAAAGATTGGAAAAAACAATAATATCTCCTGCCCTTGCTCTTTTAAATTTGTACCCTTAAATATATTATGCTATAATATAGGTGGCTAGTTCGGATTTATATTTATGAGATCACAAAGCATACATCAAAAAGCTATCTATTATAGAAAGAAAGGCTATTCATATAATATGATTAGCCAAAAATTAGGACTAGCAAAAAGCACTCTTAGCAACTGGCTTAAAGAAATTCCCTTTAGCCCAAACAAAGAAGTAATTGCCCGAATAGGAAGAGCTAGAGCAAAATCTGCTGAATTTAAAAACAAGCAAAAAGTTAAAAATATCAAAGAGATGAATGCTTTAGCAAAAAAAGAATTAGGCAATTTATCAAAAAGAGATTTATGGTTATTAGGAATTGGCTTATACTGGGGCGAGGGCGAAAAAACATTTGAGAACGTTGGAGTAATGAATTCTGATCCTGAAATAATAAAAATAACAATACAATGGTTTAAAAAAATATGTAGTCTTGATATAAAAAATTTTACTGTCACTATCCATGGGTATCCAGACACCAATATTAAAAAGACTACTGAATATTGGACTAAAATCACTGGCATCCCTAAGAATCAATTTAAAAAACCTCAGATAGATAGACGTACAAATAAATTAAGGATTAAAAAGGGGAAACTCCCATATGGAACGCTAAAACTTAGAATAAAAAGTAATGGTAAGAAAGAATTTGGCAGAAGTTTGCATAGAAGAATTATGGGTTGGATAGAAAATAGTTCTAAACAAGTAAATAAGCGGGTATAGTATAACGGCTATTATGCGACTTTTCCAAAGTCGAGATACGGGTTCGACTCCCGTTACCCGCTTCATAAATAATTAATTCTAAAATTTCAATATTGTTGAATATTAAAATTTTACTAAACATGAACATTGGGCTTATTGGACTTATCTTGATATTAATTGGCTGGATTCCTCAAGTAATAAAAACCGTTAAAGAAAAATCGGGAATGGACTTAAAATTCGCTGTCCTTTATACTTGCGGCAGTGGACTCTTAACTGTCTACGCTGTCCTAATTCATGATACAGTTTTTATAATATTAAATGGCGGAGCCGCTCTTCTAGCCAGCATTTCCTTGTTTTATTCCATTAAAAAATAGCTTGCAAATCACCAACTAAAATTTAAAATCCCCTGCGCAGGGGATTTTAAATTTATTTTAAAGACAGTTTTACTTCACTGCTTCTTTTAATCTCTTTCCTGTCCGAAATTTCGCCACTTTAACATCTTTAATCTTAATTTCGTTACCAGTTCGCGGATCAACACCTCTTCTGCCTTTTCTTATTGCCATTCTAAATCCTCCAAAACCAACAAGATTTACTTTTTCGCCCTTCTTTAAAGTGTCAATAATAACATCCAAAGTTCCTTCAAGGCATTTTTTGACTTTATTTTTAGGATAATTAGTTTTATCTACTATTTTGTCGATTAGTTGATCTTTATTCACAAGTATTATCCTAATCTACGAATAGTTATCCAAATCTACAAATAAATCCTAATCTGCGAATATTAATTTGTAGATTCGTAGTCAATTCGTTGATTTGGATATAAAATTCGAAGCATTCGGATAATATTACCGGGCGTATTCTATTGCCCTTGTTTCTCTAATTACATTAACTTTAATTTCTCCAGGATATTTGAGCTCTTTTTCTATTTCTTTGGCAATATCTTTTGCTAATTTATAAGCTCTTATATCATCAATTTTCTCCGGGGTAACAAATACTCGAACCTCCCTACCGGCCTGAATAGCATAGGCCTTTTCTACTCCATCAAAGGCAGTAGCGATGGCTTCCAATTCTTCCAGTCTTTTCAAATAATTATCTAAGGTTTCTTTTCTAGCCCCTGGCCTGGCAGCTGAAACTGCCTCTGCTGCTTGAACTATACAAGCTTCGATAGTTTCATAAGGATATTCCTCATGATGAGCTTGCATTGCTTTTATAACTTTCTCGTCAATGCCAAATTTTTCAAGAACCCTTTTACCAATCTCAACATGAGTACCAGGAACCTCATGATCAAGAGCCTTACCAATGTCATGAAGCAAAGCGGCTTTTTTAGCTACTGATACATCAGCTCCAAGTTCTGCTGCTAACATTCCAGCCAAGTGAGCACTCTCGATTGAATGAAGAAGGATATTTTGACCAAAGCTAGTTCTAAATCGCAATCTTCCCAAAAGGTGGATTAATTTGGAGTCTAATCCAATAACTCCGGTATCATAAGCAGCCGCCTCACCAGCCTCTTTTATCTTTTCGTCTATTTCTTCTTTTGCTTTTTCTACCATTTCCTCAATTCGAGCTGGCTGAATTCGACCATCAGCTATTAATTTTTCCAAAGCTAGTTTAGCTATCTGGCGTCTTACTGGATCAAATCCGGAAATGATAATTGTTTCAGGGGTTTCATCAACAATAACATCTACTCCCGTTAAACGCTCCAGAGCTTTAATGTTTCTCCCTTCTTTGCCAATAATTCTTCCTTTCATTTCATCGCTAGGCAAAGAAAGAGTGGTTGTTGTCGCCTCGATTATTTGAGAGGAATCCAAACGCTGCATTGCTGAAACCATAATCTCCCGAGCTTTTTTCTCAAGTTCTTCCTTCCTACTTCCATCTAATTTTTTTAATTGTTCAAATAGGTCTTTTTGATATTGAGTCTCTACTAATTTCAAAAGCTCATCTTTGGCTTCGTCTCGGGAAAACTTTGATATCTTCTCCAAATTTTGAATCTCTTTTTCCCTTAATTCGTTAATTTCTTCTTTAACTCTTTTGATCTGCTCAACTTTTAATTTTAAATCCTCTTCTTCTTTCTTGATTTCCCCTCCTTTTTGATCTAATAACCCCTCTCTTTCTTCTAACATTCTTCTGGTTTTTGAATACTCATCCCTTCTCCTTTGCTCTTCTCTTTTTAACTCATCAAGGGCTTTTACTGCTTTTTCTTTCGCTTTAAAAATTATATCCCTTGCTTCATTCTTTGCTTCATTAATTAATTTATCTACTTTGGCCTCAACGTTTTTAGCCTGTCTTTTGGCAATAGATCGCCGGGCGTAATAACCTAAAATTGAACCAACAACAAGCCCGGCTACTGCCACAAAAAGTGGAATTAATTCTGGCATATTTTTTAATTGTTGCTAAAAAATACATAATTATAATTTCCTGCCTCGTCAACGGGCAGGCTATAAAATATATCATTCTTTAAGCATCAAAGTTTGTTTGATTACTAATTTAAATTAGCAAATCTATTTTAAATTGTCAATCTTTGATATAATAAAAGCATGAAACCTATAATTCTTGCCATCCTTGATGGTTGGGGAATAAGCAAGGAAACAAAGGGCAATGCTGTTTTTCAGGCTAAAACTCCAACCATTGATCAAATAAAAAAATTTTATCCAGCAATCACTCTTCAAGCATCGGGTATTGCTGTTGGCTTGCCTTGGGGCGAAGCTGGTAATTCTGAAGTTGGTCATCTCACCTTAGGAGCTGGGCGAGTTGTTTATCAATCTTTGCCTCGAATTGTTTTAGCAATCCGAAACGGTTCCTTCTTTAAAAATTCAGCGCTGCTTCAAACAATTAAACATGCCAAGAAAAATAATTCTTGTTTTCATATAATGGGCTTAGTTTCCAGCGGCAACGTTCACAGTTATATTGACCATCTTTACGGATTGATTGAACTTGCTAAAAAAGAAAAAGCTGAAAAAGTTCGGCTTCATGTTTTTACTGATGGCGAGGATAGTCCACCAAAAGAAGCTGCTGGTTTTCTTCAAAATGTCGAAAAAAAATTAAGTGAATTAAAAGATGGGAAAATAGCTACTATTACTGGAAGAATCTACGCTATGGACAGAAATAAAAACTGGGATCGAACTCAAAAAACCTATGAATGTTTAACTCGGGGAAAAGGCGCTAAATGCAAAAATCCTATTAAAGCAATCGAAAAATTTTATAAACAAGACCTAACTGATACCTTTATAGAGCCAACGGTAATAACGGATGAAACCGAACATCCCTTGGGCATTATCCAAGACAATGACAGCATAGCGTTCTTTAACTTTCGCAAAGATAGAGCCCGCCAACTTACTAAAGCTTTCGTTTTATCAAACTTTAAGGGATTTTCTCGAAATCTTCTAAAAAATCTAAGCTTTGTAACTATGACCCAATATGAAGAAGGGCTACCAGTAAAAATTGCTTTCCCGCCAATTGAAATAAAAAATCACCTGACTGAAGTTTTGAGCAAGGCTGGTAAGAAAATATTAAAATTAGCTGAAACAGAAAAATATGCCCATGTTACCTATTTCTTTAATGGAGATGAAGAAAGAATTTTTCCCAACGAAGAAAGAATCTTAATCCCATCTATAACTGTTCCTCATTACGACAAACACCCAGAAATGGCTGCTGCCAAAGTAACTGAAAAAATAATCCAGGCTGTCAATGAAAATAAATTTGACCTTATTGTAGCTAACTATGCTAATACTGATATTGTTGGTCATACAGGAAACTTTCAGGCTGTTATTAAGGCAGCCGAAGCAGTAGATGGTTGCATTGGACCTTTACTCAAATTAGCCACAGAGAAAAAATGCCATCTACTGATCACTGCTGACCACGGTAACGCTGAACAAATGATTAATCCGCAGACTGGCGAGTCAATCCCAGAACACTCTACTAACCCGGTTCCTTTTTATTTAGTAAGTACTGATTATAAAAAATCCGCCGCAGGCGGACCTATGAGCATTCAACCGCAAGGAATCCTTTCTGATATTGCTCCAACAATTTTAGAACTAATGAAAATCCCTCAACCACCAGAGATGACCGGCAAAAGCTTGCTAAATATATTAAAATAATTAATTATGAAAAATAAATTTATTGGAATCTCGGATTCAAGTTTTTTAGATATTTATAGTATAATCCATCTTGTGTTTGGTTTAATAATCGGCATCATTCTTTTCCTCATACCGTTAGAATCAAACTGGCTTACTAAAAAAGAAAATTATTTTATCATAGGATTTATTGTCTTAATTTTATGGGAGATTTTTGAATGTTTGCTAAGATGGATTAAAAAATATTACCCCGATTTAACAGAAAAATTAATGAGTTTTTTGCCAGATTGCTGGTTCGCTAAAGAAAATTTATTAAACAGTTTCGGTGATTTAATTGTAGGATTAGTCGGACTAATATTAGTTTTCTTTATTGCCAAACATATCTTATAAAAACTCCCGATAAAAATTCTTGAAGCTAAAATAGTCCACATAAGCTACGTACGTAAGCTATGTGGAAAAATATTGAGCAACAAATCTATGCTAGCCTAGTCCAAAATCCTTTCTCAAATCCTCATCATCATTCATTTTCTCTACAGTTAGAAATCTAACATCACCGATAATATCAATATGGCACACATCTAATACTTGCTCTATTTCTTTCCTAACATCATAGGGAAATATCCAAACACTTTTCTGAAGTTCTTTAAATCCTAACCATTTTAGTCTATTTCTTAAAAGGTCTCGTATTTGTCTTTTATTTTCCAAAACATCAAAAATTACCATTCGCCATTTGCCATCCCATTTTTGTTTCTGTTTTTGCTGGTCAATATTGTATCTAAGAACTTCTAATGCTCCTTTTTTAGTCAAGGAGATTTTTTTGTTTTGTCTGTTCTGTTTGTCGCTACTTATTTTTATATAATCAGATAATTCTAGTTTTTTTATGGCTTTTTTTATGACTGATTCTTCCATTTGCTTGCTCGTTGGCGCTGAATCTTCTAAGTTAGAATAATAATATCCATAAAAATCTTTCCTAAGATTTACGGGATCAAACCAAAGACAAAAATCAAGATAATTTTTCACTCCTTGGCCTGTTCTTTTCATTAAAGAAACGATAGTAGAAAAGACTTTGTGATTAAGGGAATTTTTTACTAAACCCTTGGGAAGTCTTTTTGTCTTGAAATTTTCTATCCCTTCATTCATAACACTATCTCCACATAGGCTACGTACGTAAGCTATGTGGAATTTATAATTTGCAATTTTGTAATTATGGACTGAAATTAAATAGTTCTTACTTCCTTATCTCTTTTTTATTATCTCATCTACTATTCCATATTCCTTAGCTTCTTCAGCAGTCATATAAAAATCGCGGTCAGTGTCTTTTTCAATTTTCTTTAAGGCTTGACAGGTATGCTTGGCTAATATCTGATTCAGTTTGTTTTTGATTTTAAGAATATGCTTTGCAGAAATTTCAATTTCCGTTGCCTGCCCGCCTGCCTCACCCATAACCTGGTGAATCAAAACCTCGGAATTAGGAAGAACAAGTCTCTTGCCCTTAGTCCCGCCGGCTAAAATCAAAGCAGCGCCACTAGCAGCAATTCCAATACAAATTGTTGAAACGTCGCACTTAACATACTGCATAGTATCGTACATGGCCATAGTACCGGTTACTGTTCCGCCCGGACTGTTTATATAGATAATAATATCTTTCTTAGGATCTTGATTCTCTAAAAACAAAAGCTGGGCAATTACTATATTAGCTACGGGGTCAGTAATTGGCCCGCCAAGAAAAATAATTCTATCTTTAAGCAAGCGGGAATAAATATCATACGCTCGTTCGCCGTATTGAGATTTTTCAATTACTGTTGGAATAAGATTCATA
>Ga0114922_10007266_pt1 | contig 10134 bp, 5 predicted proteins | sample AartaG_FD_100975 | JGI IMG/M metagenome (GOLD analysis project Ga0114922, IMG submission 100975) | Deep subsurface microbial communities from Aarhus Bay to uncover new lineages of life (NeLLi) - Aarhus_00045 metaG | ecosystem: Environmental > Aquatic > Marine > Oceanic > Sediment | place: Aarhus...
CCCGCTGCTCGGCGGCGGTACACTGAACCGCTCACAGGGCCTCTACTACGATCTGGTGCGCGAACGGCCCGGCAGCCTGCTGTTCTGGCTCAACCACCAGGAACATCCTGCTTCCCGTTACATCTCTATCGTGCGCGAAGATGACGGTCTGCTGAATTTCGGTGATCTGGTGGTCCCGGCCTGGAGCCAGGACATGAACCAGGTGGCTGCACTGAGGGGGAGGGCGCGCAGAATCGTGACCCAGGGCGGGCATGGACTGACCAGACAGGATGGCGAGTTGCTGCTGCAGATCCTGAGAAGCAACAGCCAGGCGTGATCAATGCATTATTCGCCATAGCCACCAGGATCAGTTCACAGTAACAGGTCTGTGCGAGGTATGGCGTCGGACTGGTCGGTTTCCAGGCGAGGTTGACAGTTTGCCAGGTGATTCGCCGGAATCTTGAATTTCTCCACCAGGTGATCTTTGACACTGGCTGCACGCTGCTCGCCGAGCTCGGTGAGTTTCTGCTTATCCACTACCGGTGCAGCAGGGGGCGCTTCCTTTTTGCCGCTTTGTCCGCTGGCCTTGTCCGCCGGCGGCTGGAGGTGAGCGACATCCTGCTGCACAGCCACCCCACACACTTTTACGGCGAGCTTGGGCCGTTCTTTCAGGACTTTGGCGATCTTGGACAGGTAATCCCGGTCGGCGTCGTCGAGGTTTGCCTGCCCCGGCTCGAACTCGATGGGATTGAGGCGGACCTTGCTGGCCGCTTCACCGGCGACCTTGGCGACTGCGATCATGGCGCCATAGGGTTGCAGGGCATATACGAGGTAGGAGGTGGCGCCTGCCGACACGCCGGTGGCGACCGCCTTGGTGATGGCGTCACTGACATCGAAATCGGGATTTTCGGCATCCCCCTTGATGGGAATTTTCAGTTCGATGGTGTCATTCTTGTCGCGCAGGATATTGAGCGCCATATCCAGGGGGACGGGTATCTTGCTCTGCAGGCCGTCCTTGCTGTCGGTACCCTTCACCGACAGCTGATGCATTAGCAGTACTGTCTCACCTTCCATGAGTTTGTCCTTGCTCACCAGTTTGAGATCGGCGTCGAGTGATCCGCTGTCGATTATGACACCCATGCTGTCGGTGGTGTACGGAGACAGGGGCGGGAGTCCGATCCCTTGCAGTTTTCCCTGGATATCCATTTCCGGTGGCTGGAGATAGGGTTTGATGTCACCGCGTGCGTTCACGCTGGAATGCTTGTCGAGTTTGCCATCCAGTTTGAAGCTGGTGGTCTGTTCAGGTTTTCGGCCATCCAGGTTTTCGAGGAATAACTCGTTTATTGTCAATGTTGTCTTGAAAGCAGGAGTAACCGATTCATCGTAGATGGTCGCCGTACTGCCCTTGGAAACATCGACGCGGTTTACGGCAATCGGGGGTGGGCCGGCGGCGGCTTCCGGTTCGCCGTTTGCAGTGGAGTTTTTCGCTATTGTTTCTTTGTGTTCGATACTTGTTTCGTCAGGCGGTTCTTTGCCGCTTTCGCCATCCCCGGTCTCCCCGGCATCTTTCTCTTCACCGGCCAGGGTCTCCAGCAGGGTGACGGCATCCCACTTGCCTTCCTTGTCGCGGTGATACACCACGTGTACGTCGTCTTCCACGATGGTGTCGACGGCGGTGAATCCATCGATGTGGGAGAATTGGCTGATTGACACCTTTTCAGCGTGGAAGATCGCCCGATTGTCATCTTTGGCTGCGGTTTCCTGCTGTTCCAGGGAACGTCCGAGGTCCAGCCCGGCCGTTGTGATCTTTTCCACCGAGACGTGATTTGGCCCCTTGACCTCGAGCCCCGTCAGCTGGAGTTCTTGCACACGTACGATGTCGACCTTTTTGTCCGGGGCAAACAGATCGAGCCCGGATAACTGCAGCTCTGAATTCAGCGCGATGCCCGCCCCTGATTCGCTGCCGGTATAGGAAAAAATGACCTCCAGGTCCAGATTCTGGTACTCGAGTTTCAGCTTTTTCTGTTGCAGGTCGGCAGCCAGTTTGGTCGATGTCAGTTTGCCCTCGCTTTTGACACTGGTCTGCGAAGAAGCGGTATTCAATGTCAGATCCGTGGCGCCATTCCAGCCCAGCGACTGGTTGGTCAGGTGCAGCAGCGCGTGTTGGATATTGATGTCATCGACTGTCAGTTCGCCTTTGGTCCCGACTCGAGCTTGTGAAGATGCTGTGTTGAAGTTCAGATTAATGTTGCCATCCCAGTCCAGTGACTGGTTGGTCAGCTGAATCTGCTCCTGGTCGATGCTGATCTCTTCCAGTGTCAGCTTACCCTCGTTGAGGACATGAATGTCGTCACCCGCCTGTTCGACCTCGAAGTCCCCTTGTACGGAGACCAGGCCGGCAAGATTTACCAACGCCGGTTTTGCCAGTGGCTCGAAGTCGGTGAGAGAGAGTTTGTCGATAGATATCGAGCCCTTGTAGGTGGGGATTTGAGCAAACGGCGCCAGTTCGGCATCCAGTGCCACGGCCGCGTCGTTGACGGCACCCCGATACTCGAGCTGCGCCGGCGCCTCGGGGTTCCATTGTTTGAGTCCGCTGAGTTGCAGGGAATCGATGTAGACTCTTTGGTCCAGGGCTTCATCGTGATACACGAGGGTGAAATCTTTCAGCGTCAGGGTATGGACGCCGGCAAGCCAGGCGGATGCTTCCCCGGCATCTTGCTGTGTTTCCGCTTCGCTTTCACCGGCTGGCAGCAGGATGCCGCCGATACGAAGAATGTCCTCGTTGTTGATCAACATGTAGAAACCCTGCAACTCGACCGCCTGTACATCGATATGTTTTTCCAGTAATGGCAGCCACTCAAGCTCCAGCCTGGCGATATCGAAATGCAGGGGTTGGCGGTCCTCAACCTCGATTAACAGGTCCTCTAATACCAGTTCCGCGGTGAAGGGGTTGAAGTCGACGTCGCGGATTTCCACCCGGTCGCCGCCATTGTCCTCAAGCCAGATTCGCGCCTGCTGCTTGATCAGGTAGGGCAGGCCGATCAGGATGCCCAGAAAAACAAGCAGGATCACCGCGGAGATTCTGAACCAGCGGGAGGAAAGCAGCGGGCTGTTCATGGCTTTATACCTTTATTTTTACTATTCCGAATGCTGTTAGCTGCGCCGGAAGCCGAGAACACTACCGGTCTTCGCCGCCGTTGTGGCACCCAGGTAACGGCTCTGTAATCAACCCCGCTGCTCGTGGTGCCATTGACCACTGTCACGGGCGGTGTCGAAACGCTGCTGAAGAAGCGCTTGCTGGGCGGCCGGTGCCGCGCCGAACAGGTACCAGTCGTGCTCGAGTTTCGTTCTTGTGCCCACAATATCCCCCACGCCCTTTCCAATTGCCCCGGCGAGACGATGGGTCTGCAGTTGCAGGCGCGCCTGGCGTTCCTCCGGGGGTGATTCCACCCCGGCAAGGATTTCCATGCGCAGGCAGAGATCCTGCCGCCTGGCCAGGTTGGCCGACAGCTCTGTTGACAGCCGCTGCTGCTCCTCGCCACCAGCCATCACAGCCCCTTGAGCGCGTGCATAGCGTTGTTGTATCAGCTGTTCAGTGGCGGCATTGTCGAGTGCAGACTGAGCGTTCCAGTGTTCGTCGATGGCCTGCAGACGGTTTCTGGCAAGCTCCTGATCCGGCTGTTCCAGCAGCTGTTCCACTTCCAGGCAGAGCGCGGCTTTATCGCGCAGCTGTTCCAGCTGTGTCTGCTGTTGCGCTTCCCGCAGGGCCTGGCGGTGTGCGTCGAAAGCCTGCCTGGCTTTGGCAAAGCGCTGTTCCAGCGCTGCCTGGTCGCTCTTCGCTGCCGGTCCGGTTTCTTCCCATTCCGAGTCCGCCTTGTGAACCTGGCGCTCGGCGTCAGGCAGCGCATCGATGGTGGCGGCGGACAGGGACTCAAGCCATTCGCACAGCTGTTGTTTCTTTACCTTGTTATTTTGCTGAGCTTCGTGGCGTTCGTCCTGCTGTTGGCGGCGTCTTGCGAAGACTGCGTCGCAGGCGTCGCGGAATTCCTTCCAGATGGCGTCTTCCTGCGGGCGCTTGCCGGGCACCGTGGTTTGCCACTGCTTTTGCAGCTGTTTGCATTCTTCAATCGCCGTGCGAATGTCATCTACGCCCTGCAGTGCAACAACCTTTTCTATGAGCGCATGTCGCTGGCGAAGGTTACGCTTGCGTTCCTGGTCGAGGTGTTCGTTCAGCGTCGCCATGGCCTGGTGGTGACGCTGAACGATGCTCTTGCTCTCGCGCCGGTCCACCGGTCCGGCCTGGCGCCAGTCGTTGCTGAAGCGTCGCTGCATTTTAAGTGCAGCCTTCCAGTCCATGTGTGACCAGTCAGCGGATGCCAGGTAAGCCTCCAGCTGGTCACACAGCTGGCGTTTTGTTTCCAGATTCGAAGTGCGCACGGCAGCCTGTTGCTTGAAGTAGGCCTGACACGGCCGGTAGGCCTGGTCGGCTGCCTTGTCGAAACGTTTCCACAGGGTTCGCTGTGTGGCACTGCCGTCGGCGCGCAGACGATTCCATTCCGTGCGCAGGCGACTGATTTCGGTGGCCAGATCAGGCGGATCCATATCACGGCCGATGAGGGCTTCCATATCCGTGCATAAACGCTCCCGGGCCTCGTCGGCACCCCATTTTCGCCAACTCTGCAGTTCCCTGATGCGCGGTGTCACGGCGTGCAGGCGCTGGGTAAAAGGAGCCAGACGTTGCCGGGAAACCCCCAGCGCCTGCAGGTGGCTGAGACTGCTCTGTATGCGGTCGTGCATCGGTCCGGCACGCTTCAGCGCTTTTTCGTTCAGCAGGGCTTGCAGCTGTTCGAGCAGTTGCGGGAGTTTTCCGAATTCTGTTTCCCGTTGTTCAAGCTGACTGCGCAGACGGGCCCGCAACTGCCCCATAACGGTCTCCAAACGCTGTATGGCAGCTGCGAGTTCATCCGTGTCCGCTGAGAAGTGTTTTGCCTTCCAGCGCTTTTCCAGTGCCTTGACCTGTTGCTCGCTGACTGGTTGTCTGGTCTCCAGCAGTCGTTCGGCGTCAGCGCTCAGGGATTGCAGAGTGGTTTCCATTGCCCGGTATTTCTGCAGCAGATCCAGCCGCTGCCGAATACTGTTCAGCGCTTCCTGAAAACGTCCATTCAAGGGTTGCGCCTGGCTTGCCGGCAAGGCCGGCAATTCCTGCCAGCGGGTCTGCCATGTTGTCAGCTCTGCCCGGTACCCGGCCTCGGTATCCGCTGCCAGAGCGGCGGTGTCCTGCACGTCTGCCAGGCGCTGTTCGGTTTCCTCGAGCAGCGTTTGCCGGGCCGTTCGAATGCTCGCCCATTCCCGCTCCTCGGCGTCCCGGGCTGCGCGAAACGCCTCAAATGCCGTCAGAAAGGCCTGTCGCGCTGACGCATAACGCCTCCGGTAGACCTCATCTGTCTCATCGGCTACCGCCTGCCAGCGGCTTTCCAGGCGTTGCAGGTCAGCCTGTTCCTGCTCCCATCGGTCTGCGTGACCCAGCGATTCGATGCGTGCACAGATCTGTTCAGATTCTGCCCGTATACGCGCCGGACGCTCCTGCGCCTCGCGCCGGGCGTCCAGTCGGCTCCGTGCCTCGCGACTGACCTGTTTGTCAGACTTGCGGGTTTGCCGGTAGACCGCTTCCAGCACCGAGGTTTGGGTGATGCGTTCAAGAGCCGCCAGGCGATTTGCCGCGACGGTGTCGTTGATGGCGATGTCACGCAGGACGGATTCGCGGCTTATCCGGTCCTGGGCAGACTTGCGCAGTTCTGTTTCTATGCCATTCAAGGCCACGAATTTCAGTAAATCCGCTTCCGGGTGCCGGGACAGGAAATCGAGACGAAGTTCCAGCACCGGCCCCCCCTGCCGGCTACCCGCCAGCAGTTGTGACAGCCGCGTATGGGCAAATTCGCGGACGTCTTTATCGCTGTCCTGGTGGGCGGCGGTATGCATCACGGCGAGATCATTGATGCGCTGCAGCGCCAGTCGTCGGATTGCGGGAATCTCATCTTCACAGGCGATTTGTATCAGCGTGGTTTCGTCGTCGGACGTCAGCGCCTGAACCGCCTGGCGACGGATAGCCGGGTTGGGATGCTGCCATTTTGGCTTGAAAAAGCGTAACAGGGCCATGCAACGGTTCTCTGAATGTCTCTGATTATGGTACGTGGGCGTCGAAAGTCGGATTTTCTCACGAAAACGGCCCCAAGGGAAAATCCATCGTGTAGTCTGAAATTAAAGATAAACCTGGAAATCTCGATAACAGGGACAGAAAGCGGGTAAGGGAATACGACTATGAAATTCATTGCCACGGGGCTGTTTGCCACGGTGTTGCTGATCGGCTTCGCGCCGTTTGCTGCTGAAGCCATGATACTGATTGTCCTTGAGTTTGGGTTACCGTCTTTATTTCAGCCCTGACCTGTTCGTGCCACTGACAGGTTCCTCTCCATTACACTATTCTGGCGGTCGGTCATTCAACTGCATTTGCGATCTCCCAGATGCTGTTGGATTGTCTTTAGCAATTCTTTGATACTCAGCGGTTTTTCGAGATAATCGTTAACGCCTGCCTCCAAACATTGCTCCCGGTCTCCAGGCATTGTCAGGGCGGTCATTGCGATAACGGGTATCTCCCCCAGCATAGAATCGGCCCGGATCTGTCGTGTTGCCTCCAGACCGTCCAGGTTGGGCATCTGGATGTCCATCAGTATGATATCGGGGTGGGTTTCGCGTGCGGCAGCCAGTGCCTCGACGCCGTCTTTTACCGGGATCACATGATATCCGCGAGACATTAAGACGTTGCTCAGCATGGTGGAATTGGCCTCATGATCCTCGGCCAGCAGGATCGTGGCACCCTTTCCGGACTGAAGGTCATCGACAGCAAACTGAAAATCTTCACGGACACGTTCGACGCTGGCGGACCGTGTCCGCTCCGCGGTCCACGGCAGCGTCACCGTAAATCGACTGCCCTTGCCGGGGTCGCTTTCAACGGAAATACCACCACCATGCAGCTCTGCCATGCGGTAGGCGAGTACAAGCCCGAGACCGGTTCCAGAACCATGGCTGGTAAGGCGGCTATCGAGTTGAACGAAAGGTTTAAACAGTTTTCCCATGTCTTCTTTCGGTATTCCAATACCATTGTCCCATACCGTAAAGGCGGCGATACCCGACTCCGGATCCCCTTTGACCTGCACACCGATGGAACCACCTTCCGGTGTGAATTTGACCGCGTTGCTCAGCAGATTGACGAACAACTGCTTGAGTCGTTGGGTGTCACCGTGAACAAACTGAACCATGGAATCAATATCCGACGACACCTTGAGGTTTTTCTTCTGGGCAGGTTGACGTACAAGTCTCAGACTCGCTTCACACAGCAAGGGCACGGATACCTCTTCCAGTGTCAGTTTGATTTTGCCGGCCTCGACTTTCGCGACGTCCAGAATGTCGTTAATAATCGAAAGCAGGTGCTGCGCGCTTTCCTCGATATTGGAGACAGCGCGCGCCGCGTCGCTAACCAGTTCACCGTACAGTCCATCAATCAGCATCTCGGAAGTACCCATGATGGTGGTAAGCGGGGTACGGAATTCATGACTCATCGCAGCCAGAAACTCGTCTTTGGCGCGCGCGCTTTGCGCCAGTTCAGCGTTGGTCAGGTTCAGCTCCGCAGTGCGCTCTTCAACGCGCCTGGCGAGTAGTGTACGTTCCTCCTGCAGTGCCTTGTGGGCTTGTGTGAGCGCGCGTTCCGCCTCCTTCCGCTTGGTGATGTCAGAGAACAGGACCACGGCGCCGATCAAGTTCCCCGCGTGACGGATTGGGTAAGAACTGTATTCAACCGGGAAACTTGTCGCGTCAGCACGCCAGAATATCTCATCGTCAACGTGACAGACCTTCCCCGTTCTGAAGGTATGCGTCGAGGGACATTCATCGAACGGAAAGAAGGTGCCATCCGGTTTGGTGTGATGCATCAGGGAGTGGATTTCCTTACCGAGCAGGTCATCGGCACTGTGGAATTTCAGCATGCTCACGCCGGCGGGATTGATAAACATGCAATGACCGTCGATGTCCACACCATAGATTCCTTCCCCTGAGGAATCCAGCAACAGGCGGGTGCGTTCCACGCTTTCGCGCAGGTCGTTCTGATACTCCACCAAATTATCCTGCATGGTTTTCAACGATTCGAGCAACTGAGCTGTTTCGCCACGCCCGTAAACGGAAATCTCACCGGACAGGTTACCGTCGGAGATCCGCCTGGCGATGCCGGTGGCGGCGGAGATCGGCTTGCCTATGGCATCATCCGCAAACCACATCAATAAGACGACCGCCAGGGTCAACACCCACAGCGCAGCCATCAGGATTCGTTTTCCGGTTTTCTCGGCTTCGGCTGCAATTTCAGTAAGTCGCGTCTCTTTTTCAGCCAATGTTTCGTTGACGACCTGATCCAAAAGGTCGGCTGGTTTGCGGTCTATACCGCGGACCAATTGGTCTACGACGATATGCGGGTTATTGGTAAGCTGGTTATAGGAAGAGAGGGCCTCACGGTATTGATCGCCCAGTTTCTGGTGTGCCTGGTAAAAAGCCTGCGTAGTGCCTTTTATTTCCGAGGCCTTGTCCAGCAATGGCAGCAGTGTTTCGAGTGCATTCCGGGTGTTTCGTTCCTCATCGTAGAACTGGTTCAGATAACGTTCGTAGAGTTCGGGTTCGTGTCCCCGCAAAAGCACATTTTTCCATTCCTGGACCTGTTTTTTGAAGTGGACCTGGGCCGATAGACTGGTGATCACGATCTGATTCGCCCAGCGACTGACCTGCTCGGCGCTCTTGGATGCCTGTCCGTAGGTTTGGAATGCATAGAGCCCGACAGCCAGATTGAAGGCCAGTACGATACTCAGAGAGAGTACGAGTTTGGTTCGAATACTCATTCGGGTTGTCAGTTTCAGTTGCCTAATTTGTAGCGCAATTCGTCAAACAATACGAGATTAGAGCAGCATTCGGGCGTTGCCAACAATATTTGTCCTGAAGAACCGTGATAAATGCGGTTTTGATGCGTGCGCAGGGTGAATCTCTGCGTGTAATGAACTGTTACACAGGTTGCCGTCGGCAACTGGTATAGTCCGCAGCAATTATATTTTCACCGGAGTGGGTCGAGATCAGTGCGGTAGATGGAGGATTCACCGCTGATTTACGGGGGTTATCGCCGCCGAGCGAAGCGTGCACACAATGAAAGTTGCGGCTATACCAGTTGCCACACAAGGTTCACAAAAAACTCATCAAGCTGTTATTCCGATGGTCGGTAGTGTAACCCGTTTTACCTGACTCCCACAGCTACAGCAAACTTCTGGTTTTTAACTGCTGGAACGGGTCATTTTAAAATACCTGTACACCTTGCACCGAAATACGGGATGCACGGTCGTAGCGACTGCCGCATCAGCGGCATAGGGCCGGGCGGAGTCTGGCTCGACATCAGGTTTTCCCCCCGTGACCGATGTCCCGGATCAGTACCATACCGATCATGAGCAGGCCGGTAATTAACAGCGCGATCAGGCCTGCATTCAACAGGTTCGCGCTGTTCAGGAACATTGAAATAATTAATATCACAGTACCAGAGACGCCGGTGACTGCGGACAAAACAAATAACATCCAGTTCATTGTCCCAACCCTCCGTAGAAACGCTGTGCACAGAGTACGGAAGGGGTTGCAGCGGGGTTAATCCCGGTGCGCCAATCAGTTGGCCGGAGCGCAAAATCACCATTTTTCCGGCACAGTTGCTTGATGAAGCGCTGTCCGGTGAGAGAACTGTCAGCAGCCTGCACGGATACTGAACAAATCGGAATGAATGCCGCGGGTCAGTCGGTGGTGCAATTACAGATGCGTTATCCTATGATGAACATGTGTTTGAATCGGTAATACCGCGATCAAGCTCTAAAGTGGCGAGCTGAAGACCTATTCTCAACCGGCAGTACCTGTATCACCTGCCGCTTCGGCGTCTGTTTCACAGTAGGCGGCTTGATGGTGCCTGATATTCCTGCCCTGCATGATGTAGACAAACTATTCAGCCAGGTCCCGGGCATGGTCTCCGAAAACATCCGCTGTTACACTTCCGACCGGACATCAATGCCCTTTGTCTGAATCCCATAAGCC
>Ga0114922_10007267_pt1 | contig 10134 bp, 8 predicted proteins | sample AartaG_FD_100975 | JGI IMG/M metagenome (GOLD analysis project Ga0114922, IMG submission 100975) | Deep subsurface microbial communities from Aarhus Bay to uncover new lineages of life (NeLLi) - Aarhus_00045 metaG | ecosystem: Environmental > Aquatic > Marine > Oceanic > Sediment | place: Aarhus...
TGAGGTTCTGTATATCCTCTGCTTCATTCACATCGGCCTTACACCATGCGGCAACGCCTCCCTTGTTCTCGATGCCTTCTACCACTTCTTCGCCGAGGCCAGGTCGTCTACCGCTGGCGCTCACCACCACCTTTGCTCCTTCTTCAGCAAATAATTCAGCTGTAGCTTTTCCAATTCCTGATGTAGAACCGGTGATAATCGCAACCTTTACTCTTAGTCTTTTTTTCATATCCGCTTATCGTTCCATCCGTCGGTTGACTGATACTACTATATATTAGCTTCTTTAATACTATGATATCCGAAAGGATTTTTCAATTCCTTATAATGAACATTATTCATGATATGAAATTTAATAATATAAATACACTCAATTTAGAAAAATAACCTTGACACAATTTTGTGATTGTGCTATATAATTCAATATATGGAAATATATTCGACTTATGAAACCATGGCGAGAGTATCCAGATGAGATTAATGAATCTCGAAAAACTTATTGAATCTCAAGAAAAAATCTCCACTAAAGATTTCCTAGTACCCGTAAAAGAACTCTGCGATCGTTACGAGCAGTTATACTCGGGTGCTATTAATGATGTGCTTCGAGAATTTGGGCTTATGGATCAGGCACTTCCATCTACAATCGTGCCTCTTCGAGAAGACATGAAGGTTGCAGGAATAGCCTTTACGATAAAAAGCTCCGTTGACCCTCGGATCACAGGGGAAATGGAAGCCCGCTCGAAGTTGCTGAATCAGATCCAAGAGCATTCAATTTGCGTGTGGGATACTTCAGGAGATACCATTGCCGCTCAATGGGGGGAGGTGATGACTGCTGCTGCAAAAAAACGAGGATCTCGCGGAGCGGTTGTGGACGGCGGCCTTCGTGATACCCGGCAGGTGCTCGAACAGAAGTTTCCCGTCTTCTACAAGTACCGTACATCAAACGGAAGTCTGGGCCGTTGTTTGATAACGGCCTATCAAGTGCCAATTCGGATTAGCAAAACCATCATACGACCGGGTGACCTGGTATTCGGAGATATTGACGGAGTACTCGTAGTACCAAGAGATGTAGCTTATGAGGTTTTACTTAGGGCGGAGGAAATCAAGATAAATGAAAAAGAAATCCGCAAGTGGGTTGATGATGGCATGAGCGCTGACGAAGTAGTAAAAAGGGGGGGATATTTTTAAACTAAGGTACGCGGATGGTGCTAAACTGATAGAGTTTATATGTGACAGAGATTACCTGTTGTATTGTACGAATCAAAGAATCGATAATCGATTACTCAATATTTAAAGAAGAAAACTAAAAGTAACACTGAGCGGATCTATTAGTTAGATAGTTTTGAACGAAAACCGTGTACTAATAAGTTAGACTTCGTCGTAGTAGATGATTTACGAGGTTTTTAGGATATTGAGGAGTTGTATCTGTAGCAATCTATCACTTGTGATGGAGAACAAATGAGCCGCGCAGAACCTGTGCTTATGGTTTAACTTGATAACCGAGGTTGTCGTAAAATACGTCAATCGGAGCTTGTAATACGATGTCGAAACAAATAAACACCTACTCTAAACCATCGAATCTTCGCATAACGGATTTAAGATTGACTGACATCGAGGGAGCACCAAAACACTGTACGTTATTGAAACTATACACTAACCAAGATATTGTCGGCTACGGTGAATTACGAGATGCTTCCAGTAGAACCTACGCACTGATATTGAAAAGTCGGGTTGTAGGAGAAAATCCGTGCAATGTCGACAAAATCTTCCGGCGAATCAAACAGTTTGGCGGGCACTCTCGTCAAGCCGCCGGGGTTTGTGCTATTGAGATTGCTTTGTGGGATTTAGCAGGAAAGGCATACGGCGTTCCTGTCTACCAGTTGCTAGGTGGTAGATTCAGAGACAAGATACGTATGTATTGTGATACAGACTTGGAATTCCCACACACAGGCCAAGATATGGGAAAAGCTCTACAGGAAAGGATCGATCGTGGTTTTCACTTCCTAAAAATGGATTTGGGAATCAATCTATTGATCCATGAACCTGGCACTCTCTCAGCGCCCAGCGGTGTCATCGAAGCGATGGAGATGGCATCCCCAAAATCGTTGTCTCATCAAAAGGGATCGGTAGATAAGAGCTCTCAACGGGGTATGGCATATGAGATCTTTAATACCGCTCATCCTTTCACGGGAATCAGGATTACAGAAAAAGGTCTGGGTTTGCTCGAACAATACGTAGCGGATGTGCGTTCCGTCGTGGGATACGAGATTCCACTTGCAATCGATCATTTTGGCCACGTTGGTGTTAATGATGCGATCAGATTTGCCCGTAGAATGGAGAAGTACAACCTCGCCTGGATCGAAGATCTTGTCCCCTGGCAGTATACCGATCAATATGTGAAACTTTCACAATGCACGACCACTCCTATTTGTACTGGTGAAGATATCTACTTGGAGCAGAACTTTAGGCCTCTACTGGAAAGCCATGCTGTATCGATAATTCACCCCGATATTCTCACATCTGGGGGAGTTTTAGAAACCAAGAAAATCGGTGATTTAGCCCAAGACCATGGAATCGCCATGGCTATACACCATGCCGCAAGTCCTGTTTCGTGTTTGGCGGCCGTCCACTGCGCTGCTGCTACGGAAAACTTCATAGTGATGGAGCATCACTCGGCTGATGTGTCGTGGTGGGATGATATCGTTACTGGGATCAGAAAGCCGATCGTCCAAAACGGCTTCATTAATTTGCCGGAGTCACCGGGATTAGGAATCGAGGCTACCAACGATTCGGTGTTGGAGGAGCATCTGCATCCCGATCATCCCGATCTTTGGGGACGTACGGAGGAGTGGAATGATGAGTGGGCCAATGACCGTCTGTGGAGTTGACTCGGCAGGCAATGCGGTCAGGCCTGATTCATTGGACCATTTGGATCTGAAATGACTCGAAATGATTCACTTTCGCCGAAAGAACGCGTTCGGCTAGTCCTCGACCATGAAGAAGCCGATCGGGTACCCTTGGATTTTGGCGGCACCAATTATACGTCGATCAACGCGGGGGCTATGAGGAGACTCTACCGAGAGGTGGGTATTTTGAGCGCTGAATCCCTGTTTAGCGAGATTTCCCAGGTTTGTATACCAGGAGAGGAGATTCAGCAAGTACTGCACACTGATTTTCGTGTTGTTACGTTGGAAAACAACGGCGGCTTGCGGCCTCGCAGCCTTGGGGGGGGGCTTTACCGCGATGAGTGGGGCGTTATGTGGCGACAGACCCCCCAAGGCGATGGGCTGTACAATTACGAGATCATTCACCATCCCTTGGCAGAGGCTACGGATTCACATCAGATAGAAGAACACGAATGGCCTGCTTTTAATGATCCTTCGATTTACGCTCAGCTGCCGGATCAGTTGAAGGAGCTGCGGAAAACCGAATACGCACTGGTCGGCAGTTACTCCATGAACAGCCTTTTCGGGATTTTCTGGTATCTTAGGGGCATGGAGGGCTTCTTTACAGATCTGTTAATGAACAAAGACTTCGCTCATGTACTAATGGGCAAGGTTATAGACGTCCAGGAACAGAAGATGATTCGCTTTCTGGAGCAGACTGGACACAGCCTGGATGTGTTTTGCCTCTGCGGAGATTTAGGAACCCAACAATCGCTTCTGGTTTCCCCGGAACTTTACAGGGAGATGGTGAAGCCTTATCTAAAACGGTTCATTAGAAAAGCTCGCTCGTATACCGAAGCCAGGATCCTGTACCATACCTGTGGCAATGTTTATCCTTTGATCGATGACCTGATCGACTGTGGTGTTGAGATCCTCAATCCCATCCAGGTGAGTGCTGTTGGAATGGATCCGGTTCACCTGAAAGAGGAATTTGGGAAGCAATTGGTCTTCTGGGGTGGAATCGACACCCAGCACGTATTACCTAAAGCGTCGGAGTGTGGTGTGGTGGAAGAAGTCAAACTCCGAATCGCGCAGATGGCTGAGGGAGGAGGATATGTTCTTGCACCGGTACATAACATCCAAAATGACGTGCCTGTTAGAAATATCCTCTCTATGTACTCTGCAGGATTGAAATACGGCCAGTACAAACACTTACTAGAAAACCGCCGCGGACAAAACAACAATACTTGTGAGGAGTTGAAATCTTCGGGTGCGTTTTAGATAACCAGAACTGATTGTAGTGTGTTTCGTTTTGAGGTGGAGTCCTAGTAAATTAAATCAAATGGCAAAGTGGATAGATTCCACTGCGAAGGAGTCCGAACGTGCTAAATCCCGGTGCTGAGAGTACAGATTGATTCTACGACTCTGGATTGCTAATGACTATGTATAAATAGTGAAGTATACGAGTATCAACTCAAAGCAGCCCAGTTCACTCTAAGAAGGATTTGCGATGAAACTTGTGGTTACGAGAAACATTTCAAATGAATTGTTAGAGAAGATAGCCTCTGTGACGCCACTAGAAATGATCGTTTCAGAAAAACAGGAGGAGATCGTCAAAGAGGTTAAGGATGCAGAAGTGCTTCTCTTGTTCTGGCACGCTAAACACAAAGTAGTGGATTTCTTCATCGAGGCGGAAAAGCTGAAATGGGTTCATTCAGTGAGTGCTGGTGTGGATCACGTGTTGCCTCATTTTAAAAAGAATGATGTAATCCTTACACGTTCTGCTACCACCCAAAACGTGGCTATTGCTGAGCACTGTTTATCGTTAATGCTCATGATAAGCCGACAACTCAATTATGTATTTAAGCACGTGCAGCAGAGGCGTTGGGAAAGACTGATTGGAGACGAGCTTTTTAACCATACTGTCGTTATTTTAGGAGTAGGATTTGTAGGTAGGGAAATAGCAAAAAGATGTAACTGTTTTGGTATGACGGTTATTGGTGTGGATCTAGTTAAGCCGTCGAGAGTAGACCTTTATCGTTTTTACCCTATTAGCAATCTTGATGAAGCTTTAAAGGAAGCGGACTATTTGGTAGTAACCCTACCTCTCACTAAAGAAACAGCTGGTCTGATCGGAGAAAAAGAGTTCTCCGAGATGAAACCAGGGGCCAAGCTGGTTAATGTCTCTCGAGGCGGAATAGTAGCTGAGAAAGCGATGATAGAAGCGCTAAAACAGAAAAGGCTTGCAGCGGCCGCGAGTGATGTTTTCGAAACCGAGCCTCTTCCATCTACGTCTCCTCTATACGAAATGGAGAATTTTATAATCTCGCCACATATGGCTGGGCTAACACCGTACATGGTTCCACGGGCTGTGGATCTCTTTTGCAAAAATTTACGAAAATACCTAAATGGTGAGCCGTTGCTTCACGCAGTTATTCTAGAAAGGGGATTTTAGGGAGATTAGAAAAGAATCCCACAAGTAAGGAAAAAAGGAAGACTCCATAATCAAGCTGGTTTTAAATGGCACCTTGCAGGCATGCCCATAAAATTCCATGTGAATATTAATTGAGATCCATCAACATCCTCATACAAGTGAAAGATTCGAGTGATTGATTTTTCCGGTCTCATTCCGTATCCACCGTTAATGTGGTTCTGCAGTCGTGATACATGCATAACTAAGCAATAAATGTGGAATACTAAATCCTGTTTTGGCTATCCAAGCGCTTTGTCCCTGAAACCAAGTTCAATTCAGAGTGACGCCAGGATTATTTTGTTTACTATCTTAGCCTTTTACGGCTCCGGCAGAAATACCCTGTACCAACCTGTGTTGTACAACATACGTAAACACTATTACAGGGATCAGAGCGATAATAGATGCGGCCATTATTGAAGGCCATTCTATGCCTGTTTCCCCAACATACTCAGCGATATAGAGTGGAAGCATCTTGGCACGCTTACTACTAAGTATCAGAGGAAAAACAAAGTTATTCCAAGAGACAAATAAAGAAAAGATGGCTGTCGCCACAATTCCTGGAGCGATTAAAGGTAGCGTAATGCTGATAATCGTCCTTAGCCTTGAGCAACCATCGACCATTGCACAGTGCTCAATCTCCTTTGGCAAGGAATCTATGTAACTTTTAATCAGCCAAGTTACAAGGGGAATATTCATGGATAAATAGGCCAATACCATACATAAATAGGTATCGTATAGCCCAATCGACCTTATTGTAAGGTAGTAAGGTATAACCATGGAAATCGGAGGAAACACGCGAGTAAATAACATACTATATAGTATCGTTTGTCTTCCTATGAATCTGAACCTTGAAATTGAATATGCTGCCAGTATACCAATAAAAACAGAAATAACGATCGTTATAGAGCAGATAATAATGCTATTCAAGATTCCTCTTAGAAAATCCATTTTTATAAGAACCGTTATATAGTTAGAAATGGTCGGTGTGAAAATAAATTTTGGAGGAATTGTAAGAGCGTCTTTATGAACCTTCAACGAAATTATCAACATCCAATAGAAAGGAAAAATTGTAATAATCGTTGGGACGCAAATAATTATAGTTCGACCGATGGAACTTAAATGAGTCTTAAACAAATGAGATTTGAAAATCGATCCAGATAATTTTTCCACTGCACGCTGCCTCATCACAGTTCGCTCTTCTTGTAAATAGCTTTTATTAAAAGCAATGCAAAAAATAAAGTAATCATGATAAGAATTACTGACATGGCAGCACCACTGCCTGGTCTCCATTGTGCGAAACCTTCTCGATAAATAAGCAACGACATTACCATAGTAGCATCACTGGGGCCGCCTCTTGTTAATGCATAAATCTGGTCGAAAACTCTGAAAGTGAATATCATTCTGAATACCACAGCCACAAGCATCGGACCTCGTATCAACGGTAGTGTTATTCTGAAGAGCTTGTTCCAGTATGTAGCTCCATCGATTGTAGCTGCTTCATAAGGATCGCTTGGTAGTACTTGTAAACCCGCATATATAATTAGAAAAATGAAAGAGGTGTATTTCCACACTTCAACGATTACTATCGCAATAAAAGCAGTATTAGGATGTGCCAGCCAGGCAGTTTTTGACTGCCCAAAAAATGAGAGAAAATAGTTAATAATTCCGAATTCCGCATGCCACATCAGCTTCCATATCAGTCCAATCACAAGCGGGGTCGCCATAATTGGCACTAGAAGCAGCAATCGAAAAACTTTGAATCCACGTGTTTTTTCAAATAGAATTAGGGCTAGGATCAGACCTAAGAAAAACTCCAGTGCAACACCCAGAATAGTGTATTCAATCGTAATAAAGAAAGAATGGAGCATGTCAGGATTCCGAAAAAAATTCACATAATTGTCCAAACCCACAAAATTTATAGGTGTCGTAGATTCCAGCATTCGCCAGTCGAATAGGCTAATATATAGATTGTAACCGATAGGGTAGCCAATCGTTACAAGAAGTGTCAGGACGGCGGGCGCTAACAATAGGTATGGAGTTCGTTTTTTATCAATTGACATAGCTTCATGATATCACATCTGGTTTTAGAAGAAGGCCTATTACTAGGCCTTCTTATTTATTGTCATTGTCGTCTGTTGATTGTTGTCAATTTTGCACTAAAGCATTAATTTGTTGCTCAGCATCTTCAAGAGCTTTTTCGGGCATAATTTCGCCTGAGATAGCGGCGCTGAGATTTTTGGATAAAATACTGTGAATCTTAGACATTTCCGGATGGTTCGGTTGAATCGTCCCGTATTTCATAGTACCCGCTTCCGCATCAGCAGTTGGAACTTTACTATTATATTCCCCAGACCTAAAAACGGAATACCGGGTTGGTGGATTACCGTGGTTTACAGATTGATATATCTCAGCTTGTTTTGATGTTAAGAATTTCATAAATTGCCATGCTGCTTGTTTTTTTGTCGAGTATTTGTTCAGAAAGAGTGACCAACCTCTTACGAAATGAGCTTCTTCGATATCTGGGTCTCGAGGAGGTACACCATAGGCCATCTTACCAACTACCTTAGATTTCGCCGGGTCCTCCATTTGAGCCCAATAGGGGCCATACAGAATTGACAGTGCAGCGAGACCTTGTGCCATGACCTCTCGTACATCCACATGTCTCCATGAAAGCACACCTTCAGATACGATACCTTCAGCGTACATCTTTCTTCTATACTTCAAGGCGTTTAAACCAGCTTCGTTGTTGAATCCCGCTTTGTTCCAATCCGGTGGGACAAGTATTCTAGCACCAAAGGGACAAGCCCATCCATACCAGTCCTGACTCCCAGTCTCATCGCTCGCACCCTGATATATACAGCCATATATATCGGTTTGACCGTCGCCATTTGTATCTTGTGTCAATTTCTTGGCAGCCTGATAGTATGTTTCAAGAGAAGTTGCGCCAATAGGTGGTGTGATACCGGCTTGATTGAAAAGATCCTGTCTGTAGAAGAGGATGTCTACACCCATTCGATGGGGTAAACCACACATTTTCCCGCTATCAATCTGTGGTACCCGGAACTGTCTCACCATTCCAGCAGGAAAATCGGAAAGGCCTCCATCGGGAAGTGGGTCCTTTTCATGCCATTCCTCAAGATCTTCGACGAATTTGGCCATATCCGCTGTCCAGTAAGCTGTGTTAAATTCGATAACGTCGTAGGTATCACTGTGAGCAATGAACTCAGCAGGTATTTTTTCTGACAGAGTTGCAACCGGAAATGTCGTCACTTCGACGTTAATCCCCGTTTCAGCAGTGAATTCTTTGAAGAGCTCTCCTTCTCCAGTTACCGCGTAGATTACTGGATGGGTGATCCACTGGATAGTCACTGGCCTTTCCTGTTTCATCTGTTGTCCTGTGGTAAAACCAAATACGGAAACAAGAATCCCCACAAGAGCGAAAAATAGTGCCTTTTTCATAAAAGCCTCCTTCAAGAGATTTTTTTACTATAGCAAGCAATCGAGAGCTTGCTTAAGCTTCATGTTGTTTACTGCACAGATAAATAGCTCCGATGTGGTCCATATCTCTTGTCAATGAAATCGTTTCGTTTATGTTAACACATCTGGATACTCTTAATTTGTTTCGTAAGTCGAATATATTTCCGTATGAGGAATTATATAGCATATTCACGGGCATCTGTCAAGGTTTTTTTCAATATTGAGCGTGTTTTTTCAACTTATTTTCATATCATGAATAATTTTCATTATAAGGAATTGACAAGAACTGTTAGCTTGTGTAGTATGAACGAGTCAATTTATTGTAATGTGTAGAGATCCGTCCATGTTAAACAACTCTGGCAGAAAAACCAAAACCACAGAAACGGTTCCGGCCCTAGAAAAAGCAATTGCGATCCTAAATTACCTTGAGTCAATCGACGGTGAAGCCACCCTGACAATGATCAGCGATGCTCTTAATCTCCCAAAGAGTTCTGCTTTTCGCCTTCTCAATACCCTTCATCATCATGGCTATATTGTCCAGGAAAAAGCAAATGGGCTATACACTTTGGGTCCCCGGCTGCTTAGCCTAGCAAACGCTGTCCACAAGAAACTGAATATCATCAAGGTGGCCCTTCCCTTCATGACGGCGCTGAAAAACGCTACCGGAGAGACGGCAAAGTTGAGCATCTTGAAAAATGATGAGGTAATAGTAATTGCCAAAGTGGAGAGCAATAGCGATATGCACGCTACCACTCGGATTGGATCGAGATTTCCTCTTCATGCAGGAGCTGCCAGCAAGATCCTGTTGGCCCATTCTCAAGATATAGAGCTGAGTTCTTTTTTGAAGGAAGAACTGCCGCGGTACACACCTAATACGTTCTGTGATCCAGATAGGTTGAGAGACGAACTCGCCGGAATCAGAACCAAAGGATTCGCAGAGGACAACGAGGAGCGCTTCGAAGGTATCAAGGCTCTGGCCTGTCCGATAATGGACTATACGAATCAGGTCGTTGCAGCAGTCAGCATTCCTTACTTAGCAACCCGAACAAACGAGTTAAAGCGCAAGGAAATGCTTGTCCATATATTTTCCTGCGCCCGCAATATCTCCGAAGCTTTAGGTCATCGATAGTTTAGCTTTTTTGTACTTGATCATTTACCTTAACTATCTCTGCTTTGTAATGAGCGCCAGCGGTAGACGACCTGGCCTCGGCGAAGAAGTGGTAGAAGGCATCGAGAACAAGGGAGGCGTTGCCGCATGGTGTAAGGCCGATGTGAATGAAGCAGAGGATATACAGAACCTCA
>Ga0114922_10007268_pt1 | contig 10133 bp, 7 predicted proteins | sample AartaG_FD_100975 | JGI IMG/M metagenome (GOLD analysis project Ga0114922, IMG submission 100975) | Deep subsurface microbial communities from Aarhus Bay to uncover new lineages of life (NeLLi) - Aarhus_00045 metaG | ecosystem: Environmental > Aquatic > Marine > Oceanic > Sediment | place: Aarhus...
CGCTGCTATAGGTTAGGTCACCTCCAATGCTCGCTGTAGACAATATGGTTAGGCTCTTGACTTCGAGTTCAACGTTTCCACCTACCGCGTCCCTTATCGTTACCTCACTTCCGCCACCTTTGATGTCACCCTCGATAGGTCCGTCAATACCGACAGAGTCAGCTCCAAAGAGAAGGTCGCCACCAATTTCGGCTGTGCTGGCTATATGCAGTCCTCTGCAACCAGCCAGCACATCTCCGCCGACACTGCCATTGATGTTTATGCTTTCACCCACTGCCCGCACAGCGTGCGTAACATCACCATTGATATTGATCTTGTTGCCAGCAGCCATCACGCTGCCATTAACTATGCCATTGATGGTGATCGTATTGGCGGCGGCCCACAGATCACCGTTAACAGTCCCATCAACAGTAACGGTCTCGGCAGCCACATAAAGGTCATCGTCCACTACCTCTCCACTGGCGACGGCGACGCCAATCCCCGTCCGCGCATCAAATGCCAGAATGGGCACCGCAGTCAATGTCACCAGCAATGTGACTATGAGAAAGGCAGCCAGCCCTCTACAAACATTCTTTGACATACTCACCTCCTTACCAATTCCATGTTTCGTTGACTACGATTCTATCCACTGAAACGGTCGGGGTCAATACCTGCTAACACGAGAATAGCATTCCAGTAGTCAGCTTGCTGTGAAATAACGGTTCGGTACTTGTTGGAGACTGATACGCAATCTACAGAAAGTAGCAGCTAGACGGTTCGTGAATTCAGAGATTCGAAAAAGTGACAAACGGTAGCACCAAATACTGGGCAACACATATTATTGATTTGCAGCCGTCACAAGGACAGCTCCCCAAGGATCTGATGTGCCAGCTGAGTCTATTAGCTCCTCACCTTTCAGAATCCTGACCTCAAGGGTGCCTTCCTCGGTCTTCTTCTGGAACATTCCCACAACTGATATAGCGTTCTCATCTGTGTATTGAGCAGGGACAGTACCCGAGACATCATAGGAATATGAGTAGGAAACTACATAGTTAGCTGGATCATACTCTTGCGTTACCACCACGTACTCACCCGAGAAATTCAAACCTTCTGTACCACCAATCTCAATCGTATAGTTTGCCGTGAACTGTGCCAGCATGCTCTCAATTGTGTCCTTCATCATGTCCGGAGTACCGCAGCCAATCGGCAACAGGATCACTGAGAAGATCAAGATGATTGACGAGAGCTTTTTCATGATGTGCTCCTTGAGCTGGCCCGCTCAATTTCCATCATATGTCGTTGTGATTGATGTCGTCAAATGCTCTGTGCTCATCGTAGTGTATTAACGAGAATCTCAGATTGACGGACTATCGTATGTCGGAGCAAGCCAGATGTCAGTCAAGGTACTGAGACATCACCTAAGGCGCACTGCCCCATTCGAAACAGTGCATAGCAGGGCACACATTGCTGGCCAATGTCACGCCTTCCGTGGCACTTGTGGCGGTGGTTGTTGCTGGGCCTGTATGGCAATCACTTCGCTTCCGGCTTCAAATAGCTCCGACTTGACTTCGTGCACCAGGCCCCACGACTTCGCTTCCTCGGGGTTCAGAGTTATCCGGTCAAACATTGCGTCAGTAGCATCCTTGGCACTCTTGCCTGTATTGGCTGCGATTACCTTGGCGATGTTCTCCATATCGATTCTCAATCCCTTCAGCCTTTCCTCTAGCAGTTTCTCGTCCAGATTCTGTTCCCCTCTGAATTGCGCACTGACGCCGTGAAACAGGAATCTGGCCTGGGGCACCGACAACCTCTTCGAGCCGGCGCAGTATATAACGATGCCAATCGAGTCCACGCTGCCGAAATTGTGCGTGGTTATGGAAGCTGGTAATCCTTTCAGATAGTTGTATGCGCTCAAGCCATGGATTACGGAGCCGCCGGGTGAAGAGACAAGGATGATGAAATCCTGTATCCCTTGTTTCATCTTCTGGTCAACGGCGTTCATCAGAGCATTAACGGTCGCATCAATCACCGGCGCAAAGAACCTGATCACAACGGGTTTGGTAGCCATGTTGTCTCCTCCTCCTTTGGGTCACAATTTATTTCAATTCCGCAGAATCGATCTCGATTATAACAAATATCACGGACCTGGACCCCGCGTCATTGCGAGTCCTTCAGCAGAAGGACGTGCAGCCTCCTCTCCCTTGACGGGAGAGGATTAAGGTGAGGGTGATCATCACCTTCCTTGAGCCCTTGTAGTTGCGCAGGCGGGCCTACCCGCTCGCTCTTGCCTTAGCCATGCTATACTTGCGCACCAGACTTAGCTATGAAAGATACCGATAGTGCAGACCTCGCACTTGAGCTGGCATCTCTAGCCAAGGAGATGGGCACAACTCACTTCGGTATAGCCGACCTGACTTCAGCTAGACAGCGCGTTTCTGAGCAGGGCGGAGAGTTTTTGGCTCAGTTTCCGCGAGCTATTTCCCACGGCTTCGTTCTCACGGATGGTATTGTGAATACGCTGGGCCATCACGAGAACATCCCTGCCCTGCATACTTATCGTCATTACGTCTATCAAATTGTAAATCCTCGCCTCGACTCGATTTCCTTGATGCTGGCCCAGGCCCTGGACAAAGCCGGTTTTCAAGCATATGTGGTCCCGGCATCCCAAACAGTGGATAGGACCAGGCTTATCGGCGTGTTCTCCCACAAACTGGCAGCTCATCTGGCCGGGCTGGGTTGGATTGGCAAGAGTGCCATGCTCATCACACCGGAACACGGTCCCCGTGTGAGGTGGGGCACAGTGCTCACAGACGCTCCGTTAGAAGCGGGGAGGCCCGTGGATGAGAATTGCCGCGACTGCGATGAATGTGTGAAAGGGTGTCCGGCCCATGCCTTCACTGGACAGGCCTTCGATCAGCTCAGACTCAGAAGCGAGATATTCGCTGCTGAGGCATGCGACCGCTACCTACGCGAACGGGAGACCTTCTACAGGGTTTGCGGTATGTGCGTCTACATCTGCCCGTTCGGTAAGAACAAGTGAGCAAAGACTTCGTCAAACGATCACCACAGCTAGCTTTTCGAATTCGGAAAGTCAAAAAGACAAAAGCCCAGGGGCTGACGGCGTACGTTCCAAGCTATTGATGATTGGACACATCAATCTGTGAACCTACCATCATCTCTGGATGCGGGAAGCCTATGCACCCTGTTCTCCAGCCACCCTATCCTTTCCGCTTCCCTTATGTCGAACTCGGGAACGTACGGTTTGATATCCAGAAGCGGTGTCCCATCTACAATGTCCACATCTTGAATATGGAGGGTATTTCCTTCAACCTTGACGAGGTTCACTACCGAGACACCAATGGCGTTTGGCCTGCTCGGACCTCGCATGGCAAAGACCCCATGCGTTTCGCTGTCCATATAGGGCTTCACTATCAATGCCGCCCCTCTGGATAAATGAAAGTGGTACAGCAGAATAATGTGAGAAAAACCTTCGATATCTTTCAGGCCCTCAGCATACTCCGGAAATATGTCGGCTGTCCCCTTGACGCCTCTAGCTCCTGCCGGCTGTATGGGCGTTCCTTTGGGTTCCTTGAACGGAGAATGAATAATCCCGATTGGCCTGTACTTTATGTCATTCATGCCTTCGCCCTTTTGCACATGCCACTCTGGATATTACCTCCCGATGAGGCGGAATAAGCTAACCGCGCCCCTGAACCTGTCTGATTGTAGCACATGGCACAGCTTCAACGAATCAGAGAAGACACAGTCACCGGCCAGACTCGAAAGCACACGGTTTTGCTATACTGTAAATTGAGATTCGCCTCATGAAAGACATAGATAACGTCAAGCAGACGATAGCAGAGCTGCGGAAGACCATCAATCATCACAATTACGGCTACTACGTGCTGGACAGCCCTGATATCAGCGACGCCGAGTACGATGAGCTGATGAAGGAGCTCAAGCAGCTTGAGACCGGGCATCCCGAGTTGGTCACGCCTGACTCTCCCACCCAAAGGATTGGGGCGCCTCCCGTAGAAGCATTCGGCGTTGTCGAACATCCCCAGCCATTGTTGAGTCTGGCCAATGCTTTTTCCTACGAGGAGCTCGCAGTCTGGCACAAGAGAGTGAGCAACCTCTTAGGCAGGCAGAAGTTTGACCTCGTTTGCGAACCCAAAATAGACGGCCTAGCGGTGGCCTTGACCTATGCTGACGGATTGTTCGTCACAGGAGCAACCCGGGGAGATGGCTACCGCGGTGAGAACATCACACAGAACTTGAAAACCGTCGGAAGCATTCCCCTTTCCGTGCCCAAGGAGGCGCCGCCCAGATTTGAAGTTCGCGGCGAAGTCTATCTCCCTAAGGCTGGCTTCAAGAAGCTCAATGAAGAAAGGGCCAGAGAGGAACTGCCGCTTTTTGCCAATCCCAGGAACGCCGCCGCCGGCTCGGTAAGGCAGCTCGATTCCGGCATCACCGCTCGACGTCCGCTCGACATATTCGTTTACGGATTAGGTTGGGCCGAAGGCAAGGCGGTACCGGACACTCACTGGGACATTATGCAATGGCTCAAGTCTTTGGGCTTCAAAATAAATCCCACCATCGCTTTGGTCCGTTCCCTGGACGAAGTGGAGAAATACTATCAGGGCTGGGCGGAAAGCCGGGAAGAGTCTCCCTACGACGCTGACGGCATAGTGGCCAAGGTTAATTCTATTGCCCTCCAGCAGGAGCTGGGCACTGTGGCCCACGAGCCCAGATGGGCCGTTGCCTACAAGTTTCCCGCCATTCAGGGCACTACAAAGCTGCTTGATATCGGCATGAATGTGGGGAGGACGGGGAGCCTTAACCCCTATGCCATCCTGGAGCCGGTCAGGGTGGGGGGCGTGACAATCAGCTCAGCAGCGCTGCATAATGAGGAGGACATTCACCGCAAGGATATCAGGATCGGAGACTGGGTCGTGGTGCAGCGGGCTGGCGAAGTCATTCCTGAGATTGTCGAACCTATTGCCAGTCGGCGTACCGGCAAGGAGAAAATCTTCTCTATGCGCGAAAAAACCTGGGAACTTTACAGGCAAAGGAAAGGCTTCTCGGGGGAAGAAGAACCTCCAGATCATCCTGTTTGCCCAGTTTGCGGTAGCGAGGCGATAAAGCCTGAGGGTGAGGCCATGCACCGCTGCACCAACACTGCCTGCCCCTCTCAAGCCCTGGAGAGAATCAAGCACTTTGTCAGCCGCGGCGCAATGGATGTAGATGGCGTGGGCGAAAAGCTGTGCCAGGCCTTGTCCGAGGCTGGGTTGATCAAGGATGCTGCCGACTTATACCGCCTCACCAAAGAGCAGCTTCTGAGTCTCGATAGAATGGCAGACAGAAGCGCCTCCAATGTGCTTAGCTCCATCGAAAAGAGCAAGGACAGGCCTCTCGCCCGGGTGATTTTCGCCCTGGGAATCACCCATGTCGGTGATCAATATGCCGAACTACTGGCGGAGCAGTTTGCCAGCATAGATGCTCTGGCCGAAGCAAACGAAGAAGAGCTTTCGACGATTCCATCTATCGGCCCCAAGATAGCTGAAGGCGTCGTTGCCTTCTTCAGACAGGAAGGAAACAGGCAGATCATCGAGAAGCTAAAAAAAGCCGGGGTGAGGCTGGAAAAACACAAAGGTAGGGAAGTCCGGCCTGAGGACTTACCTTTAGCCGGACTGGAATTTGTCTTGACCGGCAAACTGGAGTCTTGCTCCCGCTCAGAGGCGGAGGCGAAGATAAAGGCCCTCGGTGGCAAAGCCGGCTCGGATGTCACCAGGAAGACTGCTTATGTGGTGGCGGGCGCCGACCCCGCCTCCAAATTGGCCAAAGCAGAAAAATTGGAGACGAAGATACTCAACGAGGTCGAGTTCCTGAAATTGCTGGATAGGGCTATAGGCGAATCATAGGAACTCTCTTGACTCTGACCCTTTGGCTTTTTTTGTTTTCATCTGTAGCTTCCAATGTCAGCCGGGCAGCGAACCGCGAACTGCAAATCTCGCAAATGCCAACCGTAGGCTAGACCCTATATCACGGGACCCGCCAGTGTTGGACATTCAACTCAGTCAGCCCGTGTGGTTCAGGGTGCAAGGATTCGTCACAAGTGCTAGGTCTGCCACAGGCAGTGGCCTTGTTTCGCCAGTTCTATTGCGCGAAGGACTAAGTCGCTGTCACCTTTGACCTTTCCATAAAATCCGTTTCGGCGCGTCTTCTCCATTCTCTCCAGACAAGTGACAATCTCAGCCTTCTCGCACTTTGTCAGCGCTGCATTGTAGCCTCCCTCCATGCTTTCCAAGTCTGCTTCGTTACCAACCCTACCCAACACAAGGAGAGAGTAAGTTCGGAGCCAGGGCTGCCTGTTCCTATCAAATGCCCAGCGCCTACATAGGGAGATGATCTCATCTGGTAATCTGTCGATATCCACGAACCATCGCACGATCTGATATAGTTGGTAGTCGTATATCGCCTCATCTGACGACATGAAGGATGTGATCTCACTGATGTCGGAGGCATCAAGTTGGACGCTCCCTAGGTACTTGAGAACATAGTCCATCTCATCAGGGCGGTCCCGTATCATTTGCAGGCAATACTTCACTGCGACAGGAGAATGAACTGCTGCCAACCTTGTTAGAAGGTAATGAAGCAACGTCTTGTCGAAATCCGCGTCGGCGATACCGAATCGTTCATGAAACAGGGTCTCAAATATGGCGCTGGGAACTCGAGATGGGTTCTTCCTGAATTCTTCCTCTATCTCCGTTTCCATTGCGTAATCCTCTAGCCCCTGGGCATTCCTCATTTCTTTCTGCAAATTGTCAATTACAGGAGACACCCCAGCAATCTTTTCTCGAGCTTTCTCCACCGGTAGTATATCGGTCTTCTCCACGTTCAATGCCAACCCCTTTTTGACCAAGCCAATTGTCAAATCTGCAAGTGCTTGTTTCGCCTGGTGCTTGGTTGCGCAAAAGACCCTAATATCATCCACATAGCGAAGGTGGACCAGCCCTTTGTCTTTTAGTGCCAGATCAATGGAATTCATGTATAGCTTGCTAAGAATGTCGCTAGCAGTGTAGCCTTGCGGGATACCTCTCCCGCTGGGAGTTGACCAACGGTAAAGACACGACATCGTCAATTCGACAAGTTGAGAGTCCAAGTTTGACCCACTTAAATTGGATCGCAGCAAATTGAGATCGATGTTGTCATAGAAGTTGCATATGTCGGTGAAAAGAACGTAGCGATTCCCCTGCTCAAGCAGCTGTAGGGACTTTCTGGTCCACTCCTTCCAGTTGCTGAGTCGATTTTCAATCCACTCGATCTCTTCAGAAGGTTCAACCATCTTATAAGCCATATCTGGACCACCCTGTGACCATGCCACCTTCTCCCATATTGCTTTGTAAAACTCACCCAGGAGAGCTGTATAAACGACCTCATCTCGAAGATCAAGTATGATGCCCTTGCGCAGCATACCCTTTGGCTTCGGTATAAAACAGGGAGAACCTTCGCGCGGCTGGTAGCCTACGTCAAGTCTCTCCCTGATGCTCTGAAGCCAGCCCGGCAAGTCTTGCTCGACCCACCGTCTTAGGAACGGATGAACCACGAATGAACGTCCGGGGTTATACCGCTTCGTTCGACGCCACGCAAAGTCTAAGTTGAGCCTTTGTCCGATGCTATCAGGCATCGTACTCACCTCTCAGATGGTTTGAATTCCGCACTTCTAACAGGTAATAGTGTGGAACTTCGCATCCTATTGACTCTCAATTTCACTACTTAATTATACCACCTGCTAGCTCAGTGAAGTTTGAGGCTTTGTCAGAGGCTTGAGCAACCTTTGAAAAGAGGTTCATCTCATATCACTTGAAAAGGAATATAAGCAACAGACCAGCCACAGAAGCTGGGACTCCATAAGCGATATAGTAGTATGTACGGGTATTCTTGTCGTTTAGGTCTATTTTTAGTATTTTGACACCTTTCAACAACCATGCAGGCCAATGCAGCAATATGAACAGTACTATTATTAATAGTAATTTCACGATGGTAAAGGGTGTCTCTACCCAATCACGTAGAAAATAATAAGTTACTCGCTTAAGAGTATTTAGCTGATTTTCCAGCAAATACTCCTTCACTTTTTCTACGGTGGCTATCTTATGCTGAATCTTGACTTCTACAGCGTGTTGGTTCGATGCTGCCACCACATTAATAGCAAAAAGCACGGCGAACCATATTATTAGCAAAATCGTTCTAATATTGTAGATTCCGAGTACCTTTAATACTAGGAATACCCAAAACCCTACCACTATTGTGAGCATAAGCGAAAGCAAAAAGAGATAGATTAGACTTATATCCCAGCAATCATACAAATTCTTGCTAGAGTGAACCTTGAACCAAGCTATTGCAGGCTCATACTTGAATTGGGAAGTCAGAAAAATGGGGGTTAATTTGAGAAATACTGAAAACAATTCGGTGCTAACCAGTCGTTCAACCAATATGTATCCTAGACTTATGACTCCAGATATACTAAGTGCAAGCCCCAAGAATGCAAAAGGACTGTGCGACTCAATCATACACAAAGCATAGGGTAAGAAAACACAATTTGCAACAGACGTGTTTCGAATTTGGCACAGGTTTATTGACAACCTCTCTTGTGAAGCCTTTCCAAAATAGGATACATTAAGGTGTTAAGGCTAGATACCGGCAAATGAAGGGCCGTTTCGCCAATCAACCCTGAAAATAGAAGACCAAAAGTCATATCCTCATGGCGCGCACGCGAAATCGGTCCCTCGACGATGGACAGGATGCGCTATAATCACTCACGAAATTGTAACGTGTACTTAACGGGATCTTAACAAAGCTAGCCTACAATACCTGTAGAGATGTTGGGAAAACTAAATCATTGCGTCGCAAGAGTTAGCGTCATTTTGATTATGGCGGCTTTAATTGCCGGGATGGCAGGCTGCGATCCTGGCAGTCATCCTCCCTGCCCCACTCCTCTACCTTCCCAAAACCTAGAGATATGGGATTGGTACGACTTGAACGCGGTCAGGGACAATCTGGTTGGCAAGCACACCCTGATGAGCGACCTTGATTCCACCACAGCTGGTTATACCGAACTGGCGAGCCCGACAGCTGATAGGGGGAAAGGTTGGCAGCCAGTTGTGATTTTTCATCCGCATGGTCCCACCGCTTATACAGGTTTTATGGGCACTTTCGACGGGCAAGGATACGATATAAGTGGTCTGTTTATAGACCGGTCAGACGAGGGTTATGTCGGGCTTTTTGGTGCGGTCGAAGGGGGAGGTGTCATCCAAGACATCGGCGTGGTGAACGCCTCTGTGATTGGCGATTACGACGTTGGCGGTCTGGTGGGCAAGAATGGTGGCACCGTGAGCAACTCCCGTTCCAGCGGTGACATAACCGGCCGGGGTCGGGTTGGCGGTCTGTTAGAGGGTAATACCGGCACTGTGAGCAACTCACATTCCACATGCACAGTGTCTGGCGAGTGGGATGTCGGGGGGCTGGTGGGAGATAGTGAGGACGTTGTGAGCGACTCCTATTCTACAGGCAGTGTGACTGGCAAGGGAATGGTCGGCGGTCTGCTGGGGGAAAACGAGTTTGATAGCACCGTGAGCAACTGCTATTCCATTGGCAACGTGACTGGTGACGAGTATATTGGCGGTTTGGTGGGACGCAATGGTGGTAGCGTGAGCAACTCGTATTCTAGAGGCAGTGTGACTGCCAATTCTCGTGTTGGGGGTCTGCTGGGGGAAAACAAGTTCGATGGCACTGTGAGCAACTGCTTCTGGGATGTCCAAACAAGTGGTCTAACTAACTCGGATGGCGGGACAGGCAAGACTACGGCGGAAATGCGTGATATCGCCACCTTCTCAGGGACAGGGTGGGAAATATGCGCTGTCCCTTCTGGTGCGACCAACCCCGCCTATGTCTGGAATATAGTTGACCACGAGACTTGTCCGTTCCTGATCTGGCAGCAGGTCTCAACGCCCCACAGCCAGGAACCCATTGAAATCGTGTCTGTGTTGGGGCCTATAGGACTCCCTAATCCCGCAGGTCCGATAGTCGAAATGACCCTCAAGAATGCGGGTGTTGAGCCTGTTGTTTCGTTAACTGCAACTCTTGAAGTGTCCTCA
>Ga0114922_10007269_pt1 | contig 10133 bp, 7 predicted proteins | sample AartaG_FD_100975 | JGI IMG/M metagenome (GOLD analysis project Ga0114922, IMG submission 100975) | Deep subsurface microbial communities from Aarhus Bay to uncover new lineages of life (NeLLi) - Aarhus_00045 metaG | ecosystem: Environmental > Aquatic > Marine > Oceanic > Sediment | place: Aarhus...
CCCTGATGGGGCGGTCGGGGCGGGAGATCACTTCCGCCCGGTCTTGAGGTACCGCAGCAGCCTCGCTGGGGTCATCCCCGCGATGCCGAGATTGCGGAGGCTCGGGCCCTCCTTCATGTAGTCGGCGCCGCAGACGAGGTTGGCGACGTCCACGATAATCCGGAACGTCGGCGTGGGGACCTTCAGCATCCGGCCCAGCTCGATGACCGGCGGCAGGCCATAGGCGAGGTCCTGGTGGAAGACCGCGAACCCGCGGACGCTCGGCATGGGAAAGACGTCCTTGGCGTAGGCCAGGTTGCTGCGCAGGATCTTGTCGATCGTCTCGCCCCGGACGCGGTACTTCGCGTACCAGATCTTCATCAGCTTGACGCAGTCGATCAGCCTCACGCCCAGCTTCCTGCCGATGGCGACGCGCTCGTCGTCCATGGCCTGGATGATCCGCCCGATGCCGGGCGAGACGCCGTCGCGGTAGAAGACGTAGTTGCCCTTGGTGTTCTCGCTGGCGGCGAGGTTGAACAGGACGATCGGCGCGTGGAAGAGCAGGTTCATGCTGGCCAGCGAGACTTCCAGGGCGTGGCGGCGGGCGAAGAAGCGGAGGATCTTCGTCTTGTTGAGCAGGTTGACCGCCCGGCGGGTGTCGGTAGCGGGGATGGTGGCGACGCCCAGCTCCTTCTTGATGCCGTCGATGCGGACGCTGTGCGGGCCGGTGCGCAGGCAGAGGTAGGGCAGGATGTCGGTCTCGGCGAGCATGACGCGCCGCTTGAGCCTCCTGACCCTCGGCCAGAAGCGCAGGGCGGCGTAGTAGCCGGTGTTGAACGCCAGCAGCGAGCCGTCCTTCATGTGCGGGAGGACGGTGCGGACGATGGCGTCGTGGCCCATGGCCATGGCGGCGACCATGACGACGTCCGCGTCGGCAACGGCCTCCTCGGCGTCGGTGGTCATGGCCGCGGGCTTAAAGAAGCCCTTGACCTCGCCGGCGCAACGGATGCCGCCGCGCTTGACGAAGGGCCTGAGCTTGCTGGCGAAGGCCGGCTGCTCGTAGAGCTTCACGTCGAAGCCCATCGACATCAGGTGCGCGACCATTGACGGGCCGCCCTTGCCCGCCCCGACGACGGTGACTTTAGGCTTACCGGGCATGTTGACCTCCTCGATCAGTCTTCGGGCCAGTACCTCTCGGTGATAATCTTCTCTTCGGTGAAGAACCTCACGGCCGCGCGTGCCTGGGTCTTGACGTCGGCGAAGAGCGACGCCTTCATCCCGCCGAACGGCAGGTACGACGCCGGGGCGGGGATGCCCACGTTCACGCCGATCATGCCGCACTCGGTCTCGATCTTGAACCTGCGGGCGTAGTGGCCGCTGCGAGTATAGATCGACGCCCCGTTGCCGTACTCGTGGGCGTTGATGATGGCGATGGCCTCGTCGAGCGAGTCGGCCTTGAGGATCACGACCACCGGGCCGAAGATCTCGGTGCGGTGTATCTTCATCCCCGGCCGGACGTCCACGAAGACCGTCGGGCCGATGAAATGCCCGCTCTCGCGGCCCTCGACGACGACGCGGCGCCCGTCCAGCGCGAGGGTGGCGCCCTCGTCCAGGCCATCGGCGATCAGCGCCAGTATCCTCTCCCTGGCGGCGGCGGAGATCACCGGTCCGATCAGCACGCCCTCGTCGGCGTAGGCCGGGTCGAGTGGGTCGGCCACCGGCACGCGTCCGGCCGCGGCCACGAACCGCTCGACGACCTGGGCGTGCGTCCGCTCCCCGACGCAGACGATCGCGGAGGCGGCCATGCACCGCTGGCCCGCGCAGCCGAAGCAGGAGGTGATCATGTTGCGGACGACCTGCTCCATGTTGGCGTCGGGCATGACGACCAGGTGGTTCTTGGCGCTTCCCATTGCCTGGAATCGCCTGTTGGCCTTCGCGCACTTCTCGGCCACGATGCGGCAGACGGCCGTCGAGCCGACCATCGAGACGCCCTTGACCTGAGGCGAGTCCATCAGTGCGTTGGCGACGGCCTTGTCGCCGTTGACCATGTTGAAGACGCCCGCCGGCACGCCGGCGCGGTCGATGAGGGCGGCGATCGCCTGCATCGTGCACGGGACCTGCTCGGAGGGTTTCAGCACATAGGTGTTGCCGGCGGCGATGGCGTACGGCAGGAACCAGAACGGGACCATGGCCGGGAAGTTGAAGGGCGGGATCATGGCGAAGACGCCCAGCGGCAGCCGCACCACCTCGCCGTCGATGCCGGCCGAGACGCCCACGAGCTTCTCGCCCTGCTGGAGGACGGGCATGCCGGCGGCGACCTGGCAGTTCTCGATCGCCCGCTTCATCTCGGCGCGGGCGTCGGGGAGCGACTTGCCCATCTCCTCGACGAGCGTCCTGGCGACGGCGTCCTCGTTGTCGCGCAGCGCCACCGCCAGCCGGAGGATCGCCTCGCACCGCTTGGCGACCGGGGTTGCGGCCCAGGCGGGAAAGGCCTCGGCGGCGGCCGCCACCGCGTCATCGGCCTCGGCCGGCGGCGACAGCGGTACCTTGGCGATCACCGCGCCGGTGCTGGGGTTGCGGACGTCAAGGGACTCGCGGGCCGCCGAATCGACCCACTTGCCGCCGACGTAATTGCGGAGCGTTGGGATGGCCATCCTGCTCTCTCCAGAACGTTCTGAGCCGCCCGCCGCGGCTTGGCGCCGTCACGACCAAGCCGGGGCCTGGCCTTCGAGCGGCGCGGTCAGCTCGATCACCGCCACCACCTCTCCGAGGCTGTCGCGAACCGGCGCAAGTACCGTCGCCACCGCCCGGTCGGACTCGGGGGCGACCCGCACGATCTCGCCGGTCCCGAAGGCCTCCTGCATCTCCCGCGGGGTCTCCGCCGACTCCTGCCCGAAGTCGTAGTAGCGGTGTCGCACGCCGTTGTGCACGGCCACGGTCACCTTGGCCTGGCCCGGCACCGGCACCCAGGCCGACGTGCTGACCTGCGCATCCGACAGGCGGGCGATCCTTATCATCAGCCGCTTGGTCCGCCCGAACAGCTCGTGGTCCACGTCGAAGTAATCGCCGCCCAGATACCTGTGCTCAGGTTTGGGGTTGGCGATGTAGTGCATCGCCCTTTCGGTGATGATGCGCTTGACCTCCTCGCCGTCGAGGATTCCGGCGGCGATTTCGCCCAGCCGGGTCAGCTCTGCCAGCAGGGCGTCGGCATTGGCGGTGGCTTCGGTCATGACTTTGCCTCCTGGCCCATGGCGGCCCGGCGGATCGGGGCCCACCACAGGGCGTCCAGCCCGGCGTGCCGGGCCATGTTGTCGTCCTGAGTGGCTGACAGGTTGATGCTGTCCCAGTTCTCCGGCGGCTCGGCCAGGACCACCGGCGGCGGGTCCCGCCAGAGCGTCACCGGCGTGCTGTCGCCCATGGCCGAGCGGACCTCCTCGAGCCGCCCCTCGGCCCGGGCGCGGGCGTCTATCAGGTTGACGTCCTGGACGGCGTTGCGCTGTATCTTCAGCCGCGCCGACGGGATCGGCCCGGCAATGCCGAACCGCTCGCCGGGATAGATCATGCCCGTCTCGGCCCCGTCGCAGTTGAGCCACGGGTCGGGCCCGGGCCTGACGGTCAGCCACTCGCAGTGCCCGCCCACGCCGCGCGCCCACATCCGCCAGACGTGCTCCAGCAGGGCAGCGCTGGTCTGGTCGATCGCCGGCGTGCCGCTGTAGGTCCAGACCGTGTCGCCGCGGGCGATCGTCTGCTTGATCTGTTCGGGATACCAGTTGGCGAACCCGCCGCAGACCCAGTAATCGACCGTCCCGGCGAACTTGGTGAAGTGGCTGGCCATCTGCCAGCTCGCGTCCATGCGGAACAGCCAGGGCACGGGCGTGTCGCCGACGGCCTTCTTGAGCAGCCGGCCCATCTCCAGGAAGTACACGTCGTCCTTGGCGTACTTGGGCTCGTCGCCGTCCCACTCGTACCAGCGGTAGCGCTTCTTGTGGTTCAGGTAGAGGTAGGGTCGCGTGGTCAGCCAGCCCTTGTCGCGGAAGTGCTTGTCGAACTGCCCGACGCAGCGCGTGAACTCGACCTCGTATCCCTCTCGCCCCCACCAGAGGTAGTCGCCCGGCCAGTCAACGTGGATGGGCGAGTAGAACCCCCACACGGGCCTTGCCGGGCGGCGCGGTGCCGGGGCGCCGGGCCCGGCGGTGGCGAAGGCCGTCCCGTCGAGCAGGGCGGCGTAGTGCCTGTCGAAGAGCGTCCAGTCCTCGATGCCCTTGCCGGCCCCGGCCCCCGAGAGGGTCGGGACGTAGACCTCGTCGATCGTGCCGGCGTGCCCGGACCCGAGGTTGCTGAGCATGCCCCGGTGCTCGTGGCAGATGCGGTAGTAGTGGTGCAGTATCTCGATGATCGCGTCCCATCGATCGTCGCCGTCCAGGCCGGCGAAGACGCTGGGGTACATGCCCTCGATCCACCGGCAGCCGTAGGAGTTGTGGTCGCAGATGACCGCGTCCTCGTCTGGGATGACCGCATCGAGCACCTCGACGGTCAGGGGCAGCTCCACCCGCTCGGCGTCAGCGGCCAGGGTGAGGCGCCCCTCGGCCGGCCCCACCGGCGCGTCGGCGGGGACGAAGACGTCGATCCAGTACTCCTGGTGCGTCTGCCCGGCGACGGCGTTGTCCGGGTCGGGCAACTGCTGGAGCGACCCGCCCGCCACCGGCAGGAGGGCATCGACGCAGTACCTCGGTTCCTCGGCCTCCTTCCCGGGCGCCATCTTGTGATACCAGGCCTTGAAGAGATCGACCTCGACCGGCCCGGCCATCTGGGCCGAGAGGCGGTACTCGCCCGACCCGACCACCCACAGGCGCAGCGACGCGTAGCCGTTCCGCGCCGCCCGCAGCCGCACGCCGCCGTCACCGGCGACCGGGAACTGCTCTTTCGAGACGTCGGCCGGCTTGACCACCCCGAAGGGATCGCGCGAGACCCACTCGTTGCCCGTCTCCAGACGCCATTCGCTCTGCGAAGTCATTGGCTTCCTTCCTTCAGTTTCTCCCGCCAGTCGTAACGCTGGCGATATCGTCCGCACGGGGCTTGACAATGCCCCTCTCGGTGATGATTCCCGTAATGAGCCCGGCCGGGGTCACGTCGAAGGCCGGGTTCCGCGCCCCCACGCCCTCGGGCGCCAGCCGCACGCGTGCGCGGCGGCCCTGGTCGTCGAGCCCGTAGGCGTAGAGCACCTCGTCGCCGTCGCGCTGCTCGATCGGGATGCCCGACCCGTCCGGGCAGTCGGCGTCGAACGTGCTCAGCGGGGCCGCCACGTAGAACGGCACGCCGTTGGCCTCGGCGCACAGGGCCTTCTCGTAGGTGCCTATCTTGTTGGCCACGTCGCCGTTGGCGGCGATCCGGTCGGCGCCGACGATGACCAGGTCCACCTCGCCGCGGCGCATGAGCAGCCCGGCGGCGTTGTCGGCGATGATCTCCACGGGCACGCCCTCCTGTGCCAGCTCCCACGCCGTCAGCCTGGCGCCCTGGGCGCGGGGGCGGGTCTCGTCGGCCAGGACGCTCACCCGCCGCCCGGCGCGGTGGGCGAAGTAGACCGGCGCCAGGGCCGAGCCCCAGTCAACGAACGCCAGCCAGCCGGCGTTGCAGTGCGTCAGCACACTCGCGCCGTCGGCGATGAGGGGCGCTCCGTTCTCGCCGATGCGCCTCCCGGCCTCGACGTACTCGTCGGCGATGGCCTGGGCCTCGCCGGCGGCCGCGGCTGCGGCCTGGGCATCCGACGCCGCCTCACCCGCCCCCCGCACCCGATCCAGGGCGTAGAACAGGTCCTGGGCAGTCGGGCGGGTGTCGCGGAGAGTCTCGTAGCCGCGCTGGACGTACTCGCGCCGATCGGCCCCCGCGGGCGGGGCCTCGGCGAAGACCTGCGCCATGCCGAAGCCCCCCGCCGCCCCGATCGCGCCCGCCCCGCGCAGGACCATGGTCCTGATGGCCTCGGCCGTGTCGCGGTGCGTCGCCAGTGAGACGATCTCGAAGGCGTGAGGCAGCAGCGGCTGATTGATCGTCTTGACGGCCGAGCCTTCCATCCAGACCGTCCGGTAGTCCTTGCCCTGCACTTTCATGCGATCCTCGCTCCCGGTCGCGAATGCAGCCCAGGCCTTGTATCACAGCTGCCGGGGAGAGGTCAATCGTGGAAACCGACCCGCCGCCGCGCGGTCAGGGGCTGACGGTGAAGCTCGGCCCGGCGCTGCCGCTGAATAGGTAGTACGCCACGGCGATGAGGCCCCAGAGGATCCCGGCCGTGAACTCGCCCGCCATCAGCCCGATGAAGAACCCGCGCGCCCGGCGGTAGAAGGACATCCCGCCGTAGCGCATCACCTGCGCCTTGATGAACCAGGCCAGCAGGAACGAGGGGGCGAACTGGGTCGTCCAGAACGAGCCCCAGACCAGGAACAGCATCGGGTGCAGCGGCCAGCGGCGGAACCTCAGCCTCAGCCAGTAGCACGCCAGCACCAGGCCAAAGCCAATTCCCGCGGCCAGGTAGAAGTGATTGGCCGGCGTGGCCGAGCCGAAGAGCCGCGACAGGCCCGTGCGTTCGCTGGCGGCCTGGAGGGCATCCATCGACGCAAGCTCGTTGACCGACCCCTTGAGCATCTGGAACGGCATCCGGGCGACCGTAAGGGCCCAGCGGGTACCGCCGCTCGCCATGCCGCTGACGCCCAGGTCGTATAGCAGGTACACGGTGACGGGCACGGCCACGACCATGGCGATTATGATCCCCGCGCCCATCCATCCGGCCAGGCGGCCGGGCCTGATCTTCTGAAGCTCGCCGACGCGGAGGGCATTGATCGCCAGCGGCACCGCGGCGATGCGAGGGTCGAGCGTCACCACCACCGAGAGCATGGCCAGCATGATCAGGGCGTGGGGGCCCAGGGCGAATGGCCCGAAGATGGCCAGCAGCACGGCCACCGGCTGCCAGAACGGCTGGAGGATGAACAGCCCCGTCGCCGCGTTGATCCGCCCGATCATCAGGAACAGCATGCCGGTCATGAGGACGAACGCCAGCGCCAGCAGCGGGTGCAGCCCCACCCAGCACAACAACCCGACCAGCGCGGCGATGGCGAGGATGAGGATTCGGCAGGCGGTGACCTCGCGCGGCAGGACGTCGGCGCCTCGGCCCAGCCAGGCCGCCCGGCGCAGCAGCGACCAGTAGAACCGCCGCCCCAGGTATAGCACGACGACGGCAAGGGCCACGTACGCCCCGAAGTGCATGAACGACGGCAGCCCGCCGCCGAGGACGTCCGAGCGCATGTCAACGCCGGCGGCCACCAGCGGCGCGGCCGCAAGGACGTACAGCCAGCCGCTCAGCCCGATCGACAGCGACACCTCGGAGGTCAGCAGGAACGCCAGCCCCACCGCGGTGAAGTAGAAGCGCATGTCGAGGACGTTGACCCACGGCACCCTGCCGACCGCCCCCAGCATGTCGCGCAGCGGGGTGAAGTTGACCCCCATCGGGACGGCGGGTACCTCCGGCCACCAGGCGTGCAGCCCGTTGAGCCCCAGCACGCAGAATGCCAGGCAGAAGCCCATCCAGAAGGGGCGGCTGCGCAGTGTGGAGTTGAAGAGCCTCCCGGCCGCCGGGGCGGCGACCAGCTCGTTGGTGACCGAGGCTATCGGCAGGGCCAGCAGCTCCCGCTTGCTCCACTGGCGGTGGACCACCACGACCGCCGCCAGCCCGGCGATGAAGTTCAGCCCCAGCACGGAGAACCAGAAGCCCAGCGTCGGCGCCCAGCTCGCCCACGGCACGCGCCCGATCGGCAGCGTCTTGCCCTCCCCGGCCAGGCCCTGCATGTAGTCCCTGACCACCTCCGAGCCCGGCTCGGCGTCGACCAGCATCGCGGGCGGGACGTACTGGAGCAGGTTCGCCACCCGCCAGCCGGGTATCTCCATGTAGTCCCACAGCGGCGTGACGATCGGGTGCGGGAAGACCCACATCAGCCCCGAGCCGCCGATGACGCTGCCCATCAGTACCAGCGAGAGGATCACCACCCATTCGGACGACTTGAAGTGCCACCGCCCCACCAGCCGCAGCAGCGGGTTCACCACCAGCAGGCCGAGCATCAGCAGCCCGAAGGCGTAGGTGGGCATCAGGTTCCCCCCGATGGCCGGGAACGATAGCCAGATGTCGTTGACGTAGCCCACCGACGCCAGGGCCACCCCCGCCAGCAGACCAAGTATTACGGATCGTACGGTCATCCGGGCTCCGTTCGCCATCGGCCGCGCCGCAGGAGGATACACCCGCGGCGGGCGCAACGCAAATCAGGCGGGGAGATCCGAGGCCGCGTCTTTTCGGTCCACGAATTACACGAATTGCACGCCTGCCTGCCGGCAGGCAGGAATTGCACGAAAACGGCTGTCGCCGGGTGCCATGGCCTGGCGCTGTCTGCTTGGCCATGCACAGCCGCTCCAGGCGTCAAGTCTTTTCGACTCCGGTGGGAGTAAGCGTCCTGACCCCTCCGTCCCCCAATGAGCACTGTAATCAGGCAAGTGCGCGTCCCAGCGCTCGTCGTACCCTCAGCCCTATCTCGGCAGCAAGCATGGCGAGGAAGGGGCATGCCATCAGCGCTACGCCTGCGGCGGGGCCACCCCCACCTATGATGAAGGGACCAACGATAGCTGAGGCCAATCCCAGTATTGCAGCTCCCGCTCGCCGAAGCACCTGCCCACCTACGAGTACCCCAAGAGCAAGACTCCCAGCCAGGCCGAACGCGACCACCAAGAAACCCCAATCCGCATCCGAAAGGCCCCAACTCCCCCTCATCTGCCGAAAACGCCAAGGGCGAGCCTCTCGTTCAGTCAACTCCCGCACAACAGCATCAGGCCTGCGGAGGGAGCCATAATCCAGAAGAACGTCGAGCTCGGACAACTTCGCCCGCCACGCAGGCACCTCCGTGAATAGATGCACCCTCTCCACGTCTTGAGCTAACCCCTGGCGCGTGTCCAGAATGTAAAACCCTTCAGGCGTCGTTCCAAACACTATGTCGCCGCTAGCAGCGTATTCCCTAATCGGCATCGACGTTAAGTCTCCCACCGACGAATAGACCCCATCCTCCTTCTTCCACAAGTGTGGTCCCGCACTATCGCCAGTCCGCCGTAGTGGTGCATAAATGCAGTACTGGTTGGGAAGTCGGATGACATAAGGTCGGTGCGAAGACGCCGCACCCACCACTTGTGGAACCAAGGCAACTGCCGCGCACACTACCGCCCAGCACAAAGGGCACAGGCTGCTCTTCTGGCGGCTCTTCATTCCTGTTTGTCCCTGGTTTCGCCGGCGCGGGGGCGGCGCGGCCACGGCGTCTGCTGCCGGGGGCCGGAAATGATGTCCCCCGCCCCGTCTTGTCGTGGGTCCGATTCTACCGCGCCCGGGGGCGGGGCGGCAAGGGTGGAGCCGTCGCCGCCGCCCCGTTGGGGCTTGTCCCCATGCGGCGGCTGGGACCGTGGGCTCACGCCCACGGCCACTCTCCGCCGGCCCTCCGGGCCGGGGCGCGGCCACGAGCGGCGTCCGGGACCATCCCGAGTCTTTGCAGCAGCCCCGTTAGGGGTGGTCGTCCTTAGCCCAGGGCGAAGTCGCAGACGAGCCCTGGGTTAGCTGCATCAAATGCTTCCAGCCCCGCTAGGGGCGATCGGAACGGACGCGGCCCACGACCGCCCCTATGGGGCTGGGCTTGTAGCGGCGCCGGCTTCCCAGGCCTCCCGGCCTGGGCTAAGAACGATCGCCCCTGACGGGGCTGGTGTAGAATAAGCCCACGATCCCCCCGATTAACCAACTCACCGATCCACGAGTTAACCAGTTAACCGATCAACCTTCCCCGCTGTCCTGGCAACACGTTTGCGCGCGCAAACGCTACCCCCCCCTCCCGGGGAAATCGGGGGAAAATGAAATTTTCGGCCGCCGGCCCGGCCGGGAGTTATGGCAAGGGACCCCTCTATGGCAACACGTTTGCGCGCGCAAAGGCTTCCGCGCACGGTAAGGGTGGAGGGGGCGCGCCTCAGGTGTGCGCCTCCGAAGCGCCTGACAACAGAATATGAGAGGGCGGAGCAGCGAGTGCGGAGTGCGGAGGACCGAGTGCAGAGTGCGGAGTGCTGAGTGCGGCGGGCACCTCAGGAACCCA
>Ga0114922_10007270_pt1 | contig 10132 bp, 4 predicted proteins | sample AartaG_FD_100975 | JGI IMG/M metagenome (GOLD analysis project Ga0114922, IMG submission 100975) | Deep subsurface microbial communities from Aarhus Bay to uncover new lineages of life (NeLLi) - Aarhus_00045 metaG | ecosystem: Environmental > Aquatic > Marine > Oceanic > Sediment | place: Aarhus...
GCATTGCCCTGGTTACAACGCTCTTGATAGCAACGGTGCCGTTTAGCGATTTCAGGTTCATGCCACTTTCCAGATTCTGGGCAGCTACCCATCGTCCGGAATCAAGCATGAAGCAGTGTGCATCCACGACACTGATGCGATTTCCGTTTTCAAGCGTTATATCGCGGCATTCGAAGGTTCCCTCGTGCTCTTCGAGTTTTTCCAAGCTCGCTGTTGCAAGACAACCGACTTTGCCGACTGTCTGGCCAGCGACAGCTTTCGAGATTTGCACGAGTGCCCCATTTACCCAAACGGGCGTATCAGCAAGGAAGCATCCCCTGCCCTTTGGCGGGGGTGCGGCTCCGCCTTCGCCATCGTGTACCAGGAATGAATCCAATCTATTCTGGGGCTCACTGTTTCCGGGTATAGGTAAGCCGCCTTTTCGAATGTCTCCGCCATCCCAGAAGGTGTAAATGTTATCATCATTGATGGCACAGAATGATTGTTTTGCGAATTCTACGTGGCTGTCCATAAACAATACGTTTTGCCCATCTTCCTGGTGAGCAATGGCATTTCCGATGTTGACGTATTCTCTGCCACCGTCAGGAAGGAAGTTGGCATATTGGTCAACCTTGGATTCTGCAGCGGGAGAGTCTATCCATGGGTTCCGGTCGGCTGCCACTGCCATACCCGGTTCGCTTGACGTGGTCAGAGCATACAGGCCATAAGGCATGTGGTAGGAGTAGCTGCAGTGTTTTAATGGTTCACCGCCGAAGTCCCAGAGGTCGATAAGCTCTCTCTCGCCTGCGTCGTAGTCGGAGGGTTTAAATTCGTTGGTCCCGGAATCACCCTTGCAGATAAAGGACTTAGGCGTTACCTCGGCATACTTGACCAGAAGATAGAAGCTGGAGGTAATGGTTGCCTGGCCACCGGTGCCGTCGGCGCCTGAGCCGTAAGCAGCGAATCGGTTATCGGCCAGCCACTGTACAGGCCCGCCCCAAACGCTGTTTCTTCCGCCGGCACGCGGAAACTCGTCTTCGTAATCGTTGCTGTAGATAAGCATTGCCTTGCCGATGCCGGACAGGTTCGTCCCGCAGACCATTCTAAAGGCAATCTGCCTTACTCTGGCCAGCGCTGGCATCAGAATGCCCATCAGCAGGGCTATGATCGCGATCACGACCAACAGCTCAACTAATGTAAAACCTTTCTTTTTTCTCATTTTTGTTCTCCTTTTCTTTTGAGATTCGCAGATTTGACCGTTTTTAAGTACGCTTCGGTTTACATTTTGATATATAAATGCTTACTGTCACATAAGCGCCGGACACTAAACACTCTTTCTGTTGCGAATCTCCTTGACTTAATATTTTTACTTAAAAACGGTCAGTCCAACCTTGCAAAACCAGTTTTGCCAACAGGGTTTATACGCTCAACTTAACATAATTTCAGCATAGCTGTCGATTCGAGGTTACAAGCCAAACCGTAAAATGCCTTTTCTCGGCAAGCGGGCCTTATGATATGAAAGTTCGACCAAAATATGATGACGGTTTAAATAATTATAATAACAGCACTTTTCAAACCTGCCTACCTATTCTATAATATTAACACAGTATGGCTTGTCCTGTCAAATAAATTTTCGACGAATTTTCCAAGTTTCTTGAAAAATTTTTGCAGTTTGCGTAATATCCTTGTTTTCAGCTTAGAATCGTGGATATGGGTACTCAAAAAACTTACGAAGACATAAAAAAAGTGCTAAAAGAGCACCGCCAGAGCCATCTTTTGGCATTATGGGACCAGTTGGATACGGCTCAAAGGCAGAATTTGCTTGCACAAATCGGGCAGTTGGACCTTGCGAAAGTTGACAATTGGGTGGCTAATTGTGTCAAAAATTCTGCTTCTGTTGCAATAAGTGGCGATTTAGTTCCTGCTTCGTTCTACAGTTATGAGCCGGCCGACTCTCAGCAGCATCGCAAATATGCCGGAGCCGTCGAATTGGGTAGAGAGCTGATACGGCAGGGCAAGGTCGCTGCCTTTGTCGTCGCAGGCGGGCAGGGAACACGGCTCGGATTCGACGGCACGAAGGGAAATTTTCCCATCAGTCCTGTCAAAAACAAAACGCTGTTTCAAATCTTTGCCGAGTCTGTCGCAGCAGCCTCGCTAAAATACCAGGCCATTTGCCCCTGGTATATTATGACCAGTCCCTTGAACCACGCCGAGACCGAGGAGATTTTTCGCTCAAATGACTATTATGGCCTGGACGGGAAGAACGTCTTTATATTTCAGCAGGGCACACTGCCCAATTTCAGCACCGACGGCAAAATACTGCTGGCCGACAAAGACCGGCTAAGCTACTCGCCCGACGGCCACGGGGGAAGCCTTAAGGCACTTTACCGAAGCGGAGCCATCGAAGATATGAAAAGACGCGGCGTGGAATTTATCAGCTATTTCCAGGTCGATAACCCTCTGATAAATATTTTCGACCCGCTCTTTATCGGCCTGCACGCTCTCGATAAAGCCGAGATGTCTTCAAAAGCAGTTATAAAAACCAACCCCTATGAAAGGGTCGGCAGCTTCTGTTTGGTTGACGGCAGGCTGACCGTCATCGAATACAGCGATTTGCCTGACGAGTTGGCCGAGAAACGAAACCCGGACGGCTCCTTGGCCTTTAAGCTCGGTAGTATCGCTATCCACATCATTAACCGCGCCTTCGTTGAAAGACTGAACACAGATGTTTTTTCTTTGCCGCTGCACAAAGCCGTTAAAAAAATTCCGTACATCGACGAGCATGGAAAACTTGTCGAACCTGCTGAGCCGAACGGCGTAAAGCTGGAGAGCTTTGTTTTTGACGCTGTGCCGTTGGCCTCGAAGTCAATAATTTTGCAGATACTGCGGAGTGGAGAATTTGCCCCGGCCAAAAATGCCGCCGGCATTGACAGTGTCGAAACCGCGAGGCGGATGATTGTCGCCCGTGCTGCCGCCTGGCTCGAATCGGCAGGCCTGATTATCCCCAAAAAACCGGATGGCTCGATTGATTGCGTTCTTGAAATCGCTCCGGGCTTTGCACTGGAAAAAGATGATGTCAAAGCAAAGCTAAACCGGATACCCCAAATCAAACCGGGTGACAGAATATATCTGTCTTGATTTACCAGAGCAGCTCATGCCTTCACCAGTTTTGAGAGTGCCTAAAGTGGGCTAATTATTCAGGCTATCAGGGTACCTGGTTATCAGGTAGTGGGCATCAGGTTATTAGGACATCAGGCTTTGCACAGCATAAATTTGTCTTTTCCTGGTATCCTGATACTCTGATATCCTGATGTCCTATTCTGCTGATATCCATATTTTAGGCACTTTAGGTACTTCAAACTTTAGACACTTTGAACTTACCTTGTGGAGAATTTGTGCACGGTTACTGACGTATATTTCTGACCCGGAAGGAGAACAGCAGACGGGAAGTTGGGTTTATTTGGTGAATCCGGGAAGTGCTGCGTTTCCAGGCAGAATGCGTAATGCTTTTTGTAAACCTTGCCGACTTTGCTGGTCAAGGTGCCGTCCAGGAAGTTTCCGGTGTAGAGCTGAACGCCGGGTTCGGTGGTATAGACTTCCATTACGCGCCCGCTGGTTGGCTCATATACCCTTGCAGCCAAAGCGAGTGTGCCTCCGCCGCTGTTGAGCACGTAATTGTTGTCGTAGCCGTTCCCAACCTGCTCAATTCGGGCGCCAATGGACATCGGCAAAGTAAAGTCCAGCGGTGAACCTTTGACGCTTTTGATTTCGCCGGTGGGTATCAGGCCTTCATCGAATACGGTGTACTTATCGGCGTTGAGCGTAAGCTCATGGCCGAGGATGTCACCCGTCCCCTGGCCGGCAAGATTGAAATAGCTGTGATTCGTCAGATTTACCACGGTGGTTTTGTCCGTCTCGGCCTCATAGCTAATCTTCAATTCATTATCTCCTGTCAGAGTATAAGTAACGGTGCATGCCATATTGCCGGGGTATCCTTCTTCGCCGTCCTCACTGATATAGCTCATCTTCACTATTGCCTTGCTATCCTCGGTCCTTGGGAAACCCTCGGCCCTTATATCATCGAGCTTCCATACCACTTTATCAAATCCTTTGATACCGCCGTGCAGATGGTTTTCCCCATTGTTCGCGGCCAGCTTATACTCGGTGCCGTCGAGTACAAATTTCGCGCCGCCAATACGATTCGCATATCGCCCGACCGTCGCTCCGAAAAAAGCACCGCGTTTGATGTAGTCATCCAGATTGTCATAACCGAGTGTAATATCAGCAAGGTTACCGTCGCGGTCCGGGACCTCCAGCGAAACTAAAATAGCGCCGTAGTTCGTAATCTTAGCTCTAAGACCGTTGGTATTAGTCAAGGTGTACAAGTCAACTACCCTGCCGTCGGGCGTTTGGCCGAAAGATTCTTTCTTAGCACTCATTAGTCTTGTCTCCTTAACTTCCGGTTCTTTTGGAGTCGGGGTTTTCTTTTTGCAGCCGGGCATACAGACTACCGTTACCACCAGAACAAAATTAATCCAAAATCTCGTTTTCATTTTTTTACTCCCTGCCTGAAACTATATAAACGCGTATAGATTGCAAACCTGCTTGAAATATACCACCGGAGAAATAAATTGTCAAAAAAATTTATTCCAACCACCTCAAGAAAAAAGCTGCCTTTCCCCAAGCCAAAGCAATGCCATAAGCCCAGAGGCCGGGAAATCCATTCGAAGCGGTTGCATTTTTTTGACAAATAGTTTATCTTGATAATATACAGGTTTAGCAGCGTTGCCGAAAGAAGGCCAAAGCCAAATGTCAGATTATGCCCCCACGAATTCTAATCTGCTTGGCGCCGGTCGGTTCGCAACCACGCACTGGAGCGTGGTTATGGCGGCGGGGCGCCCCAAGTCTGCCAGTTACCAGCAGGCCCTGGAGACGCTCTGCAAAACATACTGGTTTCCGCTTTATGCGTATCTTCGACGGCAGGGGTATGACAGCCACCGGGCTGAGGATTACACTCAGGCGTTTTTTGCCGGCCTTTTGGCCAGGGGGGGCCTGCGATTGGCCGACCCGAAACGCGGTAAATTCCGCTCGTTTCTGCTTGCTTCGTTGAAGCACTTTCTCTCCAACGAGCGTGCCCGCGCCCGAGCAAAAAAACGGGGTGGAGGCCGAAAAGTGCTTTCTCTGGATTTTGAAAACGCCGAAAGTCAGTATGCCCTTGAGCCGCGCGATGAATTATCACCGGATAAGCTCTTTGAACGCTCCTGGGCGCTTACAGTGCTGGCTCGGACGATGGCTCACCTGCAAGCCGAAGCAGTCAGTACGAACAAACAGAAGCTATTCGACCATTTGAAAATTTACCTAACCGCAGAGAAAAGCTCTGTTCCTTACCACGATGCGGCTGACGAGTTAGATATGACCGAAGGTGCAGTGAGGGTGGCTATACACCGCCTGCGCAGACGCTATAGAGAGCTGTTGCGGGACGAAATAGCCCAGACCGTTACCTCTGATGACCAGATTGATGAGGAAATCCGCGACCTCTTTGCCGCTTTAGGCTGCTGATTTTTGAGCCGTTAACGGAAAAAATATTCGATATTGTGTAACCTTTCCGCCGGTTTGCGTAAGTAATAGGTAGAAACGGCCGGTATTGTGAAAGGAGATGTTATTATGACTGAAAAAAATCATTGTCCGCAGTGTGGAGGCGAGTTCCCGGCTGATGCCCCACAGGGGCTGTGTCCGAAATGCCTTATGAAGCTTGGCCTGCCAACCGGCGCCGAAGCCGACAAGGCGGGCGCCTCTAAGCCCACGAGTGATGTTCCTACGAGTGCTACACCGCTGGCTGGCTTTGTGCCGCCTGAGCCGGCAGAATTGGCAAAGCAGTTTCCGCAACTGGAGATATTGGAACTATTGGGTCAGGGGGGTATGGGGGCGGTGTACAAGGCCCGCCAAAAACAGCTCGACCGCTTGGTGGCCCTGAAAATCCTGCCGCCGCAGGTCGCCCAGACCGAAGCCTTTGCTGAACGTTTTACCCGTGAGGCACGCTCCCTGGCCAAGCTCAGTCATCCCAGAATCGTCTCGGTTTACGATTTTGGGCATACAGAGGACGGCCTGTACTACTTCATCATGGAGTTTATAGATGGAACGGATTTGCGCCATGTCATTCAGGCCGGCGAACTTTCAGCGGCCGAAGCGCTGACGATTGTACCCCAGATTTGTGAAGCCCTGCAGTTCGCCCATGAAGAGGGTATCGTACACCGGGACATCAAACCGGAGAATATTCTATTAGACAAGAAAGGCAGGGTGAAAATCGCCGACTTCGGTCTTGCCAAACTCTTGGATCAACCGGCAACCGTATATACTCTGACGCAGGCCGGCCAGAGAATGGGCACGCCGCATTATATGGCCCCGGAGCAAATCGAACATCCCGGCCAGGTGGACCACCGCGCGGACATCTACTCATTAGGCGTGGTGTTCTACGAGATGCTCACGGGCGAACTGCCGCTCGGACGCTTTCCTCTACCTTCCAAGAAGGTTCATGTAGATGTGCGGTTAGATGAAGTGGTGCTGAAGACCCTGGAGAAAGAGCCTGAACTTCGCTATCAGCAGGCTTCTGAAGTCAAGATCGACGTGGAAACAATTTCATCCAAAGGCCGGACGGCAGGCCCTGCTGGCAGAGTATTTGGGGGCGCCAAGGCCGCTGAGGGTATCGGAGCCATACGACAACGTGTATGGATCCCTGCAGTCGGTTTGCTCATCGCCGGTGTCCTTGATTGTCTGGGCGTTGTCGGGGCCGTGGTGGCTGCTGTTGTCTTACTGATGCAAAGAGGCTTCTCTGGTCAGTTCATTACATTCCAGTTTTTGCCGGGTTTTGCGCAGTTGTTCATCGTGGCCGCTATGGCGGCGTATTCGGTTTTCGTCGTCCTGGGTGCCTGGAACCTGATGCAATTACGCTCCTACCGCCTGGCCACGGTGGGCAGTATCCTGGCGTTGTTTCCTTTCGCTCCCGGAGCTATCATTGGAGTGCCTATGGGCATCTGGGCACTGGTGTTAATGACTAAAGAGAAAGTAAAAACAGCCTTCGGTCAGGAAAGAACCGAAGTCGAAATACCACCGAAAGTCCGCGATTTTACCATCTCAGCGGCAAAGGATATGAAGGATGTATTCAGTCGCGGCAGGGCCGAGGTCGAAAAGATAATAAGTGAAAAAGGCCCGGGCTCAGAGAAGCCTGATGCCGCGGCCCCAGTCAAGACCCGGCCAATGGCCATCGGCTCCCTTATTCTGGGATTCGTAAGTATTTTGTTCGTTTCTGCTGGTGGGAGTTTCGCCCAAAAGTTTGTGTTCGTCTTTCTGTCTGGATTCTTCGCCATCTTCCTGGGTGTGATGGCTATGAAGAGGATTAAGTCTTACCGGGACCGTTTTTTGGATACCGCATTTGCAATCATCGGAATTGTCATAGCTTCGATATCCGCTATTAAATTGTTCACCGGCCTGTATTGACTTAAGCTTTACGAACATTACGTACTTATATACTCAAAAGGACGGACCTACTTTTAGTGAATGGCAATCCCCTGGAGGATGTAACCAATATCAGAGACTTTCGTGGTGTTATGGTGGTCGGCAGATGGTATTCAAGAGAGAAACTGGGGCAGATGATCAAAGTTGGAGGAAACGGTGTTGAGTAAAAATTTACTTTCAGCGGACAAACTTTTTCTTGGTCTGCTTAAGTATGTAGAAATAGCTCTTGAGCGTTTCGAACCTACGACCACCCTGGGAATAAGGAGTTTGGCATTGTAAATGCTTGTTTTTTAAAAGGATAGAAAGTTGTTCGGGGTGTGGCTAATTTTTCTGGCCACACCCCGTTGTTCCCTATTGGTCCTATAGACGCTTGACAAGCGCACGTTATCGTTATCTTCTAAAATGGGCGAGTTTGTTAGACCAGTTTACCATAGAAGCAGTATGAAGCTCGGTCTGTCTTTTCTGCAGTTCAGTCAGTTTCAGATTAGAATCTTCACGAGCGGCCACCGCTTGAGCCAGTGCACTGGCTAAATCGGTTCGTTTTATAGCCGTCGCATTGTACTCATCGGCATCGGCGACTACACGTTCAGCCTTGACTTGCTGTATGCGTGCGAAGAACCTGGCCTTTACAGCATCAAGATAGACCTGTGCGGAGTCACGTTTTGCAGCGTTGGAAGCCAGATCAATATTCATGTCAGCTTCTGCGGTCGCATATTTGGCATCAATGCTGGCATTTTCGCACGTTTCGGTTGTATTTGCGTTTGCTATCATTCGGTCACAGGCAGCTTCGCCCCGGAGGCTCTGGCTTAATGCCAGTTCTCTGTCACGTTCTATCTGTGCCTTCGATATAGCGTGTTCCATTGTAAATTGTGCGTTAATGCGGCTGATTTCTGCATCTGTTTTTTGTCGCAGAACGGCCGCTTGCGTCAATGCCTGCTGATAATCGGCTTGTACGATTCTTTCAGTCGATTGGATTGAATTTTCAATTTTGGCCAGTTCTGCCCCAAGATATCTTCTGGCTGAATCAATCTGCGCATCAATTTGTAGTGCAAGAGCTTCTTGTGAATCAGTGATACTTCGGGCTTCTGTCGTTAGTTTCGAATACTGGGCGTCGCCGCGCTCTCGTACGGCCCAAAGCGTAACTTTTAATTCTTTAACGTCATTTTGGCCGATATTAGTAACCGCTTCTGCTTCTGCAAAAAGTTGTTCTGCGCGAGCGTTGGAGATCTGCTCCAGAGCGTTCGCTTGACTCTGATAATCCATGACCTCGGCTTCTTTTTCCTTACGGAAGGATTCAGCTTGCACGATGTGCTGGCGGTATTTTGATTCTACGACATCCATCTCTTTTTCGGTCTTGATTTCAATTTCGCGGAACCGTGAACGGGCCTGGGCTTCAAGAGCATCCGCGATGGCTAACTTTTCTGATGCAATGGCATCTTCCTGTTTTTTTACGGAGAGGAGATTTGTTTCGGCTTCTGCGAACGTTGCTTCTGAGACCAATTCGTACGCGTTAGCTTGTGCTCTGGTTCTCATAACCTCCGCAAAGCTTGTGCGATACTCTGCGACGTGGTTCGGTTCTATCCTGGGCGCGACAGCCTCGACTTGCGGAACTTCCGGTACCTCGTGCAGTTCTTCCTGCTGTTCTTCTGTCGGCTCTGGTACGGGAGTGGTGTTGTTGTCGATTTCCACTTTATTGTCCGCTTTTTTAGATGCAATTTCTTCTAAGACTTCCTGTTTGATTTTTGCCGCTTCCGCTTCGGCTTCGGCGATAATCTGAAGTTTTTGTGCTTCGGCTACAGCTTCGGCATGAATCGCTGTTTGACGAACGGCCTCGGCACGAGCGGCGGCTTCGGCCTTAACAAATTCGGCACGAGCGACTTCTTCGGCCCTGCCCGCATTAATTCGGAGTTTCTTGACTTCACTGAGTTCATCGTCGAGTTTGGCCTGTGCTTCAGCAAGCATCGATTCGTAGTTGGCAGCCGAACTGTCCTGATGATGGTTAATCTCCGCTCGGAGACGGTCAATTTCAGCCAAGGCCTTTTCAAGGCGGGTAGGTGCATTGGCGGATTTCTCTTGTGTTTTCGCCTGCGCTTCTGCCTTGACAGACGCGGCTTCTGTCAGTTTTAATTGATACTCTTCATTCGCAAGATTCGCCTCAATGGTAACGGCTTTGGTACGAAGCTCTTTTACGTGAGCTGCCGAATCCTTGAGGATTGCTTCGCGGGTGGCATAGAGTCTATCGGCTTCCGATTTTGTCTGAATAGTAGTAGATTTGATTTGCTCTTCAAGTTCATCTACGCGAGCTTGTGTTTCCTGTTGAACTGAGACAGCTTCCGCCTCAAGCTGTAATACGGTGGCAGCGGCCCGTTCCCGGGTCGCTTTCGAGGCTTCTGTCATTTCAAGAATTTTAGCATTGCTTTCGACTTCAATTGCGTCGTGAATCTCTTTGAGCTGTTCAATACGAGCAGTTTCGCGTTCGAACTTTTCACGTGCGTTAGCGATAATATCGTCACGTTTGCTGTCGCCTTCTTTGATTAATGACTCTACGTTTGTGTTTTTCCGTTCGATGAGAGCGTTAAGCTCCGCTTCTCTTGCTGCGATTTGTGCAAGAGCTTTACTGTATTCTCTGTTGTACTTTTTA
>Ga0114922_10007271_pt1 | contig 10132 bp, 6 predicted proteins | sample AartaG_FD_100975 | JGI IMG/M metagenome (GOLD analysis project Ga0114922, IMG submission 100975) | Deep subsurface microbial communities from Aarhus Bay to uncover new lineages of life (NeLLi) - Aarhus_00045 metaG | ecosystem: Environmental > Aquatic > Marine > Oceanic > Sediment | place: Aarhus...
AGGCTCCCACTGAGGAAGCCACACAAGCACCGACCGAGGAGCCCGAACCGGTGGAGTTCGTCTTCGGCGTGATCCTGGTAGGCCCATACAACGACCACGGCTGGAGTGAGGCCCACTACACCGCCGCAGAGTACGTGACCGGGCAATTCCCCAACGCCAGTTTCGTTTACCTGGATAAGTTGAACCCCGCCGACCGGCCGGAGACCACCCTGGAGCAGGCAGTGGATGATATGGTCGCCCAGGGAGCGAAGATGATCTTCACCACCTCCGACGACTTTATGGCGGACACCGACCTGGCAGCAGCAAAGTACCCGGACATCGTCTTCGTCCACATTTCCGGCGACCACGTCCTCACTGGCGAGGCCCCGCCCAACGTTGACAACTACATGGGCCGGATGGAGTACGGCAAGATGATCGCCGGATGCACTGCTGCACTGGCGACCGAGAGCGGCACCATCGGCTACGTGGGTCCGTTGATCAACGACGAGACCCGTCGCCTGGCCTCCTCTGCCTACCTGGGCGCCCGCTACTGCTACGAGAACTACCGGGGGATGGACCCGGACGACCTGCGCTTCATCGTCACCTGGATCGGCTTCTGGTTCAACATCCCCGGCTTCACCCTCGACCCCACCGAGGTCTCCAACGACCTGATCAACGCCGGAGCGGACATCCTCATCTCCGGCATTGACACCACCGAAGCGCTGGTGGTCACCGGGCAGCGGGCGGCCGAGGGAGAGCGCGTCTTTGCCATCCCCTACGACTACGAGGGCGCGTGCGCTGAGGCCCCCGAGATCTGCCTGGGCGTGCCCTACTTCAACTGGGGTCCCGGCTACGTGGAGCGCGTTCAAGCGGTGATAGATGGAACCTGGGCCCAGCAGTTTGTCTGGGCTGGCCCAGACTGGAGCAACATCAACAACCGCGACACCACCATGATCGGCTTCCTGAAGGGCTCTGCCCTCAGCGACGAGTGGTCCGCCCAGGTTGACGAGTTCATCGCCGGGCTAGCCGATGGTTCCATCAACCTCTTCGTCGGGCCGCTCAACTACCAGGACGGCACGCCGTTCCTGGCCGGCGGCGAAGAAGCCACCGACGAGCAAATCTGGCACATGGAGCAACTCCTGGAGGGCATGGAAGGCCCCAGCGAGTAAACGAGCATATCAGGTGCCAGGCATCTTCCAGGTGCCTGGCACCTCTTCCCACGGGGGTAACGATGCTCACTGAATTTCACGTCAGCGGCTTCAAGAGCCTCTACGACTGCACGATCACCGATCTCCAGCCTATTAATATCTTCCACGGCGATAACAACGTGGGCAAGTCCAACATCCTGGAGGCGCTAGAACTCTTTTGTCGAGCCCTCAAGGGCGACCGGTCGAATCCATCCACTGACTCGTTCTCCTGGGGGGGGACCAAGATGGTACTGCGAGGCCAATTTGTGCTGCCGGAGGGAGAACAGGTTGACGTCAAAGTCCGGTTCACCACCGCACCAGGAATCGGAACCAAGGTAATCGTCAATGGGATAGATGTGGATTCAAGAGCTGCGATCGGGATAGGGATTAGTAGAGAGAGTCTGATGAAGTTCATAGACTCATCCTTCCGTTTCTACCGCATCCCTGCCCGCCGTCGGCTGGAGATTGAACAGGAAACTCAAGCAGAACAGCCGTTGGACCCTGAAGGCGCGAACTTAAAGGAGCGACTCTTCTGGGCTTCCGTCAGCCAAGACCCTGAGGAACGCAAGGCTTTCTATAATGTCTTGCGCCCCCTTTTCGCTGAACCCCCGCTTGCGCTAGGTACGCTTCAACCCGTCGCATCTCCAGGAGGCCCTTATGATCTCCAGACGGAAACCGCAACCCGTAGCATCCCGCTGGAGCAAATGGGCAGCGGCATCCAGCAACTGGTGCTCCTATCAGGGCTCATTGCGCTGAGCCGTGCTGCCGTTATAGCCATCGAGGAACCAGAAATGAACCTATCCTGGCCCACGCAGAAGAAACTGCGACTTATCTTCCAGCAGATGGTGGAACAGCAAGATGCCCCTCCTCACCAGATTTTCATCTCCTCCCACTCGCCGCTTTTTGAGTTCCATGAGAACTTTTACCGGGTCGCGATGGTAGACGGGCACACACAGGTCACACGTGTTGCCAACGCAGAGCGGTGTCGGATGTTTGACCGCGTGATCCCTCCATCAGACAAACGAGCCGCTTGGCTGCACGAGGAAAACGTCGTCATGCTTCCCTCCTACGTGGTGAAGACGTTGGGGGTTGAGCAGGGTGACCTGGTTTACTTCCTGCCCCAGGAAGATCGTGTGTTGATGTTGAACGAAGAGGATTTCACCGATCTTACCCGGCCGGAGGATGAGGAAGCGTGAACCCGGCAGAAATGTGGCTAGCCGACCCGATTCACTCAATCTGCTGCGACACCTCGGCGCTCTACTATCCTGGTACTCTGCGCCACTTGCGGCAACGCTTCCCTGCCCGCCGCATTCTACTGCCTGCTATTGCCTACTTTGAGCGCCAACGGCAGTTGCGCGTTCGTTTCGGGCCAGCGTATCGCCCAGAAGTCCTACACCAGAACTTTCTTGAACCATTGGAGATCGAGATCGTCTCTTGCGAGGAGCCCATCGCGCTTCTTCTGGCACAGATGGTAGAACAGATAGAAACGCGAGCATTGAACAGATTGACGGGCAGTCAGACGTGGCCAGATCAGCAGACCCGCCAGGAGATGATCCGAGCCCATGCACAGGAATTGCGGACCCAGCAGGCCAACTGGACTCCTCTACTCCAGGGGGAGTGCGGTCTTCCCACACCCTGCGGTCAGCGCTGCCGTCTGGGCGATTATGTCATCGCTGCCACGGCTCGCTCCCACAACGCACTGTTGCTTACTACTGATAGAGCCCTACTTGATGTGGTCGAGCATCATCCTGATCTCTTCCCGCCAGCGCTGTCAGCGGACTTGTCGGTATGAGAGTTGAACTTGTCGAGATCAAGAAATACTTCGGCCCCGTCCGGGCCAACGACGGTATCTCCTTGACACTGGAGCCAGGCACCATCCACGGCCTTTTGGGAGAGAACGGGGCCGGCAAGACCACTCTGATGAAATGCCTCTCCGGCTACCAGGCTCCCGACGGAGGGAGCATCAAGGTGGACGGGCAACCGGTGGCTTTTGACTCCCCCGCCGAGGCGATCCAGCGGGGGATCGGTATGCTGCACCAGGACCCACTGGACTTTCCCCAGATGCGCGTCCTGGATAACTTCCTGCTGGCCTTCGACCGCCGCATGTTGCCAGACCGGCGGCGGGGGCAAGCGACGTTGCGAGAGCTGGGCGCTCGCTTCCAGTTCGATCTAGACCCCGACGCCGAGGTGACCAGCCTGACCATCGGGGAACGGCAGCAACTGGAGATCCTACGCCTCCTGGCCCTGGACGCACAGGTCATTGTCCTGGACGAGCCCACAACCGGCATCTCTGCGCCACAGAAGGTGCAACTCTTTGAGACTCTCCATCGCCTGGCCGAGGAGGAGGGCCGCTCGGTGGTCTTCGTCTCCCACAAACTGGAGGAGGTGGAGGAACTCTGCCACCGAGTCACGGTTCTCCGGCGGGGCAAGGTCACCGGCGAGGCCGAGATGCCCTACCCTGTGGACCGGCTGGTGGAAATGATGTTCGGGCGCAGCCTCCCGCCGGCCGAGTGCCTGCCAGTAGAGCCTGGGCCAGTCGTTCTACAACTGGAGGGAGGGACCATCCCCTCCTACCGTCTTACCGTGGAGGGCGTGAACCTCCAGGTACGGGCGGGAGAGGTGATCGGGCTGGCTGGGCTGGAGGGCAGCGGGCAGCGGCTCTTTCTACGCGCTTGCGCGGGACTGGAACGGGTCACCTCAGGGCGCATCCTCGTGGACGGGCGCGCCCTGACCCACGCCCCCTACAGGCGCTTTCTAGAGGCCGGCGTCGCCTATATGCCCGCCGGCCGACTGGAGGAGGGGTTGGTTGGAGGCCTGACTCTCACCGAGCACTTTACTCTGGCCGAGCGCAAAGGCCCCTTATTTATTGATTGGGAAGCCGCTCGGAAGCGAGCTTCCAAGCGCATCCGCCACTTCAATATCGTCGGCCAGCCGGAGAGCCCGGTGGAGGCCCTCTCAGGCGGCAACCAGCAGCGGCTTCTGCTGGCTCTGCTTCCACCCAGGCCTCGACTGCTGCTGATGGAGCATCCGACCCGCGGGCTGGACGTAGAGTCGGCCAACTGGATGTGGCAGCAGTTGTTGGCTCGGCGGGAGGAGGGAACGGCCATCGTCTTCATCTCCGCCGACCTGGACGAACTGCTGGAACGGTCGGACCGCATCGTAGTCTTCTACGGCGGCCGCATGACGACGCTGGAGGCCCGTGACGCCACCGTGGAGCAATTGGGATACCTGATCGCTGGCAAGGAGGCGACATGAGTCTCGGCCTCATCATTCACTTCATTGAGCGAATCGTCAAGTGGCTGATGCCCACCTGGTTGAGAGCATGGCTGGCGAACATTGTCTTGAGCTTGTCGCCGATCCTCCTGGCTCTCCTGTTCACCACCCTGATCCTGGTTGCCGTAGGTGCGCCCCCATTGGAGGCATATCGCAACATCCTGTCCGGCGCGTTCGAGAGTCCGGCAAAGATCGCCGATGTCGTCGCTGCCTGCGTGCCGCTTATCCTCTGCGGCGTGGGAATGAGCATCACTTTCACCGCCGGTCAGTGGAACGTCGGCGTGGAGGGGCAGATCATCCTGGGCGCCATCTTCGCCACCTGGGTGGCCCGCAACCTCCCCTGGCCGCAGGCGCCGCTGCTGGCGCTGATGCTCCTGGCCGGAATCCTGGGCGGGGCGTTGTGGGGGATGTTGGCGGGCCTCTTGAAGATCTATGGCAAAGTACACGAGATCTTTGGCGGACTGGGCCTAAACTACGTGGCGCAAGGGCTGGCTATCTGGCTCATCTTCAACCCCTGGAAACCGGCGGACGGGGCGACGATGAGCGGCACTGACCTCTTCCAAGACCCGGCCTGGATGCCTCATCTGGGCAACCTGCGCGTCTCGCCGTTGGCAGTGATCCTGGCCCTGACGGTGGTTGTGATGGCCTACATTCTGTTGCGGGGAACCCGGTGGGGGTTGGAATTGAAGGCAATGGGGAAGAATTTCCGCTCCGCCTTCCTGTTAGGGGTCCCGTCCACGCCGCGCTTGCTGACCGCCTTCGCTGTCTGCGGCGCGCTGGCAGGACTGGCGGGTGCTATCCGCTGCTCGGCCCGCTACAGACGGATGATCCCGCAGATCTCCGGCGGGCAGGGCTATCTCTCCCTCTTGGTCGCTCTCCTGGCCAGCTACCGGCCCCAATGGGTGCCTTTCATCGTCCTCTTCTTCGCCGCCGTGGGGGTCGGGAGTCCCCGCCTGGAACTGAACATGCACCTCGATTCTTCCTTGGGCGGCGTGCTGGAAGGTGCGGTGGTGTTGGCGGTGATATTGGTGAACGGCTGGCGCGCGCTTCTGGCCCGGCGGCAGGCCCGACAGAGTATTGGGGCAGGTCTCATGCCTGCACCAAAGGAGGAGCTGGCCTGATGGAGACCGACTTCCTGGTTCAGACCCTCTCTTCCATCGTGGCCGCCTCCACACCGGTGGTCCTGGCCTCCATCGGTGAGACGATCTCGGAAAAGAGCGGTGTCATCAACCTCTCTCTTGATGGCTCCATCGCCCTCTCGGCGATGACGGGCTTTGCCGTCGCGTTTACCACCGGCAACGTTGCACTGGGCATCCTGGCGGCGATGGGGGTGGGAGCACTGGTCGCCCTGATCATCGCTTTCGCCAGCATCACCCTCCGCCAGGAACAGGTGGCCGTCGGCTTCGTGCTGACGATGCTGTGCCTGGAACTGGCCGACTTTCTGGGCAATCCCTTCGTCCGCAAGCCCGGCCCCTCGGTGGGCCACGCGCCCATCCCCCACCTCTCTGAGATCCCCATCCTGGGCCCAATCTTCTTCGACCACAACCTGATGGTCTACCTGAGCCTGCTCTCCGTCATCGCCGCCTGGTGGTGGATCTACAAGACCCAGCCAGGGTTGAAGCTGCAAGGCGTGGGGGAGCGACCGGAGTCAGCCTTCGCCCGAGGGGTGAACGTCAACCACCTCCGGTATATCTACATCGTGGCCGGCGGCACACTGGTGGGGCTGGCCGGGGCCTCCTACTCCCTGAGCATCAAGCTGGGGTGGAGCCACCGCCACACCTTCGGCATCGGCTGGATTGCTCTGGCCATCGTCATCTTCGGCGGCTGGAGCCCCTGGCGCGTGGCGGCGGGGTGCTACCTGTTCAGTCTTCTCAAGGCGCTGGGCAGCATCCTCCAGCGGAATCCGGCCTTCGCCAGCGTGCCGACGCAGATCTTTTCCTCGGCTCCATTCGCGCTGATGATCTTTGCCCTGCTGCTGGTGAGCAGCGAGGGCGTGGACCGGTTGCTGGCCTTCCTGCCCGCCCGCCTGGCCCGCAGAGTAGACCGGGCCATCCGCGGCCGGCCGCCAGGCGGGCTGGGAAAGCCCTTCGTGCAGGAGTGAAAATGGTTAACCTCTCCGTCGAAATCGCCGGCCTTCGTTTCTCGAACCCGGTTCTTCCCGCCCCCGGGCCACCGGTGTGGAACGGGGAGACGATGCGAGCCTGCGCCAAGGGGGGTGCTGGAGGCATCGTCTCCAAGACCGTCTCGGTGCGGCCTGCTGTGGTGCCCACGCCCAACATGGCCCAGATTTCAGGTGGCTTCCTGAACACCGAACTGTGGTCGGAACTGCCGGTGGAACAGTTCATCGAGCGTGAGTACCCCCTGGCGCAGGAGACAGGCCTGCCGCTCATCATCAGCCTGGGCTACACCGCCGAGGAGATCGCCCACCTGGCTCCCTGTGTGCGCCCCTTCGCCGACGCGCTGGAACTCTCCACCCACTACATCGGCGACGACCCCACCCCGATGAAGGAGGCCATCCGCGCCGCCAAGGAGGCGGTGGACGTGCCGGTCTTTGTCAAGCTGAGTCCATTCCGAGACATGAAGACCGCCGCCCGCGCCGCCGCCGATGCCGGGGCCGATGGCATCGTGGCAGTCAACTCCTTTGGCCCGTGCCTGGGGGTGGACGTGGAGACCGGGCGGCTGTTGATGGGCAGCCAGGAGGGGTACGGCTGGCTCTCCGGGCCGGCCCTGAAACCCCTGGCCCTGCGCTGCGTCTTCGACGTGGCCCGTGCGGTGGACCTGCCCATCATCGGCGTGGGCGGCATCAGCAAAGGCGCCGACGCCATCGAATTCTTTATGGTGGGCGCTTCCGCCGTGGGGGTGTGTACCGCCGCTATTCTCAAGGGGCCGACCATCTTTGGTAAGATCGCCCGCCAGATCGAAAAGTGGCTGGACGAGCACGGCTACGGTTCCGTGGAGGAAGTGCGGGGGTTGGCGATTCGTCGCTGGGAAGAACGTGCGTTCCGCACCACTCACGTGCCGCCTGAGTTGGACGTGGACACCTGCACCGGCTGTGGTTTGTGCGAGGCCAGTTGCGTCTACGACGCCATCCACGTGGTGGACAAGAAAGCGGCACTCATCCCGGAAAGGTGCTACGGCTGCGGTCTGTGTGTCACCCGCTGCCCGGTGCGGGCGCTCTTCATCACCTGAGAGAGCTCAAGAGACCCAGCTATACACTCGCAGGCAGAATGGCCGACTTTGCTACGTGCGCTCCGCACTGAGAGGAAGGAGTTCGATATGCCTGGTGTTCAAGATGGACCCAGTTCACCTCTGTTCACCCCCCTGTCGCTCAGGGGGAATGTGCCCCTCTCCAAGTTGGCAGACGTCGGCATCTCGGACGAAATGTCGGCAGCCCTGGAGCATGCGCCGAATGGTGACTGCGTTGCTTGGGGCATTCCCTTTGAGATCGAGGATGTTGTAGTAATTGCGGATCAGGTTGTTTCTGTCGAGCCAAGTCCCACAGTGACACAATGGCTTGTCTTTATGCACACGTCGGACCTGCGGCAGGTCGAGCCTGGCCCCGGCGGATTCATTTCACCTATGCGCGGGGAGGGGCAACTCGGTGAACACGCAGCCGACTATGTGATGCTTTACGCGGACGGCATAGAAGAGCGCGTGTCGATCCGCCGCCGCCATCATCTTGGCACGTTTCAGCGCCGCTGGGGCGAAAACTGCTTTCAGGCGGTCGCGCAGCGCAAGCCTCGTCCGCTGCGGGCAGCACATGAGCAAGTGCGTGCCGGATGGGGATGGACCCAGACGCGCGTTGCAGCGGCAGACGATGGGCCGTGGGTGGACTGGCTCTGGGCGTGGGAGAATCCACACCCAGATAAGGCCATCGTCGGCATCCGCTTCGAGCCGGTATCGGGCATCGTTGTTGTGTCGGCGATCTCGGCCGGCAGTGCGTCCTCATTGCCCCTGCGTTGGCGGATGCGCCGTAAGGCGCTCTTGACACTGCCCCAGGAGGAAGCTTTCCGCCCCGAACTGGACGAACAAGGTTTGCTCCAGCAAATCCAACTCGATATGGGGCAGGTTATTTCGGCAACGCCGCGCCTGATGTATCCCAATGATGCTTGGGCGGAAACCTACAACAATCAGATTCCGGAAAGATCTGAGAACGAGGTGCTGATCGAGTATACGGCCCACGCGGATGCTTGCTTTCATCTCTCAGATGGTCAGGTCATTCCTGTGGCCCAAGTCGAGGATGCTCAATCAGTGGGCACATTGCAACCGGTTGCAACGGCGATGCAACGGGTCACGCTGCAGGCGCTAGAGCATGGCAGCGGCAAACGCGTACCGGTCAAGCTGCACGTCCACGGTGAAGGGGGGGAATATCTGGCACCGATAGATCGCCATCGCATTCTCAATCCGGCGTGGTTCGAGGACTACAGCGTGAACTTTGCCCATCTCAACACGCATTACTGTACATACATTCCCGGCGAGACGAGCATCAATCTGCCGCTAGGCAAGGTTTACATTGAGGTGTCAAAGGGGTTTGAGATTCGGCCCGTGCGGAAGGTGGTCGAGGTGACACCGGCAACCCAGGAAATCGTCATCGAAATCGAAAAGGTGCTGCCGTGGCGCGAGAAGGGCTGGGTCACGGCCGACACCCACGTCCATTTTCTCTCTCCTATGTCTGCCCTGCTTGAAGGAGCTGCTGAGGGCGTGAACGTCGTCAACCTGTTGGCCAGCCAGTGGGGGGAGTTGATGACCAATGTGGGCGATTTCGATGGGGCGACTACGTGGGGTTCCAAGGAAGCGGGAGGAGGTGGACTGTTCCAGTCTGAGGGCGAATACCTGGTGCGCGTGGGAACTGAGAACCGACAGCACGTGCTAGGACACATCTCTTTACTTGGGTATCGTGGCAAGATCATCGCGCCGATGACGACGGGTGGCCCGGACGAATCCGCCCTTGGCGATCCGATCGAGATCTTGCTGACCGAGTGGGCCAGGCAGTGCAAGAAACAGGGAGGCCTGGTCGTCCTGCCGCACTTCCCGCAGCCCCGCGCGGAGTACGCAGCCAGCATCGTGAGTGGAGACGTTGACGCCCTCGAAATGACCTCATGGGGAAACTTGTATGGCGGCATTGACCCATATTCCCTTTCTGATTGGTATCGTTACTTGAACTGCGGATACCTTGTCGCTGCGGTTGGTGGCACAGACAAAATGTCGGCGGATACGGCTGTGGGGACGGTGCGCACCTATGCCCGGATCAACCCGAGGGTGGAGTTCGACTACGAGACCTGGATGGACGCAGTCCGGCGGGCGGAGACCTTTGTGACGTATGGCCCGCTGCTTGAGTTTGCCGTTGACGGGCACCCGATGGGGAGCCGTATCGAGATGTCTGCCAGCGGCGGCACGGTTGACGTCACGTGGCAGGTCGCCAGCGTCACTATCCCGATGTCTCGCGTCGAACTGATCGTCAACGGGGAAATCCGAGAGAGTGTGGCGGTCCCCCCTGGGGCAGGGAGTGGACACTGGTCGGTCAAGGTGGACAAGAGTTCCTGGCTGGCCCTGCTGGTGCGGGGACACTATGCCGACAAGCCGGGGATTATCGCCGCCCACTCTTCACCGGTGATGGTCACGGTCGAGGGCTCGCCTCTGCTAGCCGCAGCCGATGCTGTCACCATCCTTGAGCAAATCGAAGGGGCCCTGGC
>Ga0114922_10007272_pt1 | contig 10130 bp, 11 predicted proteins | sample AartaG_FD_100975 | JGI IMG/M metagenome (GOLD analysis project Ga0114922, IMG submission 100975) | Deep subsurface microbial communities from Aarhus Bay to uncover new lineages of life (NeLLi) - Aarhus_00045 metaG | ecosystem: Environmental > Aquatic > Marine > Oceanic > Sediment | place...
TAACAAAATAAATCAAAAACTGCGATTAAAACAAGGGGCTCCCAATTATTATCAAATTGACCTTTTTATGAGATTGTTTCAAATTTTGGATAAAAATGAAAAAGATATCTTAATTGAGTCGATAATTGAAGATCTTATTAAATTAAAAGATAATGAAATAAAAAGATACATAATTCTATTATTAATCACTATTTTAAATGATTTAAAAGACGATAAGAGGATATATAAAGAACTAATAAGATTATTCAAAGATGATGATTGGCTGATTAGATTAACTTTAGTTAAAACTCTATATAGAACTGATAATGATGAACTAATTGAAATATTTAAAAAACCATTGAAATCATTACTCGATGATATTGATTTAGATGTAAGAGAAGCCTCCGAACAAATTTTAAGAAAAATTTCCCTATAACTTATTTGAATTAAATTTCCTCTACTATCAATTCATTGGTTTATGGATAATTTTATATTAAAAATCTTAGAAAAATAAAAATATAATAATAAGTAGAACGTAATTATAAATTAGCCTAGATAACATAAAGGAAATTAGTGCATAGATTGAGAAAATATACTCTAGATCGATGGAATTTTTCAGAGAAGGCTGGTAAATGGGTCTACGTCACCAAGAGGAAAAATGGGAGACGAAACTACTATTATCAACTTGAACCTCCAGAGGAATTTATAAAATATACTATGCAAATAAAGAAATTAAATGATCAAATGCTTGCTACTGAAGATTTAGATGAAAATGAAAAACTTTTTAGGGAATTGATGGAAATCTCAAGATGCATGCAAAATATGCGAAGAGGCTAAATTAAACTTACCAACTTTTTTTTCTTATTCCAATAATAACTGGTTAATATAGCTTTAAATAAATAATATAAATAGTTTTGAGTAGAGTTACTATTAAGGAAGAAGTTACTATTAATAAAACAGTTTTAACCTGCATGGAAATGTTAAGAAAAATATCAGATAGATTTGGTTCTAATAGATGGAACTACTCTCAAGAAGATGATGAATGGATATTTATTGAAGTTACTGAAGATGGAGTAGAAAATTACTATTGTCAAAAAGAACCCCCTGAAGAATTTATAGAATTGACCATGAAGATTAAAGAATTGAACGAAAAATTAATAATTACGAAAGACAATGAAGAAAATACGAGATTATTTAAAGAAATGACAAAGATTACTAAAAGGTTGCAATCAATGCCTAGATGTAAGGATTTCGATATGTTTTCACAAATTGAAGAATAATCACAGTATTAGATAATCCCTCTCTTTCTATTTTGAATATAATTGTTTAAATCATTACGAAAGCTACTAAACAATCCTAAATCTAATTGAGTAAATATAGTAAGAGCTGACTGAAGCGATATATTATTTCCTACAGAGATATAATAAAACTTTTTAGTATTTAATTTGGGGATAGCATATCCAATTAAATTTTCCTCGGAATAAACTTGAGAAATATTAGACTTTACATTATTTAATCTAAGGTCACCAAAAAGTAATTTCTTAGTATACCCAATTACTGGAGTTTCTATCTGTAAACCAAAATCACAAGCAGCTCCATAAAAATAAGGATGCATTTGACCACTTGCGTTTATGACATAACAATCTGGAATAATATCTATATTTTTTATTAAATCCAAATATATTTCTGTTTGATTTAAAAATAAAATTGAGCTAAAATATTCTGTGAATATCGGTTTGAAAGTTTGAAAAAAGAGATTCACAATTTCCTTATTGTTAATATTATATACTATTAATCCAGAATATGCTAAATCTTCTATCAATCTTGTATTTATTATCCCGATTATGTTAAAATCTGTTCTCTTGTCTATTATTGAAACTTTTTCCGCATTTCTTTTTTGATAGTTGCGGATATCATTTAAATCAGAGAATTGTGTATTATTTAGATATGGTTTTATACAGTCGGGACATACATAATAATAGTTAATGTTATGTTTTGTGCATTTTTTAATTTTAATTTTCCCTCATCTTTCTTTACAAATCAATATATTCGAAATATCAAATTGTATATAAAAAATTAATGCGCTATAAGTTATTAGGAAAATTTCTTATTAAAGTTAAATATACAATAATATAAATTTACTAAATCTAAAGTAAAGATTTAATTTCTTTCAAATAATCTCTTAATTATGAAGATTGCTGTAGCCGGAAAAGGAGGAGTAGGTAAAACTTTAATTGCTGGAACAATAGCAAGACTATTTGCAAAAGATAATTATAATGTTTTAGCCATTGACAACGATTCAGCAATGAACTTAAGTTATACCCTCGGAATTACTAATGAAGTTAAATCGAAAATCGTTCCCATCAAAGAAATGAAAAAATTAATTGAGGAACGAGTGTCTGTTGAAGGTGGTGATTCGGGGGTATATAACATTAATCCTTATGTTTCTGATATTCCTGATCAATATAAAGTTTCTGGTCCAGATGGACTACAGCTATTAGTATTAGGCTCGATAGAAGAGCCTGCAACCGGGTGCTTATGTCCTGAAAATGCACTAATCAGAACTTTATTGTATAACTTATTAGTGAAGAGAGATGAGGTTATTGTTGTTGATTTTGAAGCGGGATTAGAACATTTAGGAAGAGGAACGGCAAAGGGAATAGATGTTATGCTAGTAATAACAGAACCTTCTCAAAAATCTTTAGATTTGTGTTCCAAAATTGTAGATCTATCAAAAAAATTAGGAGTAATCAATGTGTATTTAATTGCAAATAAAGTATTTGAGGAATCCCAATTGGATATTATCAATCAAAGGATTAAGGATTGGGAAGTTCCTCTATATCATTCTATACCATTTGACCACGAGATAGGCAACGCAGATTTAAATGGCATTTCTCCACTAGACTTCGCTCCAGACTCTAAAGGAATTAGAGAAATAAAAAACCTTTATTTAAAATTAAAGCAGTTAAAAAAAGAATTATTTGATTTATAAAACATCTGAAATCTCTTGATCTTCAATTTCATAACATTTCTTTTAGATCAAGATCTTGATCTCCCGCAATCTCTTTCCATTGTTCAATTGATTCCATCGCTTCTTGTTCATTTATTTGCTCAATTGCATATCCTGCGTGAATTATTAGGTATTTTCCTACTTCTGGATTTTGAATTAAAGCTATAATTACATTTTGTTTTATTCCATCAAAATCAACTAACGCGGAATTTCCATTTATTTCTATAATTTTTCCCGGGATTGCAAGGCACATAGTAATCACTTAAATAAAGTTAACACCTATTTTTTATAATATATCGGACTAAATAAAATTATTGCTTATCTAAGATAATTGATACATTGAAAAGTGTATTTAATACTGTTTGTGACGGTGAAAAAGAAAGAGGATAATAATTATATATATACTATAAATTATGAGAAATCACTGGATCATCAAAAGATGTGATTTTAAAATTGAATCTTGAAAAGTTAAAAGAGTTTCCAAGAAATAAAATTCTTATAGTAATTACTATAGTTGCCTTCATCTTAGGAATACTAATAAGTCAGCTCTTAATGGCACCTATTGAAGCAGAATTAAAATCTTCTACTGGATATGGTGTAATTGATTTCGAATTTGCTTGGACTTCAGAACAAGTTAACAAAATTTTTAAAGCATGGGGATCAGAGGGAAAAAAAAAAGAAGCTTTTGTCACCTATGTAGATTTTATATTTATACCTTGCTACAGTCTATTCATGGCAGGATGTATTTTATTGGTAACACGTAAATTAGAGGGCAAAACTCAAGAAATGGGATTATATTTTACAATTATGCCCAGCATCGCTGGAATTTTCGATGTTATTGAAAATACATTTTTACTATTAATGTTAACTAACAAAAAATTCATCTGGTCGTTAAGTCCATTTATCGCTTCATTGTGTGCGACTATTAAATTTAGCTTACTATTCATAGCAATAATTTTCTTTATAGTGGCACTAATTATCATAACCATTAAGAAATTTAAATAGGTGTTTTTCATCTAAATTATCATTACTAAAATCTAAATCCAAAAAAAATCTAAATAAAAATTTCTCATTCAGAGCCTTTTGATTTTAAAAATCAATAAAAATATAAAAAAATAAAAAAAAAATTATTAAAATATTGTATTAGAGATTTTCTATAGCAGTATTTCTTCTAACCCGATGATTTTTCATCCCAATATCTTCAGAACTTATTCCCATAGCTAGGGCGATTAATTCTGTTAAATAAAGTACAGGTACATTATACTCTGTATCAAATTTCTTTGAAATATCTCTTTGGGCTGTGTCAAATCGTTGGAAGCAGGCAGGACAGTTAACAACTATAACATCCGCACCTGCTTTCTTAATTGAATCCATTTTCTGCTTTAGAATTGCATCGCCGTGTTCCGGATAAGGTCCAGCCACAGCATTACCACAACATAGTGCCAACTCGTCATAATCAACTACGTTAGCTCCAGTTGCGGCAACAATCTCTTTTAAATTTTTAGGACGCATCGGATCATCAGACTCCATCCATTCAACAGGACGCATATAATGGCATCCGGGATGACAAGCTACTTTCAGATTGCTCATTTGTTTAGTAATAGCTCCTTTTACTTTATCCAGATTGTCTTTAAGAACATCGACAAAGTGTACTACATCAATAGAACCCTTAAATTCCTTTCCAATTTTTGCTAATTCAGTATTCACTTTTTCTTTTTTCAAGGAATCATGTTTTAATTGATGTTGCACACCCCTTAAGGTATTAGTGCACCCATTACATAACGAAATAATTGGTTTACCTTCAGATTCTGCTAAACATATGTTTCGAGCACCCATAGTAAGCCAAGCCATATTGTCAAAGCTTTTCATTCCAGTAGGATCTGGACAACATGTAAAAGGAGCCTGTGAAGTTTGGACTCCAATTTTATCAAGAACCTTTCTGGAAGATGCTTCTATAAAAGGAATTCTATTACCAATCGTACAACCCTCAAACATTTTATATTCTGCCATTTTTTTTCTCTCCGTTTATAATTTTTTATCAACACCTATATTTTTTAATAAAGTTTGCACTTCATTAACATCTGGTGCAGCTACGGCTGGTAAGCCCAATTGTACTCGTCTTCTCTCGATCGCGGGTTGAGATGGAATCGCTTTAGCACTGTCAAAAACTGCTTGTGCTTGAGCTACGATGCTATCTGGAGCTAATCCTGCTCCAGTAGCCACATTTTTTGCTAAGGTAATAATCTCAGTCACTTCAATAGCTTGTGGACAAACCGTATCACAAGTATCACATACTGTACAACCCCATGGTACAATGGAACCCTTTTCAGATACCAAGGACATTACTATATCCTTATATCCTAAAAGTGTTCCTAATACAATCAATCTTGGATCAAAAATATTTTCATAGAAGGGATTTGCAACAGCAGCGACAGGGCAACTATCAGTACATCTACTACATTGATAACAGTATTTAATCTTATCAGATCCAATATGTACATCCATTATAACTTTCCTAAATTCAAAATCTATACCCAATGGTAATGACATTTTTTTCACTTTTTTTTTGAGTTTTTTTCCAATTCAATTTTTTTCACATTTGTTGGTTTTAACCCATGCAAGGGCAGTCATATCCAATCTATAATTTTTATTGGATATTTCATCCTAAACCAACTTTCATTTCACGAGAGTAAATCTCTTTACCATCCTCATCAACAACTGTGATGTGAGCGGCACATGATAGTCAGCAATCAAAACAGCGGACTACCATTTCTAAGACATTTACTACTCCCTCTGGTATATCACTCATTTTCTTTGTTCACTCTCTATATTTATTTTGATTTAGTTTAATCTATCCATGGATCTGGTAATTTTAAACCTTCTAAAGCTTTATCTTCAAATACTTGTTTAGCTACGTGCATTAATGTCTTCTCGATTCCGGCAATATTATGGTTTGTTGCAACTAAGAGATTTGCTTTTTTAACTATTCCTTCAGCATTACCGAATAAGTGGTATAATAGAAGGCCTCTTGGAGCTTCAACTACTCCCACACCTTCTCCTTCTCTTGGCTGAACATCTAATGTTTTACAGTCAGGATTTACAACATCCGGATCTTGAAGTAAGGTTGCAATCATTTCAATAGATTCGACTAATTCAATTAGTCTGGCCCAGTGATACGCAAACGTAAAGTGAGGGGTATTACCAATTTTAGCTCTCATTGCTTTTAACGCATCATCTGCTAATGGTGTCGCCATTTTATCAGCACAATTAAGCATAGCTAAAGTATTAGCTCGATAGATACCCTCAGGATATCCCGCGGGTTTATAGTACATGTGGGTTGCGTATGAATGAGCAGGAATATGTTCTCCTAATGCTTCTAAATATTTCTGAGGTGCATAATCGGTTTTGACCCCATCTGGAGATACTATTCTAATATCTCCTTCATAGATATCATGAACACCATTGTTCGTCATCCCAACATAGTATGTAGGAACATTACCCACATTAGTGACCACATCCCAGTAATCTTCTACGACCTTTAATCCAATTTCTACAGTCTTTTTAGACCATTCAACTTGATTTTCAATCTCTTTAAGGAATTTATCTCGAACGTCCTCGTCCAAAGCTTTTTTCATTCCTCCAGGAATAGCAACAATTGGATGAATAGCTTTACCTCCAACCGCAGCACATAGTTTTTGACCGAAATCCATCATTTTTAAAGCCATTGTGCCAACCTCAGGCATTTTATTGATTACATGCACTACATTTCTTAACGCGGGATCTGCAAAAGGTCCCAATAAGAAATCAGGGGCGGCTAACGCATAAAAATGTATTGCGTGGGAACTATACTGCTTGGCATTAATTAAGAGTTGTCTTAATTTTCTAGCGGGTTCAGGAATCTGAACACCCCAAGCATCTTCTACAGCCTTGGTTGGTGCTAAATGATGGGGAATTGGACAAATTCCACAGATTCTAGGGGTGATTCTCGGAACCTGTTCCATGTAACGCCCTTCAAGGAATTTTTCAAAAAATCTCGTTGATTGGATGTTAAATTGAACGTCTTGTACTGTCCCATCATCACCTAAAACCACTCTTAATCCACCATGCCCTTCTAATCGAGTTACAGGTTCTACTTCTATTTCTTTCACCATTTTTTTAGCCTCCTTTTCTTGATGCTAATGTAAATTTTTCAAATGTACCAACAGGATCTTTAACTTGAGCAAGTAAATCTTCTTTAGATAAACTCACATTAAATCCTTTAAGTACCGTATCAGCAAACCTATCTGCTTGGTTAACATTCCATACTGTTTGGCCATAACAGCCAGAACATGGAGCATTAACCCGAATGCATAAGGCACCACAGCCAGCTCTAGTAACAGGACCCATACAAATATAACCTTGTTCAATTAAACAATCATCCATATTTGGGAGTCCCTCATAATCTCTCTTAACTTTAGTCATTGTCGATTTACTACCGATAATTCTATCACAAGTATCGCAAACATTTGAGATGTCGGTGAAATCCCGATTATCTCTTAAAAATCCTAATATATTGGATGCAATAGCCTCTGTATCAGTTGGTAAATTTGCTAATGGAGTATCTGGAGTACCATGTTTCTTAACTTGCTTCAGAATATCTCCTGCTAAGTCAAAACCCGCCATCAATGGTACGTTTAAAAATAGCGAGAGAAATTCATATGTACTCTTTTTATCACCAGAACTTATTGAAGCAATATTTTTAGTCATATCGTTTAATTTTGAAGCTCGGGCAGACACTGTTTTTGAAGGTCCCATACATCCTACACAAGGATTCCCAACATTAGGACATTTCATCGAACAACCTGTGCTGGTGATTGGACCAAAACATAATTTACCTGCATCTAATAGACATCCCGATTGATTTAATGAACAATCATTACAAAAAGCTAGATCATTCATAGGGAATGGCTTTTGACCCAATAAAAATCCTATAGCAGAGTAAATCTGCTCTGATTTAGGTGGACATCCTGAGATATAAGCATCTACTTTAATAATTTCATCAATAGGAACAATTTTATCGGTAAAACCAGGTAGATGTTGGGTAGGTTCACCCCCACTTCCATCAGCTATGCTTTCAACTTCAGAAAATTTACGCTTCACTAGTTCTTCTTTACTCCATTGGTTAGCTAAGCCATGAACATTTCCATAACAAGAACAAGATCCAAAGGCAACAATAATAGCACATTTTTCACGCATTAATTTTACGCCCTCTTTGTCTTGTTTAGTTCTAACGCTTCCCTCAATGAAACCAACTACAATTTCTCCAGGAGCTCTAGCTTTCAATGAATCATATTTAAAATCGACTACAGCTGGCCAATAGACAATCTCTAAAGCTGGAAGTACCGGTAAGAGCGCTAGCTGTAAATCTAGTAAGCTCTGATGACATCCCCAGCAGTCAGAATTTTGCCAAAATGCTACTTTGACCATTTCATTTCACTTTTTCTTATTTTTTTTTTTCAATTATTTTTTATATAAATTCTTTTATCTAAAAAAAAGTTAGATGGTTTATTGTTATATTCGAATCTATTAATAAATTACTACTAAATATGAAAGGTATGATTTCTGAATAATTATTCATATATCTATAGATTTCTAATTTATCATAACTGAAAGTGAATTCTATAAATTCATTGTATTATTAAAAAAAAGAGTTTTGAATAATTATTCAGTATATCCAGTTCTCTAATATATCACATTTGAAAATAATATCTACTAATTCATTACATTTTTTGAGAAATTTCACTCTTTATGGTATTTATACCATAAATTGCAAGTCCCTTCCAAAGACACCATACACGGTCCAATAGGATTCTGTGGTGTACAAGTTTTCCTAAATAATTCACATTCATATGGGTATAATTTTCCGACCATTACTAAATGGCAAGAGCAACCAGGAGGAATATCTTGAGATTTCTCAATCGTTATATCAAACTTTTTCTCAGCATCATATTGTTCATACTTATCTTTTATTATTAAACCACCATCAAGAATTCGACCTATCCCTCTCCATGGAGATGAGGTCGATTTAAATACATCAGCAATTATTTCTTGAGCTTTTATATTTCCTTCAGGTTTAACAACCCTAGAGTATTCGTTTAATGTATCATAATTTTTGTCTTTTTTTTGTTTTAAGAGCATTAAAATCGCTAGTAGAACATCATTAGGTTCAAAGCCAGCGATTACATTAGGAACTCTATATCCGTCTGAAAAAATCTTGAAAGGTGTTAATCCTATTATAGTTGATACATGTCCAGGTGAGATAAATCCATCAATATTCAGTTGAGATTGGCTAATTAATAATTCTAAAGCTGCCGGAATTAATTTATGAGCACAAATTATTGAAAAATTCTGAGGTGGTCCTGATTGAAGCTCATAACCAATAAGAGGGACAGTAGTTTCAAATCCAATAGCAAAAAAAATCACTTCTTTTTCTGGATTATTCTTTGCAACTTTAATTGCATCATTTGGACCATATACTATTCGAACATCAGCTCCTTTTGCTTTTAACTCAGCTAAAGAGATATTAGTTGCAGGTACTCTTATCATATCCCCAAAAGTGGTTATGATAGTATCATTCCGTTTTCCTAATTCTATTGCTTTATCTATATCGGCTGCGGGGCAAATACAAACAGGACACCCAGGCCCTGAAAGAACTTCTATTTCTTTTGGCAAGAGTGTTCTAAGACCGTATTTTGAAATTGTATGCTCATGTGTTCCACATACATGCATAAATTTAAGCGGAGTTTTCACTTCTTTAATTAATTTATTAATTGATTTAATAATCTTATCAGTGAATTCTTTACTCCTCAAAATTTTAGTTCCCGGTATTTCCATCTTAATCTTTTTCCTTTATTATCTTTTATTTATTAACATATTCGCGGAATTGGTTCTCCCAAGGGCATATCAACAAAACGAGTTCCACCAACTATCGTTTTAAGTAATACTCTTTTAGGATTATCAGACTTAACTTCCCCAATTATCTGTGCATCTTTTCCAATGGTGGTAGATCTTATTATTTGGAGAATATCATTAGCTTGATTTTGATCTACCGATAAAAGAGCCCTTCCTTCGCTCGCTATATTATATGGATCTAACCCTAACA
>Ga0114922_10007273_pt1 | contig 10130 bp, 9 predicted proteins | sample AartaG_FD_100975 | JGI IMG/M metagenome (GOLD analysis project Ga0114922, IMG submission 100975) | Deep subsurface microbial communities from Aarhus Bay to uncover new lineages of life (NeLLi) - Aarhus_00045 metaG | ecosystem: Environmental > Aquatic > Marine > Oceanic > Sediment | place: Aarhus...
GAATTATCACTGCAAATGCGCATTGCAATGTTTGCGATAGGTGCAGAAAATATATGTGCAATCTCCTCTGAAAAAATTACACGAATAAATTAGTGGTTCTTATGAAAACAATAAGGGAATTTCAAAGAATATTAATTCCAGAGTTCATTAGGTTATTAGAAAAATATGTGGATTTATCTTTTCCCAAAGGTTTTACTGAATTAAAAGAGATATATAAATACCATTTGGGGTTAGGTGATGATTATTCTAAACAAGGAAAACGTATTCGCCCTCTTCTAACATTAATGTGCTGTGCGGGAACTGGAACAGAGTGGCAAAAAGCGCTACCCGCCGCGGTTTCTATTGAACTGATTCATAATTTCTCTTTAATTCACGATGACATAGAAGATAATGGGTTGATACGAAGGGGAAAAGACGCCGTTTGGGTAAAATGGGGATTACCGCATGGTTTGAATGCGGGGGATGCAATGTTTACTTCTGCTTACAAGGCGCTTCTGCTACTTCAAGATAATGTGTCTGAGAGTATAACGTTAAAAGCTGTGAAATTATTAGCAGAAACGTGCGAACAACTTACTATGGGCCAGTTCCTTGATATTGACTTCGAAGAACGAGAATTTGTTTCTGTTGATGAGTATTTGCAAATGGTAAATGGTAAGACTGCGGTCTTAATATCCTGCAGTACGAAAATGGGTGCTTTAATTGGAGATTTTCCTCCAGAAGAGCAAAAGAAATACCATGATTTTGGAAAAGCCCTTGGTATTGCATTTCAGATGTATGATGATTGGTTAGGGGTCTGGGGTGATTTTAAGAATACAGGTAAATCCACAACCGGGGATATTATAGAAGGGAAAAAAACTTTACCGACTATTTTAGGTATTAAGAACAGTGCTCGTTTTGCAGACAAATTTAAGGAAGGTAAGATATCTCAAAATACCGCGATAGAAATGGCGCAATGGTTGAGAGATGATGGAATTGAAAAAATTGTAATAGACACATACACTCAATGGGCCAAGAATGCATTTATTTCTTTAGAAAAAATGAGATGTACAAGGCATGTGAGGAATGCTTTAATTGAACTTACTAATAATTTGTTAATACGGGAAAAATAATTCCCAAAATATAATAATTTGAAAAAAGGATAAATATTATGGCGGATAATAAATTAACTGAGTGCCAGGATAATCCTGTATACGATGCTGCTGATCTATTGTGTGATACAGAAATGGATTTTGAGAGTATTGAGAAGTCTATAAAAACCATCTTAGCAGCTATTGGAGAAGATCCAGAACGTGAAGGATTGCTGAAGACGCCAGGTCGAGTTTCTCGCGCATACGGGGAGCTGCTGGAAGGTTACCGCACCGATCCTGTAAAGCTTGTAAATGAAGCAACTTTTACAGCAGATTATGATGATATGGTAATTGTGCGCGATATTGAATTTTACAGTTTATGTGAACACCATATGCTGCCTTTCTTAGGGCGTGCACACATTGCATATCTACCGAAAGGGAAAGTAATTGGTTTGTCAAAAATCCCCAGGATCGTTGATATGTTCTCGCGGAGGCTTCAGATCCAGGAGCGAATGACTGGGCAGATTGCCGAATTCTTAGATACACTTCTTCAACCCAGGGGTGTAGCGGTAGTAATGGAAGCAGTGCATTTGTGTGGAATGATACGTGGCGTGAGGAAACATGATGCGCGAATGACTACCTCTAGTATGATGGGTGCTTTTAGGAATAGTGAAATAACCCGAAATGAGTTTTTAAATAATATTTCAAGAGGAGCAAAACCACTGGAATTCTAATAAGGAAAAAACCCTTCAGGTGGAATAAAAAGCTCAGTTTGTTCTGAGCTTTTTAATTCTTCTGCAATTTCCTTTAGGTTGCTACCTGAGCTAGGATGACGTAAGGATGGTTCTAACTCAGCTACGGGGACAGCAATAAATTCCTTTTCCCATAATTCATTGTCCAGGATTATGTTATTAAAAATAATTGTATCTAAATCAATTGTTCTTGGCGCATTCTTATTCGATAAACGGACTCTTCCCAAGCGATCCTCAATTTTTCGAAGGACGGATACTTTGAGCTGTTTTTTATTAAGGATTGTATTAACTTTTACTGCTAAATTTAGATAATCCGGACCCTCACTTCCAAAGGATTTCGTTCTCCAAATCCGGGATCGAGCTACCACAGTTACACTATCCATCAAGAGAGCTAGACATTCCCTTATATTATTTTTAGGATGAATATTAGAGCCGATAAGGATAATAGCTTCATTCATCTTTAGTTATTTATTAATCTTGTTATTTCTACACCTACTGATTTGGAAAATCTGACAGCGCCTGGTTTTTCAACCTTGATCTTCACCTTTTGCACATTTTGTGTCTTTAAACAAATATCAGCAATATCTGCAGCAAGTGCTTCAACCGTGTAGCGGGATACATTTTGAATATGGGAAATGATAGCTTTTGCTATAGTACGGTAATTCACGCAGTCTTCAATATTATCAGAAGAACTCCCTTTAGATATATCAGTGTAAAGCGTTGCGTTCACAACAATATCTTGTGGTTGCGAGCGTTCTTTCTCGGAAATTCCTATTATTCCTCGTACCATCAGATCTTTAATAAATACTTTATCCATTCAATTTTTCCTTTTCTAAACGAGATGTCGCCCGCCATCCAAATGGATGATTTCACCAGTCATATATTCCGGTCCTTGTAGAAGGAACAGGTATGCATCTGATAATTCTGTAATATTTGCCCACCTACCAGCTGGAACTTTGGAAATTAATCCTTTTTCTTCGGATCCATCTACCGGTGGGAGTATCGCTCCAAGCGCGATTCCATTCACCTGGATATTCGGCGCCAGAGATAATGCTAAAGTTTGCGTTAATGATACTAAAGCGGATTTTGAGATTGTATAAGGGAAATGGTCATATCCAGGACGCAGTGCTCTCCAATCAAGAATGTTGATAATTCTGGCTTTTTGCTCTCCTAAAGAACTTGCGAATGATTGGCTGAGCAGAAAAGGCATCGTAAGGTTAATATCCATATGAAGTCGCCAATCATCCAGAGATGTGTTCGCGAATTTTATGGGTTTAAAGATAGCAGCGTTGTTGATCAGCGCGAAGATATTTTTATTTTTCTGAAAAACCCTATTAAAGATCTCCCTTGCTTTTTGTGGTTCTGAAAAATCTGCGCAAATGATCTCGGTTTTTACACCGAGTTTGCTGATCTCATTTGCAGTCTTTTCCGCTTCTTCCTGTGACTGATTGTGGTGAATAATTATAGATGCTCCCGCCCTGGCAGAAGCTAAGGCTAATTCCCGACCAATTCGTCTAGCAGATCCAGTGATAATTACTTTTTTTCCCTTAAGGTCAATCATTTTTTATCCTTCTATACATACATAATACTAATTCATGACTTTATTCGTCAAGGGAATAAAATAATTTGTTAATAAAATACTGTTCAGAAAAGGTTTAAATTAAATATACATAAAAGGAAAAAGAAATGAAAAACATATCGTATAAAGTACCTGCAATTCACTGCAACCATTGCACGCATACCATCAAGATGGAACTATCTGAAATTAATGGAGTAGAGTCTGTTTATGTAGATGTTATTAAAAAGGAAATAGCTGTAACTTTTGAACCACCTGCCAGTCAACAAAAAATTAGAGATCTTTTAATAGAAATCAATTATCCACCTGAGGTGTGAAATTTTATGCCTGATACTAAACAGATCATATTACCTATTAAAGGTATGACATGCGCGAATTGTGTTGCGACGATTGAGCGAAACGTAAAAAAACTGGATGGGGTTGAAGATGTTGCCGTAAATCTTTCTTCAGAACGAGCTGCTGTTGGTTTTAATAAATCAGAAGTACAAATAAGAGATATTGTTGAGAAAATCAAACGCGCAGGTTATGATGTTGCGGCGGCAGAGGGTGAGTTCATCCTGAAAATCAGCCCAGACTCTTCTGATGCCGAAAGGATAAGACGAACTTTGAGTAAAATTGAAGGGGTGCTCAGCGTTGATGTGAATTTATCATCCGATACGATATTTGTGCGTTATATTCCGACAATCTTATCTCAAATTGATATTCGGAACATAATAAAGAAAATTGGATTTGATGTACTGGTCCTGGGAGGAGAAGCAGTAGATCAAGAAGAATTTGCACGTAAGAAAGAAATTCGAAAACAGAAACATTTATTGACCATTGGAATGATTTTCACAATACCTCTTTTCTTGTTATCTATGAGCCGAGATCTTGGTATCATTCCCCAAATAATTGGAGAACAGATTTGGTTTAACTGGGTTTTGTTAGTTCTTGCAACCCCGGTTCAGTTTTACGTTGGTGCCCAATATTATGTGGGTGCATTCAAGGCTTTGAAGAATGGATCTGCCAATATGGATGTGTTGATTGCCATGGGTTCCTCGGTAGCTTATTTTTATTCGCTTCTAGTTATTCTGGGTATTTTAAACGGGCATGTTTATTTAGAAACCGCGGCAGTTATCATCACTTTGATAAGACTGGGAAAATTCCTTGAAGCAAATGCTAAAGGAAGAACTGGTGAAGCTATCAAGAAATTGCTAAATCTTCAACCAAAGATCGCAAATGTAATAAGGGGAGGTAATGAAGCGCAAATTAAAGCTGAAGATGTTATTGCTGGAGATGTTGTGATCGTGAAGCCCGGGGAGAAAATTCCAGTTGACGGTGTTGTCATTCATGGTCGGTCATTGGTAGATGAATCGATGCTCACTGGTGAATCCTTACCTAACGAAAAGCAAATTGGGGATAATGTAATTGGAAGCACACAAAATAAAAATGGTGTGTTGAAAATTGAAGCAACCAGAGTGGGAAAAGAAACAACACTATCACAGATTATAGACCTGGTTGAATCTGCACAAGGTAGCAAAGCGCCAATTCAGAGATTAGCTGATAAAGTTTCATCAATTTTTGTGCCGATTGTCCTTACTCTCGCGCTGGTTACTTTTCTGGCATGGTATTTCTTTCTCCCCAACATAGTCTCGAATAACGACACAGACATTTTAGCAAGAGCATTAATAAATGCTGTTTCAGTTTTAGTTATCGCATGCCCATGCGCGATGGGTTTAGCAACTCCAACGGCAGTCATGGTCGGGACTGGAAAAGCAGCGAGTGAAGGCATTCTTTTCCGATCAGCGGATGCGCTGGAACGTGCGGAAAAAATTAATACAGTTGTTATCGATAAAACAGGAACAATAACGAAAGGGCACCCTGAATTAACCACGTTAGTTATGATCGATCCAGAGGATGAAGAGATTAGAATATTGCGTTTGGCAGCAAGCGTAGAACAAGGCAGCGAACATCCATTAGGGGAAGCAATCGTTGCAGAAGCGGGAAATCGCGGCATCGAGCTTTTCGAAATGAGCAAATTTAATGCCGTACCAGGAAAGGGTGTGGAAGCTTTTTATGGTGAAAAAAGGTTGTTAGTGGGTAATTTGCGATTTATGAGAGATTATCAGATACAAATTGATGATGAAATTGAAAGGCATCGTAAAGCAATTGAAGACAAAGCTGAGACACCCATATATTTTTCAATTGATGAGAACATTAAAGCGATAATTGGTGTTTCGGATCGTATAAAAGAGGGTTCTTATTCTGCAATTGAGAAATTGAATGCGGATGGCAAACAAGTAATAATGTTGACAGGAGATAGTCAGCATACTGCAAAAGTAATTGCAGAGCAAGTTGGAATCAGTGAAGTGGTTGCAGAAGTTCTACCAGGTGAAAAAGCAGAAGAGATCATGAATTTGCAAGAATCCGGTTTGATAGTAGCGATGGTTGGGGATGGAATAAATGATGCCCCTGCGTTGGCACAGGCGGATTTGGGAATTGCTTTGGGAACTGGTACAGATGTGGCTGTTGCATCAGCTCCTGTTACATTGATGGGAGGTGATCTGAATAGTATTAGAAAAGTCTTTATCTTATCGGAAATGACTCTACGGACGATCAAACAGAATCTTTTTTGGGCATTTATCTATAATGTCATATTAATCCCGATTGCAGCCTTCGGGTTATTAAACCCCATGCTTGCTGCTGGAGCGATGGCATTTAGTAGTGTGTTCGTAGTGACCAATAGCTTGAGATTATCTAAAAAGAAAATAAAAACCATATGAATTTCTTTCAATTTTCTAGTTTTACCCACATGGTAGAATTGCCATATTCCATTAATAAGATGAGAGGTTGGGTATGACAATAAATAAAAATCTACAAAAAAAAGCTATTAATACAATTCGTTTCTTGTCAGCAGATGGAGTACAGACAGCTAATTCTGGACACCCAGGTCTTCCAATGGGAACTGCAGCAATTGCATACACAATATGGAAGCGTCATTTAAAGATAAATCCATCGAATCCTAATTGGTTGGATAGAGATCGTTTTATCTTGTCAGGCGGTCATGGATCAATGCTGTTGTATTCCCTTTTGTATCTTTCAGGATATGATTTACCGCTGAGTGAATTAAAGAATTTTCGCCAATGGGGGAGTAAAACTCCCGGTCACCCTGAATTTGGGCTTACACCAGGAATAGAGACTACAACGGGTCCATTAGGGCAGGGTTTTGCAAATGGGGTTGGAATGGCGATGGCTGAGGTACATCTAGCAGAAAAATTCAATAAACCCGATTTTAAAGTAATTGATCACTTTGCATACGCAATTGTCACGGATGGGGATCTAATGGAAGGAGTAGCGTCAGAAGCCGCATCTCTAGCGGGCCACCTCAAACTTGGTAAATTGATCTATCTCTATGACGATAACCACATATCCATTGAAGGGTCTACTGATATCACGTTCACAGAGGATCGGGCAGCCCGATTTGAAGCATACAGCTGGCATGTTGAGTGTGTTAAAGATGGGAATAATGTGGATGAAATTGATTTGGCAATCAATAACGCAAAAGCAGATCCACGACCATCCTTAATCATTTGCAAAACCCAAATCGGTTATGGACTGCCCACTAAACAAGGTACAGCAGCAGCGCATGGAAACCCTCCCGGAGTGGATGAATTAAGAAAAGCTAAGCAAAACCAGGGCTGGCCTACGGATGTTGATTTTTATGTGCCAGATGAAGTTTTATCCCATTTCCGTGAGATTAACATAGATGGTGGTAGCGCTGAGTCTGAATGGCAAGCTAAATTTGAGAAATATCAAAAAGAAAATTCAGAGCTTGCAAATGAATTAACACGCAGATTTTCTGGGGAACTTCCCGCACACTGGAAAGATAATTTAACGGATTTTGAAACTGATGAAATGGGAATGGCGACCAGAAAATCATCTGGTGCTGTGTTGAACATGATTGCAGATTCTATCCCTGAACTTGTTGGAGGTTCAGCGGATTTAGCGCCATCCAATAACACCTGGCTAAAATCAAGCACAGCTTTTCAATCGGATAACCCTTCTGGAAGAAATATCCATTTTGGTGTGCGCGAAAATGGAATGGGATCAATCGTTAATGGAATGGCATACCATGGTGGTATTCTGCCATATGGTGCAACATTTTTGGTTTTTTCTGATTACATGCGGCCGGCAGTGCGTATCTCTGCTCTATCCCATTTAAAAAAGATTAGGGTTTATACACATGACAGCATTGGCTTAGGGGAGGATGGACCCACTCACCAACCCGTCAAACATCTTGCATCTTTGCGTGCAATTCCCGGTTTATCCGTTATTCGACCGGGTGATGCGAATGAAGTACGCGAAGCCTGGATTTCTGCTATTGAAAAGAGTTCGGGACCAACAGTGCTTGTTTTCAGCCGTCAGAATCTTCCAACGATTGACCGATCAAAATTTGCTCCAGCGAAAGGACTGCATAAAGGGGCATATGTGATCGCAGAACTTGGGGAAAAGAACCCAGACATCATTTTGATGGCAAGCGGATCGGAGGTGCAGTTAATCATTAATGCGGGGCAGAAAATGGCAGATGAGGGGTATGGAGTGAGGTTAGTGTCTTTCCCGAGTTGGGAACTATTTGAAAAACAATCGCAGGCATATATTGATTCTGTTATAGATCCATTAATTCCTGTAAGATTATCTGTTGAGGCGGGGGTTGGCTTAGGTTGGGAAAAATGGGTGGGTGGAAAAGGTGGTATTCTATCAATTGAAACCTTTGGGGCATCCGCTCCAGGTAAAAAGCTTTTTGAAGAATATGGTTTTACTGAAAAAAACGTATATCGAACTGCGAAAAAATTACTAAGTAAAGGGAGTAAATAATGCGCGTAGCTGTTGCTAGTGATCATGCGGGGTTTATTATCAAGGATGTAGTAATCAAGGCAATAAAAGATGCTGGACATGAACCGATTGATTTCGGAACGACAAATACTGACAGGGTTGATTATCCTGATTATGCAGAGAAAGCTGGGAGAGCAATAATCAATGGACAGGCCGATCGCGGAATTGTAATCTGCGGTTCGGGTGTTGGTGTATGTATTACTGTGAATAAAATGAAAGGAATATACGCTGGACTAATCAGCGATGTATATTCTGCTCATCAGGGTGTAGAGCATGACGCGATGAATGTGATGTGTCTGGCAGGGCAGGTGATTGGGCCGGTTTTAGCTAAAGAACTCGTTGCCAGTTTTCTAAACGCGAAACAGTGGGATGTGGATAGGTATAAAAAAAGAATAAAGAAAATTGAACAAATAGAAGAAGAGTTCTTTAAATGAATAACGGTAAAAAACTTCATCAATTAAATCAATCAATCTGGTTTGATAATATTGACCGTAATCTAATAAAAAATGGGTGGTTGAGGGATCAAATTGAGAAAGAAGTTATTTTTGGTCTAACTTCTAACCCGTCAATATTTAAAAAAGCAATAACCACTGGTAATGGTTATTCCATGGATATTCAATCAATGAGTTGGGCGGGATTAGATACTAAATCAATATATGAGCAACTGGTTATTGAAGATATTCGAGGTGTCTCAGATCTTTTATACCCAACATATGAAGCAACGAAGCAAGTTGATGGTTATGTAAGTTTAGAAGTGGATCCGGTTTTGGCAAATAATAACGAGCTTACTATTAAAGAAGCAAAAAGATTATGGAACCTAGTTGATCGAAAAAACCTGATGATAAAAGTTCCTGCAACGAGTGCAGGGATTCCCGCTATTAAAGAATTAATCGCCTCCGGGATAAATGTAAATGTCACACTTATTTTTTCGGTTAATAGATATTTAGAAGTTATAGATGCTTATTTCTCAGGGTTAGAGGAAAGAATTAGAAATAACTTGCCAATTAACCAAATTCATTCAGTTGCTTCTTTTTTCGTATCGCGTTTGGATGTGAAAATTGAATCAAAGCTTGCAGAAATTATTCAATCCGGAAAAGTAAAGAAAAACGAGGTTCAACCATATCTTGGAAAACTAGGTATCCTGAATGCTCTTTATGCCTATGAAGAATTCAATATTTCAAAAAACACTGAGCGTTATAAGAAAATTGCAGAAAAAGGCGGAAATTTTCAACGGCCTCTTTGGGCATCGACTGGCACGAAAAACGCAAACTATTCGGATGTGCTATACGTTGAAGGATTACTCTTACCTTATACTGTAAATACCGTGCCACCAAAAACCCTGACTGCCTTTTTGGACCATGGCAAATGTGATGTGGTTGACTATTCAGAAGGAAAAAGCGAGTTTGAAATCATAGAAAATAAGCTGGATAACTTTGGTGTCAACTTTGAAGAAGTATGGATTGAACTGGAAGAAGAAGGTGTTGTTGCATTCAATTCTGCCCAGGACGACCTCTTTGAAGCAATCGACAAACAACACGATTATTTTCAAAGATCTTTAGGCGGCTTAGGTGCTCAAATAGAAGAACGAATAGAAGCCCTTAAATTCGAGGGTTTTTCAAAAAAATTCTTCGCTCCAGATGCGGCACTTTGGGCGATTGAACCATCTGAAGTGGATGAAGTTCTGCACCGATTGGGATGGATTGACGCGCCTATATTAAATAGAGCAATTATTGAAGAAGTAGATAAACTGCTGAAGAACCTTATAAAAGATGGGTTTACTCATGCACTGGTGCTCGGGATGGGTGGATCGTCTTTAGCCCCGGAAGTTTTCAGTAAAATATTTAGAGATGGAGAAACATCAGC
>Ga0114922_10007274_pt1 | contig 10129 bp, 6 predicted proteins | sample AartaG_FD_100975 | JGI IMG/M metagenome (GOLD analysis project Ga0114922, IMG submission 100975) | Deep subsurface microbial communities from Aarhus Bay to uncover new lineages of life (NeLLi) - Aarhus_00045 metaG | ecosystem: Environmental > Aquatic > Marine > Oceanic > Sediment | place: Aarhus...
GCTTCTGTTGAGCCGTTGTCATCGACGAATTTGGAATCGATAACGAAGGACATTATTGCTGAACCTGACTCTGTGGTAACATTTGCAGCCGAGGTTAAAGGTCGCGTGCCGGAATTTGGAAAGCTGGTGCTGGTTGACCTCCAACCCGAGACCAAAGATAACAGTCGGCAGGCCGAACCCGAAGAGATGCAGGTACGACCGAGTTTTGACGAAGGAAAAACACCAAAATTTGAGACATCTAAATCTTTCTCGCAAACAGGCCGGTTCAAATATCGATTTGAAACGGGCTCAGCTTCCACGGATTGGCATAAGTTAAGCATTTGCCAGCCGCCCGGGATAGAGAGCATGATGGCCAACGTTGCACTGCCAAAAAGGCCGCCGAGAAGAAAGTGGGTCAAACCTTATACCGAGCAGATTGAGAGCAACACTCTAAAAGTAATTCCACGCAGCTCCGTCACGCTGAACGTGCAGGCCACTGATAAGCTCAAAGAGGCTGTTGTAACAGGGTTGGACGGCAAGCAGCTAACCAAGAAATTAAACGGTACGCAGCAGTTCACTTTCAACTTTACTGCGGATAGAAAAGGCTCTATAAAATTTCATCTCGTCAACGAACAGGGCCTGGTCAACGACAATCTGTCCGAGCTGGAGGTGATAATAAAAACCGATGAGCCTCCGAAGTTCAAGCTGATTTCGCCGGACGGCGATTATCTGGCGACCGACGTTGCGAGCGTGCCGATTACGTTCGAGGTAACCGATGACTTCGGCCTGGATTCTGTAAAGATGTGCCTGGAGATACCCGGCCAACAGCCCGCCGAAGTGATAATTCCAGTTGAAGAAGGAGCGAGGAGCAAGAAATTCACCCACACAATTGAGTTGGAAAAATACAGTTTGACTGTAGGCGATAGCATTCTGTTCTATGCCCAGGCGACGGATATAGATACCGGCTCAGCGCTGGCAAAACGAACTTCAAGGAGTGATGTGTATTTTATCGAGGTCAGGCCATATCGCCAGAATTGGCGGCCAAAGCCTGGAGGAGGCCCGGGACAGGCCGGAGGCTCGCCTCCTGTGGAACTCTTAAATATTCTCGAATATACACGAGCAATACTCAAGAAAACATGGGTCATTGCCGGCAAATCAAATCTGACCGAGGAGGACAAGTCAAGACTGGAATTTATAAACAATGACGTTCTGTATTGTGCCGAACAATTGGCGCTTATCCGTGACGACTCACAGTATGGATTTGATGACCGTCACAAAGCCGTCCTCAATGAGGTCCTCGGGTATTATAAGCAGGCAGGCGAACATCTCGCTAGGGGTAATGCGGTTTCAGCGATAGTGCCGGAAAAGAACGCTTATCGTGTTTTGCGTAAGTTCATCCTCGAACTGGACCTGGAGTTGAACCCACCCGAAAGCGGACAGGGCCAGCAACCGCAAAAGCCCGACAGCGTTAAACTTCAGGAAAACCCGGAATTTTCGCAAGAAGAAAAGGAGCGCATCGAGAATGAATTGAAAAAATTGCAGCAAAAGTTGGTTAAGCTGACCCGGGAGCAAAAGACTTTACAAACGACTTTTGAGAACTTTCTCGAACAGCAGGCCAAGGAGAAAAAGTCTGCAGAAAAAACAGCGGATGGCAAGCCATCATCAAGTACCGGTGCCAAAAAACAGGGTCAGGACAAAGCAAGCGCCAAGCAGAAAAGCAAAGACCGTGCCGATCAAAAAGGCGAAAGTACTTCTGGCAGTACCGGTGCCGACGGCAAGCAGGATTCTGCCGAGGACCAAAGTGCCTCAAAAAGTAAAAGTTCTGGAAAAGGCAAAAGTGCTTCGGGTAGTCCCGGCGCCGACGACAAGCAAAATGCTGCTGGAAGCCAAAGCGGTTCTCCTATGGAGTCCGTACGGACTAAAGGCCAAAGTTCCGGAAAAGATAAAAGTGCTTCGGATGGTCAGGGTCCCGGTGGTGAAAAAAGTGCTGCCGAAGCCCGAGGGGATGCACAAGGTCAGGGTAGCGGCCAACGCAGCACCGCTAATGTCGAAGCCAGGCTGAGAATGCTCCAGGCCAAACAGCGAGCACTGCAGGAGCAGGTTTCGCAGTTGAAGCGGGACTTGCAGCAGTTGCCGGAAATCTCAGAAAGCGGCCAAAATAAAGGACGAGCTGGAGCACAAAAGCACCTGGATGAAGCTGTTGCAAAAATGGATAACTTTCAAAACAGGCTAACCGAGGCACGCTACCAGACGGATATAGACCAGAGAAAATCAAATGAGGCTGTCGAACTGATGGAGTCAGCCAAGCGTGAGCTGGACCTTGCTAAAGAGGCACTTGACGATGAGCTTACACTCAGCGACGAACAAAGAATCGCACAAAAGGCTCAGGAAATGGCTGAGCAGCTCGCTGAGGATGCAGATGCTCTCGATGAGTCTGTTACACCCATAGAGCGTGAGGAAATGTTAGCACGGCTTGAAGCGGCAAAGCGTCTGCTTGAAAGGATGCCGGAACCCCAGTGGGCCACCATAGACAAAGCCAAGGGCACACCATCGGCAGCAGCTCTCGTTTTTACAAGAAACCCGAATCTGGCCCCTGCAGAAGCAGCAAGACAAATGGCCCGACAATTCTGGTCTATTGCTATAAATGCCAAAAAGTACCGGCAGCAGCTCATTGAAGACGAACCTTCTGATGTGAAGTTTTATGGACAGGAGAACAAGTTTTTTGAAAACGCGGCTAAATTCGAACAAAAACCGGTGAAAAAATGATATTCGTAAACTATCCGGGACATCTTATCGCGGGCCTGCTTTTGATAATCTTTGCTGTGCTGATTACTTTTGCCTTCCGCTCAGGCGAGCTGCGAAAGGCAAAACTAAAGCCGTACAGGCTGCCGCTGGTTCTGCTGCAATACGTTTCGATTGTAATATTGCTGTTGATATTGTGGAATCCATCACGACCTAAAGTGAGCGAGACAGTTTCCAGAAATTCGGTGCTGGCATTATTTGATACCAGTGAGAGTATGTCGGTCATTGAAGATAAGCAAATAACGCGGCTGGATAAAGCGCTTAATATATTTGAAGAAAAAATTCATCCTCGCGATCCGGATGGACCAGATTATAAAATCTTCGGATTTGACCGCCGGGCCTATCACAGCGGCTCTTCGGATTTTTTGCGACGCTGGGGCTCGCAGACAAATATGCACAGCATTCTTGAAATGCTGCGCAAATATGACATCGCAGACGAAGCTCATTCCACAGAAAATGCGCAGACTGATAACCTCCAAACGCAGGATAACATTGGCGAAAACCAGGCAGTCAAAAAAAGCAAGGTTACAGGAGCTGTTGTTTTCACAGACGGCCAGGCCGACGACAAAAATATTCACACATATTTACCCATTCGCAGTAAGGATTTTCAAGTTTTCCTTATCGGTATCGGCTCCCGTACCCCACAATCTGACATAGCAATAAAATCAATAAGCGCACCATCACGGATTGCGATTGATACGGCCTATAAGGTACAGGTTGTTGTCACCGCTAAGAATCTGCAAAATCAGCCTGTAAACATCGAGCTGCTCAAAGACGATTATGTGATAGATTCCAGACAGCTCCCCACTGACACGTTTGTGCAAGAACGTCGAAGAAGCTCTTCTTCGTCTTTGGGTACCAAAGATGTAACGGTCGAGTTCGCGGTCGGCGCAGAAAGACTTGGCAGCTACACTCTTTCGGCTCGGGCAAAAGCCGTCGAACAGGAAGTAAATCTGGCAAACAACATTCGCACCACAATGGTAGAGGTTGTTGAAGAAACCAAACTCAAAGTTCTTTTCTACTCACAACAGGCCAGTTTCAATATCGGCAAGGTTCGGCAGGCTTTGGCCAGAGACAATAAGATTCGATTGGATTTAGCATTGGATGTCATCAAAACACCCGCATTATCTGAAGACGCATACAAAAGGTCTGGCTATGTCAAACTACCCGACAACCGGGACGGATTTTATAAGTATGACATTATAATTCTTGGCTCATGCAACCTGGACGGATTGACTGGGATGCAGCTCGACAGTCTGTATAGTTTCGTGGTTGATAGAGGTGGCGGACTTATCCTGCTTCCGGGCAAAGCCGAATTCGGCCCTGCCGCCTGGAGGAACAAAAAGGCAAAAGCTCTTATCCCTGTAATCCTTGACACCGACAGACCGGCAATTCAGCAGCGTAGTCCGGGAAAAATAGAGCTCACACTTGAGGGAATCGACAGCAAAGTTATCAGCCCTGCACAACTGAAGGACTACGATGAGCCGACTTCAGCTTATTACCAAATCATTAATACCAAGCCCGCCGCCACCACCCTGGCTCTTATAGAAGACACACCGATAATTTCCGTTCATCGGGTCGGCCGTGGCAGGATTTGTTTGCTTAATGCCTCGAAACTCTTCCTCTGGTACCGCGAAGACCTCCAGGGTGGACTACTCTACAAACTTATGGCCGGATTGACCGCCTATGTGGGCAGGATAACAAATCTTGAAGCGGGCGTTAGGTTATTTGCAGAACGCCCAACCGACCAGACAGACAAAATAAAGTTTAATGCGTATGTCTGCGACAAGTCCTTTGTTCCTGTTACCGGTGCTAACGTGCTGCTTAACATCGCAGATGAAGTTTCGAGCATGAACGAGCTCGGAGGTGGATATTATGTCGCAGAAATTGAGGATACTCAAGACCAGACAATTGTAGCAACGGCCCAGGCTGAAGCTAATGGCATCTTCCTCGGCGAAAAAACCATTGCCGTGAATCTGCCTCCGGCTCAAACTGAAATGGCCAACGTTGAGCTCGACGAAAATTTTCTCCGGGCACTTGCAAAGAGACTCAATGCCATGTATCTCTACGCCGGCGATATTGATAAAAACGTTACGCAGATGTTTGAGACCCAAACGCGCACATACAATTCACGCAGAATGACAAGTATCTGGCCCAGTTGGCTGCTGCTTTTGGTCCTGTGTATGCTTCTTAGTGTTAACTGGTTTCTAAGGAGAGCGATTGGCCTTGTTTGAAAGGTGAAACGGCTAATATGAAAAAGACAACAGTTGTAATCCTCTTAACAATTGCAAGTAGCTCTGCAACAGCCGGGATGCCCCGCGTCGAACGCGGCCCTATAACAACAGAGGCTAAAAATACCTATGCGATGATTATTGGCGGAATAAATAAAGACCCAAGAGAGCGCCTCGCTAAGGACAAAGTTGTGATAAACCTTCGCAGGTTTTTCCTTAATAATGCCAAGCTCAAACCTGCTCGGCTGAGTGTTTTGGTTGCTGATAACTCATCTCTCGGCAAAGGCTCGAATATATCGAATACCGAAAATTTAAAAGAGACGATAAAAACCCTCGCAGCCGTCGTTCAGCCTGGGGACAGATTCATATTTTACTATGTAGGCCAGGCAAATATCGTAGCCGGAAAGCTGCGTCTTAATCTGCCGGGCAAGGATATTACGCACGAGCAGTTGGCCGAATGGATGAACCGGATTAGGGCCTCTTCAATGTTGTTTGTGCTGGACTGCCCGGGTGCAGGACTGGCCGTTAAAGCTATGACCGGACAAGGCCGAATTATCATCGGTGCCTGCACAGCCGAACAGCATTACAGCACACGATTCAGCGAGTATTTCGTTCCCTCGCTGGTTGATAGTAAAAGCGATACTGATAGTGACGGAAAAGTATCGCTATTGGAAGCGTTTACTTTTGCTTCGAAGCAACTGGATGATTGGTACTTCCGGCAGCTATTGCTTAAAACCGAGACCCCCATATTGGAAGATAATGCAGATGGGTTCCCGAGCCGGCAGCCATGGAGATATAAGCAGGATAAGACAGATGGCCGGGAAGCCTCGAAGTTCTTTCTATCAGCAGGATAATGAAAGGTGGTTCAACTATGAAGCAGGAAGATGGCCGGATGAATCGAAGGCAATTTCTAAAGACAGCAGGCGGGACAATTGTCGGTGCCGCATTGGCAGCGGGGGGCTCTGATTCAATCGCTGAACAAACAGCCCGACCCGAATATCCGGATGACCTCGACCGGTATGATTTCCTTATGCCCCGAGTTAAGTTCACCCACGAGAAAAGGGAAGCCGATCCATGGAATGTCAGGCCGGGCGGAGATGCAAATCTATTAAGGGAGCTGAGTTCCGTAATCCGCTGCAAAGTCAAACCGATAAGAAGAGCGTACGACTGGCAACCACAATGGGCAATGGAAGGTCAGCTAAATGCTGTGGTTACCTTCGATAGCCTTGAAGAAATAAAGAAATATCCATTTCTTTTTATGACGGGAGAAAACCCTTACAAGTTTGACAGGAAACAAAAGGACAATTTAAGAGAATATATTACCCGCGGGGGATTCTTGCTGATGGATGACTGTGTTGTACTCAAGGGCGGCGATTTCTTCTATAAAAGCTCCTATGAGTTGTTGGAAGGAGTCTTCGGAAGAGGGGCCGTAAACCGAATTCCGCACGAACATGAAATATTTCACAATATATACGACCTTGGCGATACAGGTTTGCCATATATGCAGCGCCAGAATCGTATATTTTTGCCCGGCATGAAACGTCCTCAGCAGATGGGTTTGCCGTATATGCACGGCCAGAATCACGGCGCCAGGGGAGTTTTTATTGGTGAACGCCTTGCCGTTTTTCTCGCTTCCACCGATATTCACTGTGGCTGGTGTGACAGCCACGGTTTTGAATTCGGCAGGCAAAATTATGAAAAAGCCATTCAAATGGGGATTAATATTATTATGTATGCTATTTCGCACTGAGTTGGTTCCAGCTTCTTCGAAGATGAACCCCACCATTAGGACCCCCGGATACTTCCAGGTCTTTTTATACCGTTGAAGTACCCCCCAACGAAAAGCTTTGGTAAAAAGAAGCCCATTTGAGGTAAAATGGGTGTGAAAAACCTGTTTTTTTTGAAATTATTTGAGCATAAGGGAATCTATATCTATAGGGCAGCCAGGTGGAATTGGGCGCGTTCTTCGAATATTGTTTGGATAACTTATGGATGAATTAGCGGCAGTTAGGACGAGCCAGGCCGGCGACAGAGCCGCCTTTGGCGTTTTGATAGACAGGTATTACAGGAAGATATACCGCTTTGCGTACCAATTCACAGGCAGTCATCACGATGCGGATGACGTTTGCCAGGAGACGTTTTTGCGGGCATTTGACAACATAAAGAAGTTGAAAGACTGTAATTGGGGATGGATTTTTATGATAGCCTCGAATTTGCTGCGCAAGCACATTAAACAGACCGAATACAAAAAAACACTGCCTGCAAAGCTCCTCGACGTTGCCTCGGTCGAGGTGGCCGAGGACGAAAGTACCCAGCCGTTCGAGACATTATCCAGAAAAGAAAAAGCGATGATTATTCACAAACAGTTGCAAACAATGCCGGAGTTGATGCGGTTGGTAACCATTTTAATTCTTATGGAAGGCCTTACACAAAAAGATGCCGCTGGGATATTGACTTGTTCCGAAGCCACTGTCTCCAGACAGTTGGATGCAGCAAGAAACTGGCTGCGAGCCAGACTGCAAAATTTAATTTAAAAAGGGTTTTACAATGAATATCAACGCTAAAAAAGATGAGCTTATCGATGTGATTCTCAAAGACGCTCACAGCCAAATCCAGCCTCCCGATTCATGGGAAGCCTTTCGAGGTCGTATTGAAGACAGAATTTACGGCGGGGATATGCCGTCTATCTCCATCACTCGCCTCGGTAAAGACGCTGCTTTCTGGCGTCGAATGACATTGGCTATGGCGGCATGTCTGGTTATAACTTTGGCGTTATTAATCTATATTCTTGGTTATAGCGGAGGCAATTGGCGGCAAGAAACTGCTACAGACGGTCGAGGTCTGCTTAGCCAGGCCCAATTGCATCAACTAAGCACAGCATTTTCACATGTGCGTCAACTCTTTGGGCGGCACTGCCCGTGGATGGTGGTCGATTCCGGCGGAGAAGGCGAAATTGGGGTTGACAACCAAACAATCGAGACAGCGGTCACTAATAAGGTAATCGTCGTGCGCCTGGCGGTAAATGTAGAAAACCAAAAAGCAACACCCCTTTATTTAGATGTGGTCACATTTTCTGACCAACAGGTCAGCTTCCGCACGCCCTTGGCTGACGACTTGGCTATAGACGTCTCTCTCAAACCGGTACTCACAAATGTCGGCAAGATTGTTGTAGAAATAAAGGCACGGCTTGATGATGGTTCACAGGCAGGTGGCGTCATGACCGTTGCAGATAATGTGTTCACTTCACTTGTGCGTGTGCGGTCTAATAGTAGTTGGGTGAACATAGACGCTGTAGCCCGGTCAGTGTCTAATATTTAATATGGAGCAGACCATGAAGACAAACACTACAACAGTCTGTTATTTGCTAACGGCAATATATTTATTGCTGCCACAACCTTGTTGGGCCTCATTTTTCGAAATGAGTTTAAAACAGGATTCAATTTATACCCCGGGCAAAATGCATCTGACTATGAAGTTGACCGACAAAGCCAAAATTGAAGGCGATTACCGAACCATAGTGAGTGTATATATGGCTGGTACACTTATTCGAAAACAGACCTTAATGGTAACCGGGAAAGAACCGGTCGTTTTCGAACTTATGTTTCCCGATGTATATGCCAGAACAGATAGTCGGTGTCGGTCTGAGTTATTCATAGATGAACAGTTCATCGAAGCGAAGGAAAAACCCTTAACTTTGTGGCCTACTATTGCTCCATATCCGGAAGAATCTATAAATAATAAAAAGATATGGACGTTTGACACATCGGGCAAGATGCAAGAGCTTTTCGAATACTTGGAAGTCGAAGCTGCCGATGCCACTTTTCAGACTACAAGAGATTTTGGAACGCCAGCCATCTTCTTCATTGGTCAGTACCTCGACCCAAACAGCATGAGGTTGATTACTCGCCGCCTGAAGTCAGTTGAAACCAAGCCGGTAATTGTTTTTTTGAGGCAGAAACAATTACTAAAAAATGCCAAAATCGAAATCCCGACAGAGAATAATAGCTCGCAAAATGTCGAATGTGATGCTAACTGTCCTTTGCTGAATAGCCTGAACTTACGTGATGTAATGAATATGGTGGATGGCGCCACATACGTGAAAATCAAGAAAGAAAAAGATAAGAACAGGTCCATAGATTCCTATGTTACTGAAGTAATGAAAGACAAAAAGAGTATCTACAGTTACCTATGTACAGTTAAAGAGAAAGGCCAAGTTACAATTTATTGCCAGCTCCCCGTTACCGACGACAATGACCCACGATATGCTGTTTTGCTTAATAATCTATTAAGGTTCGCAGATATAATTAGTGGTTCCAAAAGAAATCAGATTAATCGTCATATTGAAAGGAAATAATTATGAAAACTTCATGGTTTCTATCAATTCTTGCAATAGCTCTGCTCTTACCGACCTGTGTCATCAATGCCGAAGAGGCAAACATGTCCACTGGCAAAAAGACCGAACAAGCAAAGCTTGCCGGGGAAATTAAGACTGTAAACAACATTACCGTAGCTATTATTGACTTTGAGTCGAAGGCGCCCGGCAATCCTGATTTAGGTCAGCAGTTGGGCGATATTCTCACCGCTCGACTGAGCATCTACAACCAATTTCGGTTGGTGGAACGAAAGAAGCTCGAAGATTTGCTTAAGGAACATCAGTTGAATCTGACAGGGATGGTCGATACCAATCAGGCAGTTAAAGTTGGGAAAATGGCCGGCGCTAAGATAATGGTTTTTGGCAGAGCGTTCACTGTTGACAGGGACCTTTACATAGTTGCCAAGATTGTTGGCACCGAAACCAGTCAGGTCAAGGGTGTAATCGCCAAGGGTAATTTGGAAAGCAACCTCTCTGACATCATAAACCAGCTCGTGGATAAGCTTGCGGACGGCCTGGAAAAATGGGCGCCTATGTTACTGCCGAAAACTGAGAAGTTTCAGAATAAAGTAAAAATGCTAAAGCGACAGCTTAAAGGCAGAGAATTGCCGACCGTTGCGGTTATGATTCCGGAAGTGCATGTAAATCGGCCGGTCGCTGACCCCGCAGCCGAAACTGAGATAAAGAAAATTTTCAGGCAAATTGGCTTTAATGTCATTGAGGCCAAGAGAAAAACCCTTGAAAA
>Ga0114922_10007276_pt1 | contig 10128 bp, 12 predicted proteins | sample AartaG_FD_100975 | JGI IMG/M metagenome (GOLD analysis project Ga0114922, IMG submission 100975) | Deep subsurface microbial communities from Aarhus Bay to uncover new lineages of life (NeLLi) - Aarhus_00045 metaG | ecosystem: Environmental > Aquatic > Marine > Oceanic > Sediment | place...
CATGATCCAACCAGCCGGGCCACGATGCTCAAATCCTACGTCGAATACGAGGAGAAGTTGATCCCTCATTACAACGAAGAAGCGGATAAGGTGAATGATCCCCACATCAGGAGGGTCCTTCAGAGAGAAGCCTGGGAATCGGCTATCCATGCCAGAAAGTTTCAAAGAAAACTGGATAAATTAAGCCCGGAAGAGGCAGCAGGCCTCCCAGGGGAAGAAAGTGAATTGCCCAAGGAATTGCTGGATAAACTGCAAGTAGAGGTCACGAGTAAATATACGGAGATGCTGCAGCACCTCCGCACCTCCTGGGTCTTCCAAAAAGATGAAAACATAGGCTGGAAGATCATGGACCAGGCCATCGAAAAGATGAGGCAACTTGCACACTTTGCCGAAGATATCGCAGAAGATGGTGTTGCCCCTAAATTCAAGCCTGGCGAGATAGACATGAGCAATGCCATTGGGCAGGCTCTGAAAAAGGCATTGGAGAATGTGCGGGCAAGTCGTGAGCGCCACTTAGAGTTAATGGAAGATAGCGAAGTGAAGAAGCACACCGGACTTGTCATTAACCTGGACCTCACCGTCCAACAGGAGGACTATCAAGGGGTAGAGATCGAGGACTGGCTGAAAAACAGGTAGGTATCCTCATGTGAAGAGTACGACAGAACGATTTAGAAATAGGAGAGGTACGATGCTACAAATCGAGGATTTACAGGCTGGATTACGTGACAAGCGGACAAGGGGCAGGTGCTCTATGAGGGTGTGCTGACTTGCACGACCAACCCACGAGAAATTTTCAGGTGTATTAGTAAAGTCGGATATGAGGAGTGTGTAAGATGCGCGACTTAGAGGAAAAAGCCCGTCAGGCAAAGGAGAAAAAGGCGCCGCTCGGCCCGGACATTGATCTTGATGCCTATGAGTCGGAAGCCCTTCCACATGAATATGTGGAGGATCTCGATATCTTATCTGAAGCCGATAAGAAACGGATGATCCTGGCAGGGGTAGATGCCGAAGAAAAGGATAGGTCGGGTACCTTCATACAGAAAGATACGGTGGTGGTCCATGCCCATTCCAAGCAGGAAGGGCTGGAAGTGATACCAATCAAGGATGCGCTGAAAAAGTATGACTGGGTCCAAGATTACTACTGGAAACTGGTGGCAGTGGACGCCGACAAGTACACCGCCAGGGCCCAGCTTGACTTGCATAACGGCTATGTCATCAGGGCCCTTGCAGGGAGCAAGGTCATCTATCCTGTCCAGGCCTGTATGTATCTGGAAAAGGAAGGCCTAAGCCAAAATGTGCATAACATTATTGTTGCCGAAGAAGGATCGGAGCTTCATATCATCACAGGTTGTGCCACGGCAGCCCATTTGCGACGGGGACTCCATGTGGGCATCTCTGAGTTCTACGTCAAGAAGGACGCAAAGCTCAGCTTCACGATGATTCACCACTGGGCCGAAGAGATGATGGTTCGGGCCAGATCGGTGGGAGTCGTTGAGGAAGGCGGGCTTTTTCTGAACAATTATATTTGCATGAGGCCGGTCAAGTCTCTCCAGATGTATCCTACAACTCACCTGGTTGGAAAGGGGGCCGTAGCCCGCTTTTATAGCCTCCTTGTAGGGAGCCCCGTCTCTGAAATGGACGTGGGCGGCCGCATTTTCCTGAAAGAGCCGGATACCCGTGCCGAGATCATCTCCCGTGCCATCACAAACGGCGGAAACATCATAGCCCGCGGGGACCTGATAGGTGAAGTTCCCGGGATAAAGGCCCATCTGGAGTGCCGGGGGCTCATCCTCAAGGGTGGGGCGATTCACGCCATACCCGAGCTACAAGGTAAGGTAGATGGGGTCGAGATGTCTCATGAAGCAGCCGTGGGCAAGATCGCCCAAGAAGAGATTCTCTACCTGATGTCTCGTGGTTTGAGCGAAGATGAGGCCACCGCGACTATTGTCCGAGGCTTTTTGAGCGTGGATATTCCCGGCTTGCCGCCCCAGCTCAAGGCAGAGATTGATCGTGCTGTGGAACAGAGTGATAAGGACATGATGTAGTCCTTTTAGCTGTTAGGCAGGTAGTCAAAAGCTTGAAGGGTCACAGGGCTACATTGTGCCAGTTTTTGAAAGGGGGTGATTTGGACTGCAAGCGGTGGACTCGTGCCATTTTTTGGATATTTCAAGGAGAGGAGGACAATGACTATGCACGACAAGAATGAGTTATGTGAAAAAATAAGGTCTATCTATCCGGACATTGGCGAATGCGGCATAGATGTTAACGTGGAGTATGATGAGACAAAAAAGGCGTGGATTGTGGATCTGAAAAAGGATAGGCACGAACTTAAGACCCATCTGGAAGTACAGGAGGCTGATGAGTGTATCGAGGGCAAACAGTGCGTCTCCCTCGGACTGCAGATCGCACAACTGAAGGCCAACATAGAGAGAATGCCAGATTGAGGAGGATTATCTTCAGATGGAGAGGGACTTTTTGCCCTCTCCTTATTAGCGATGGGTACCCGGTCAGTGATATGTGAGAGAATTATTTGTGAGCCACAATGACGTAACTATGAAAATCCGAAATTCGACACGAAGTGAAGCTTGCGCTAGCCACGAAATCCGAAACAATATCAAATTACCGAAATGCAAAATCCAAAACCTTAAACAAATACGAATTACCAAAGCTTAGGACAAACAGTAAATAACGTTTTGAGAATTTGGACATTGGAATTTAGAATTTGTTTCGGATTTCGTGTTTAAAAATCAAGGGTTTCGGCCAGACACTAGTCAAGTAAATTGCCATACAATCAAGGTACAATGAGAAAAAGGGGGATGTCATGACCACGATCAAGATAAAGGGGATGTCGTGCAGTCACTGTGTCATGGCTGTTACCAAGGCCTTGAATGAGGTTGAGGGGATCCAAAACGTCAAAGTGGACCTTGCAAAGGGTGAGGCTGCTTTTGATGAAGGAAAGCCCGTTGACATGGACCTTGTAAGAAAAGGAATCAAGAAGGCAGGATACGAAGTTGTCTAGTAAAGCCACACTCAATATCCCAAAAACTACCATTTCTGTCGGGGGCATGACCTGTGCGGCTTGTGTGAGGCGTGTGGAATTGGCTTTAAAAGCGATTGACGGAGTCAAGGATGCCAGCGTCAATCTTTCCACAGCCAGGGCCACAGTGATTCATGAGCCGGACTGGGGCGGCGTAGAAGTGCTACGAGGGGTGGTTTCTGATACTGGGTACGAATTTTTGGGCGTGCTTGGGGAAAGTCCGGAGGACCCTGTTGAGGTTGCCCAGAAAAAAGAACTGAAAGAGCTGAAAATCAAGTTCAGTGTTGGCGTGGTTTTAAGTTTAGTTGTCTTCACGGGTTCCATGCAGAACTGGTTTCCGTATCTTCGGTCGATTCCAAGGCAGGTGATGCTTTTTTGCCTTTTTGTGCTCACGACGCCCGTTGTATTCTGGGTCGGGAGCCGGTTTTATATCGGGGCCATTAAGGCCGCCAAGCAAAAGACCACAGACATGAACACCCTTGTGGCTGTGGGGGCTTTTTCTGCTTACTTCTATTCTGCTTTGGTTACCTTTTTGCCGCAGCTTTTTGTTGGCGCGGGCATAGTACCACACGTATATTTTGACGGTGCAGCCATGATCATAACCCTTATTCTCCTGGGGCGCCTGCTTGAGGCCAAGGCCAAAGGAAAGACCTCCATGGCTATCAAAAGGCTGATGGGGCTCAAGCCAAAGACTGCACGAGTCATGAGGGAGGGCAAGGAAATCGACATACCTATCGAGGCCGTGATCAAGGGAGACCTGATCTTGGTACGGCCAGGTGAAAAGATCCCCACAGATGGGGTGATTGTTTCAGGGTCATCTTCAATCGACGAATCCATGCTCACCGGGGAAAGCATTCCCGTGGCCAAGGAGGCGGGAAGCAATGTGTTTACAGCTACCCTGAACAAGAGCGGGAGCTTTACCTTCAGAGCAACCAGAGTAGGGGCCGAGACGGCGCTTGCCCAAATCATCCGGTTGGTCGAAGAGGCTCAGGGGTCCAAGGCCCCCATCCAGCGGGTGGCGGACAAGGTGGCATCCATCTTTGTGCCTGTGGTTTTTGGGGTAGCAATGCTGACTTTCTTGATCTGGTACTTTTTCGTACCCGAGCCGATTTTCAGCCGTGCCTTGCTTAATTTTGTGTCGGTCTTGATCATTGCCTGCCCATGTGCCATGGGCCTGGCAACACCTACCGCAGTGATGGTCGGGACCGGATTGGGGGCCGAAAATGGCATTCTGATCAAAGGTGGGGAAAGCCTGGAGAGGGCCTACAAACTAACCACCATTGTTTTTGACAAGACCGGCACCCTGACCAGGGGGGAGCCTGAGGTCACGGACATATTGACCGAAGGAGACACAGAACAACACGATGTTTTGAAAATGGCTGTTTCTATTGAGGCCGTTTCTGAACACCCCCTGGCCCATGCCATCATTGAAAAAGGCCGCCAAGAACAATTGGACCCTGATCGTGTTCACGATTTTGAGGCCATATCAGGCCTTGGGGCAAGGGCAGTCGTAAATGGCAAGAAATGCCTTTTGGGCAACCTGCGGCTTATGGAAAAAGAGGCCGTGGCAATGAATGGTTTCAATCACAAGGCCCAAAGGCTTGCTAGTGAGGCCAAGACGTGTGTTTTTGTGGCCCAGGCAGGTCGGGTTGTTGGCCTTATTGCCCTTTCGGATATGCCCAAGGCCTCTGCACCTGCAGCAGTCTCCAGCCTGAAGGGCATGGGTTTGAAGGTGGCCATGATCACAGGAGATAATGAAAAAACAGCTCGCGCCGTTGCTGATGCTGTCGGCATCGATCAGATACTCGCTGATGTGCTTCCCGGTGATAAAGCCGAGGAGATAAGACGGCTGCAGGCGCGGGGGCAAATCGTCGCCATGGTGGGAGACGGTATTAACGATGCGCCAGCCCTCACAACAGCAGACATCGGCATTGCCATCGGCGCCGGGACAGACGTGGCCATGGAAGCTAGCGACGTTACCCTGATCAGGGATGATTTGCGATCGGTTCCTGCAGCCATCAGGCTTTCGTTTCAGACCATGCGAGTAATCAAACAGAACCTTTTCTGGGCATTTTTTTACAACAGCCTGGGGATTCCCATTGCAGCCGGGGTATTGTATCCCTTCTTTGGGATCCTCTTGAACCCTGTGTTCGCAGCAGCCGCTATGGCTATGAGTTCCGTTTCAGTTGTAAGCAATTCGCTGCGTCTGCGCAAATTCCAGCTTGGGTAGAAAGGGGGTTTGAAATTATGGATCGATATGTATGTTCAGTTTGTGGCTATGTGTATGATCCGGCAGAGGGAGACTCGGAAGGCGGTGTTGAGCCGGGAACAAAATTTGAAGACCTGCCTGATGATTGGACCTGTCCTGTGTGCGGAGCGGAAAAGGACCAGTTTGAAAAGGAGTAGAGCATGGGGCATGGAGCTAAGCGCATGGCGTATCTCTTGGCCTTTAGCTATGCCCTATGCGCTCTGCGAAGAATAGAGGAGGTTGTAATGAGCGAGGAGGTAAAGATCTATACGACGCCAACGTGACCCCATTGCAAGATGGCGAAGGAGTTCCTTTCGCAAAAAGGGGTTGCTTTTACGGCCTACGATGTGACCAAGGACAAGGCAGCACTGGAGGAAATGCGAAAAATATCACGTGGTGCTCTCAGAGTACCCGTGATAGCGGTGTGCAACGAGGTGATGGTAGGATTTGACGGTCACCGTCTTGAAACGGCCTTAAGGTGCCTTAGCCACAGCTCAGAGATTAAATAACCGACTCTGGAGGCCATTATGGCAAGCATCACGATCTATTCGACAGAGGGATGCCCCTTTTGTGCCAAGGCCAAGTCGTTCCTGGCAGAAAGAGGAATCACTTACAAAGAGATTGATGTCCAGCCGGGATCAAAGGCCTGGAACCAGATGAAAGAGAAAACCGGGAGCGGCTCCCTCCCGCAGATCTTAATAGGGGATGAACCGGTTGGGGGGTACGGTGATCTGGTTAACCTGGAGGCTACCGGCGAGTTGAATCAAAGACTGGGGAAGGCCGTGGAGGGGCCGGTTTCTCCCGTTTATGATGTGATCATCATCGGTGGGGGTCCGGCTGGCCTGAGTGCTGCTATTTATACAGCCCGGAAAGTCCTCAAAACGCTAATTGTTAGTAAAGACATCGGAGGTCAGGTCGCCTGGACCTACGATGTGGATAACTACCTTGGCTTTAGCCAGGTGGAGACGGCGGATCTCATCGCAAAGTTTGAGGAACACGTCCAGAAATATGGTGTGGAGAAGCTTGTGGGGGTTGAAGTGAAGGCTTTGAAGTTGACCGAGAAAATAAAAAAGGTGACTGCCGGTGATGGGAAGGCATATCTTGCCAAGACAGTGATTCTGGCAACCGGAAAGCGCCCCAGGCCCCTCAACGTGCCAGGAGAAAAGGAGTTGATCGGCATGGGGGTGACGTACTGTTCCACCTGCGATGCCCCTTTGTTTGCAGACCTTGACGTGGCAGTAGCAGGCGGCGGCAATTCGGCCCTTGAGGCAGTCATTGACCTAATGAAGGTTGCCCGGAAGGTGTACATGGTCTCTTTGACGCCTTTGACTGGCGACCAGATACTTCAGGATAAGGTTATGAGTTCGCCTAAGGTGGAGGTTTTCACCGAATACAAGATCCTCCGGATTGCGGGCGACTCGGCAGTTGAGGGCGTTGAGATTAAGTCGTTAAAGACAGGTGAGGGTAAGAAATTACGTGCGTCGGGGATCATTATAGAAATCGGCCTGCTGCCCAACTCTGAACTGGTGGTGGATATCCTGGAGACGAATCGTATTGGAGAAATTGCGATAGATGCTAGGTGCCGCACAGGTGTTGCCGGGGTTTTTGCCTGCGGAGATGTGACCGATGTCCCCTTCAAACAGGTCATTGTCGCCGCCGGCGAAGGGGCTAAGGCAGCGCTTTCGGCTTACGATTACATCATAAATCAGAGATAGGGAGAAAGCGAGAAAGCATACCTCGAAAAAAGAAGCATTAGGCAACGGAGGCATTATGAAACCGAGGAAAATAAGAGACCGCATTTACTGGATGGGTTCTGTAGATTGGGACAGACGTTTATTTGATTCACTCATTCCCCTTCCAGACGGAACAAGCTACAATGCTTATTTAATTGAAGGCAGTGAAAAGACTGTTTTAGTAGATACGGTTGATCCTCCCATGGCGGAAGAACTTCTATCACAGCTACAGGGTGTGCCTAAGATCGACTATGTCATCTCACACCATGCGGAGCAGGACCACTCCGGAACAATCCCACAAGTTCTTGAAAAATACTCTGGGGCCAAGCTGATAACAACCCCCAAAGCAAAGGGAATGCTTATCGATCTTCTGCGAATACCAGAGGAGTGTTTCATAACCGTCAAGGATGGTGAGACTATATCTCTCGGGGACAAGACCTTGAAGTTCATACATGCTCCTTGGGTTCATTGGCCTGAGACCATGGTAACTTATTTGGAAGAAGATAGAATTCTTTTCAGTTGTGATTTTTTCGGTTCCCATATTGCGACAACCGATCTCTACGTCACTGATGAAAGTCGCGTTTATGAGGCAGCGAAGCGCTATTATGCCGAGATCATGATGCCCTTCCGGAAAGTCATCGAGAAGAACCTGGAAAAACTCGCGTCTTACGACATAGAAATAATAGCTCCCAGTCATGGGCCAATATATCCCAGCCCATCATTTATTATTGATGCCTATCGGGATTGGATTCTTGGTCCTCCTCTAAACACAGTGGTCCTGCCCTATGTATCTATGCACGAAAGCACGAGGCGGATGGTAGACTATTTTGTTTCGGCCCTTGTGGAAAGAGGTGTTCGGGTCGAACAGTTCAACCTGGCCGTAACCGACATAGGAAAACTTGCCATGGCTCTGGTCGACGCAGCTACAATTGTTGTTGGAACCCCCACAATTCTCGCCGGGCCTCATCCTTACGCCGCCTATGCTGTATTTCTGGCCAATGCGCTTCGGCCCAAAGCGAAGTTCCTTTCCATCATTGGTTCCTATGGATGGGGAGGTAAGACTGTAAACGTATTGGCAGGGATGATTTCTAATCTTAAGGTCGAAGTTATCGAACCTGTCCTTGCCAAAGGGCTCCCGTCAGAGAATGATCTTAAAGCCCTCAAAAACTTGGCTGAGACCATCGCAACGAAACACAAGGAGCATGGTATAGAATAACCGTGGTGGTTCTAAAAAACTCGGTGCCATCTGGGTCCACAGTGAGAAATGAAGATTCCGGTCATCGATCTGGGTGAATGCGTTGATTGTGAGGCATGTCTGGAAGTGTGTTTCACTGTTTTTAGGCGAAACGACGCTGGCTACATCGAGGTCATTGATCTTCCTGAGTACCCGGAAGAGGAGGTGGAGGAAGCGATTAAGAATTGCCCGGCGGACTGCATAGCATGGGAAGAAGTTTGAGAAAGGAGGTGCACCCATGAAAAAAGTTGCTTTGTTTGCCTTTAATGGCGAGCTCATGTGCTTTGTCCACGTGCTGCTGAATGCCCTTGACATGAGTAAAAGGGGATATGAGATCAAGATTGTAATTGAGGGCTCAGCTACCAAGCTGGTCCCTGAGCTGGCTAAAGAAGATAACCCTATGCATCGCCTTTATGAGAAGGCTAAAGGTTTAGACCTGATTGATGGCGCCTGTAAGGCTTGCTCCAATAAGATGGGTACCCTTGAGGCAGTCAAGGCCCAGGGTTTAAGGCTTTTAGATGAAATGACCGGCCATCCCAGCATAGCCCGGTATCGGGAAGAAGGATTCGAGGTTATTACATTTTGAGGGGGCATTGGTTGAGTGGTTGAGTAGTTAAGTAGTTGAGTGGCTTAATAGAGATGCCCCAGGAATTGGTGCTGAAAATAACCAATAATCAGTGACTAATGACTAAACAAAGGAAGTGATTCAGAAGAGACGGAAATTGCCTGTGGCAAACCAACAGGAGAAAAAGGAAGTAAGCATGGGACAGATAGGGTCGTGGTCGTAGAAGGACACCTCTCGGACAGCGCAAGAATCCACAGAATTTGCGAAAGGAGGTAGCAAAATGGCTTATGAAGCAAAAGACTACAGCAGCCTGATCGGCATTAAGGGCTTCAGTGAAGCCTTGCTCAAGAATCATTTCACCCTCTATCAAGGCTATGTTGCCAACACCAACAAGGTCATGGGCTTGCTTGATGAAATGCTGAAAGCGGACAAAACAGGGACCCCGGAGTACGCTGAGCTGAAAAGACGCCTGGGCTGGGAGTTTAATGGCATGCGTCTCCACGAATACTACTTTGACAATCTTGGAGGAGACGGCAACCTTGACACAGGAGGAAAGCTTGCACAGCAGATTAACGAAGACTTCGGCAGTCATGCAAGCTGGGAAAAGGACTTCAAAGCGGTCGGCGCCATGAGAGGCATTGGCTGGACAGTGCTCTATCAGGATTCTCTGACTCGCCGGCTATTCAACCTTTGGATCAATGAGCACGACGTGGGCCACCCCGCAGGTTGCAGGCCTATTTTGGTGCTGGACGTGTTTGAACATGCCTTTATGTTAGACTATGGGCTCAAACGAGCCGATTATATCGGGGCCTTTTTCAACAACATCGACTGGAACGAGGCGCAGAAGCGCATCCTGTGAGTAAAATGGATGAGGCAAGACGAAGCGGCTGAGACCTCAAACGCGAGGTCTTGGCCCTGCTCCAATCAGACAAATTTGACCAAACCTTGGACGAGTTGTCCCAACTGCCAGCCCGCCAGATGATCAATCCCCTTTTTTCCTTCCTTCTCAGCAGTGATGAGGAAACAAGATGCCGGGCGGTCACGGCCATGGGCGCAGTCGTAGCAAATCTTACCGGAAAGGATATGGAGTCGGCGCGGGTAGTTATGCGCCGGCTCATGTGGAGCCTGAATGATGAGTCCGGGGGCATCGGTTGGGGTGCGCCCGAAGCCATGGGGGAGATCATTGCCTCTCATGAGGGCCTGGCAAAGGAATATACCAATGTCCTGATTTCGTATGTTCGGGAAGACGGCAATTTCCTGGAATATGAACCCTTGCAGCGGGGTGCTGTGTGGGGGATTGGAAGGGTGGCC
>Ga0114922_10007278_pt1 | contig 10128 bp, 6 predicted proteins | sample AartaG_FD_100975 | JGI IMG/M metagenome (GOLD analysis project Ga0114922, IMG submission 100975) | Deep subsurface microbial communities from Aarhus Bay to uncover new lineages of life (NeLLi) - Aarhus_00045 metaG | ecosystem: Environmental > Aquatic > Marine > Oceanic > Sediment | place: Aarhus...
CCAATGGCATCCCGAATAGGCGCGCTGTCGCGCCAGATTGAGTGTGTAGCCATTGCGTGCAAAGCCCGCCACCACGTTGTCGATGCCCAGAAACTTGGGTATGCCGGTCTTGTCCGCGAGCATGACCTCGACCCCACGTCGCAGCAGGCCTGGGTCGACAGCCTTTCCGCCCCACACCCCGACGTTGGCTGGGATCCGCAGGCGGTGTGCTGCCTCCAGCACCAGGTAGGACAGGTCGTTCGTCGCGTCATTGCCCTCGGCGTCGGGCCCGCCGAGCTGAATGTACGCCGTGTCCATTAGCAGCAGGCACGCTAGGTAAAAGATCGCCTCCTCTTTGTCAAGCGTGCCCGCGGCTACGTCCTGCTCGTAATAGGGCTGCAGCAGCACGTCGAGCCGCCCCAGCGATCCGCTCCCATTGTACATGCGCGCCGCCATATCGTACCAGCCGATCCACTGGCACGCCTCGCGGAACGTGTGCGGCGGCTCTGTGACCAGCCGCTCGTTCATCTCGGCCATCTCGACCAGGTTCTGGCAAAGCTGGGGATGTGCCTCACGCTCGGCCATACGCCGCGCCTCGGCCACATTGGTGCGGATCCAGGCCTGAAGGCCGAGCACGACCGCCTCCAGCCCATCGTAGAACGGGGCGTGCTCAGGCCCATTGAGCGCTCGGTAGTGCCCGATCCTGCTCAGGAGCCCGCCGTAGCCGAGCGCGAGGCCGATCGACAGATCCTGGCAGAAGTGCTGCCAGGCACCGATCCCAGTGACCAGCCCATACTTCTCTTGCTCTGGCCTGAGGTGGCCATAGTCGAGCTCAGGCGGCCAGTGGACTTGGCAGTACGAGCCAAAGTTCACGCAGTAGCCGCCCAGCAGGCCGCTCATCGGGTCCACGTATGCTGGATGGACCTCAAGCAGCGCGCGGAAATTCTCGCCCACAGCCTTCGGACCGAAGGCGCCGCCGCTCGGATGATTGCTCGCCGGTTCGTAGCCCTTGAGCCGGACGTCGGTGATCGGCATTCCCGAGCCGCTGATCGTCTGCACCACCACCCGCGCCTCCGGGGGCGGGAGGATGAGGGCGTGATCATCGTGGTTCATCGCGCCGACCAGCTCCTGCTTCTCCTGCGTATGCGCTATCTTGGTCTCTCGAAGCGCATCGAGGCGCTGCGCGTAGCTCAATGCCTGCTCTGTCATCCCGTCCCTCACACGCCCTGCCTCATCAACGGCCCCAGCGATCCACGCTACCTGGCCCCATTATACACCAGACGGACGTGGCCGCGTAATCCGCCGCTGTGTGTGCAGCCGCTCTAGTAACCATGCGCCCGTGCCACGTCTGCCATGACAAGGAAGCTCTGTACCCAGCGCGGGTCATAGATCCCGGCATCTGTCCCGCTCAGGATATACCCGCCGCCCGACGCCGCTTGTGCGATGCAGTCCTCCGCGGCAGCGCGCACCTCTCCCGGCGACGCCTGCGCCAAGAATGCCATGTCGTCTAGGTTGCCCTTCAGGCAGACTCGATCGCCAACCCGCGCCTTGACCTCGGCTAGCGTCACGTCGCCGCGCAAGCCCGCCTCGATGGGGCTCATCACGTCGACGCCCATCTCGATGATCTGGTCCAGGATGTCGTCCAGCTTGCCGTGCGTGTGATAGTTGACGATCCCGCCATGGTCGTGAATGATCTCCACGATGCGCTTGTCGTACGGCGTGACCATCCTCCGGAAGACCCTGGGGTGCACCACGCCCGGCCCGCAGTGCTCAGAGCCGCCCATCCAGAAACTGCGCACTCCCTTCCAGCAGCACGTCTGTACGTACAGCGCCAGCCGCTCGTTCATCGTCGCCACCAGATGCTCCACGAGGTCCGGTTGGTCAGCAATCGCCAGATACAGCATCTCGGAGCCAAAGAAGCCCAGGCAAAAGCGGAACGCCGAGGGAATGCCCAATGCCACGAGTCCCTCCTCCCCCAGACGTTCCTCCCACGCGCGGTACGCCGTCACCTCGAACGATGGCCGGTGATAGGGCACCGACAACAGCTTCCCCACATCCTCGGGCATCTTGTAGTCATGCTCCGCCACCCAGCTGGCCTCGCGCGTCAGCACCTGCCGGGTCGTCAGCACTCCCCGAGGCGTCTCGACACGGGTGATGATCACGTTCCCCTCGTGCGCAACCACGCTGTGATCCAGCCAGTACTGCCCGCCAAAGATCTGGGCATCGCCCAGCGCGCCGACCGACATCGTCACGTCGGTCTTTGCCGACAGGGCATGCCACTCCTCAGCCGTCATCTGCTCCACCATCGCCGGCCCAACGTGCGGTGAACACGGGACACAGTCCGGCTCTTGCAGGCGGGTCACCGCAAGGATCCTCTCCCTCGAGTTCATCTGGTCTCCATCCGGCCAAGACGGTTGCATTATCCCTTGCCAAACCGTAGCCCGGCATCCCGTCCCGGACGGCAGCACTTGGAGCGCGCTGCCTGCCAGCCTAGTGCAGCACATGGCTTCGCATCGCCAGTGCCCAGGTTCAGCAGCAGCCGTGTACATCCGGCGCGCGGGTTGTGCTGGTCCCCTATGCAGGGCCACATCCGCCCGACGCGCCCCCCTATGTTAGCGGCAAAGCGGCAGCCTGTCAATCTGCAACGGGAGCCGGCCTTCCTTGCCCTCTCCGGACGTGCGGACCCAGCGTGGGGCCCGCACCTCCGCCCGGCGTGCAGGCTGTCAGGGCGTCGGCCCCGGCAGCCTGTGGGGCTGTCGGGAGCCACTCATCGGGAACGGCAGTGGAGCAACGGGCACGCTCCTCAGAGTCGACCGATGCGGCTGTAGTACTGGGCTTGCCGAATCCGGCGAGGCGAGCGGAAGAGGGCGCGCGCCAAAGATGCGAGGACGGTCACCTGCTGACGATGGCACCCGTGCGCCTCGCTACTCCGCAGCGGCGAGCGTGCCAGGAGAACGTGTACCCGGCGCAGCTCGCCTCCTCCTGCCGCTGCGCTGGGCGAGGGTGCAAGGAGTGCGTCCGCGCGTCAGCCTATCCCCTGCACGAGGCCAGGCCAGGCTGTGATCTGGATCGGCACCCCCACCGGATCCCAGGCTTCCAGCCACTGCGCTTCTTCGGGAGAGAGGCGAATGCGCCCGTGCGAGGAGGGCCGGACGCCCAGGGCATCCGGCTGATCGCAGACCTTTCTTCCTCCGGAGCAACGCCGGGAAGGACGGATCCGCACGAGCATGCGCCATTCGGTGCACCTGCAATGCTACGACCACAATGCGACAATCGCATCCGCCAAAGGCTAGATCCGTGCTGCGTCTTCTGACTGAAGCGGGCCCAGGTCGGAAGCCGCACCTTCCATGGCAGGCCCGTGCGGCCCCCTGTCTCGCATTGACGGGATGGACGCGACGGAAGTAATGCGCCCGCGCCCGCATCGACGCGCAGACCGCGAAGGCACACACCACTACTCCCTCTGCCGGAGATCGGGCGAAAGACGTTCGGAGAATTGGAGCTCGGCCGCCGCGACAGGAGCACGCTCGAGCCAGCCGCTAAGCCGGATTCTGTGCCCTCCCCGAGGGAGGGCGGCAGCCATCTATCTGGGGCGCGCGTTACCGCGCACCTCGACGCGGCCTACCCGGAGCTCAGAGGGAACGGGCCGCTCCCTGTCCCCAGAGGGGACTTGCCCCTGCTTGGCCTTGCTCCCGGTGGGGTTTGCCTGGCCGAGGCGGTCACCCGCCTCGCCGGTGGTCTCTTACACCACCATTTCACCCTTACCTCGCACATGCCGCGAGGCGGTGTCCTTTCTGTGGCACTCTGCCGTCGGGTCACCCCGCCTGGCTGTTAGCCAGCACCGTGCCCTGTGGAGTCCGGACTTTCCTCGTCCCGTGCGGGACGCGGCTGCCAGGCCAGCTCGAGCGTAGCCCAATTGTAGCGCACCCTGCAGCAAAAGTCAAGTTGAGAAAGGTCAAAGATGTATAAGGACATTCGATGGAATAGAATGCCTCTTCTCAGCATGTGGGGGAGGACGCGGGGACAACGGCACTGCCATCTCCGTATCTGCCGCATCTAGGGCATCAGCATCGCTTCGGCAAAAGCAGTGGTGAAGCGAGGATCGTTCGTCAGCTCGACATACTCGGCCTGCAGGGCAATCTCTGCTGCGAGCGCGCGCTGTTCGCGCGAGATCAGGACCAGCCGCGCCCCTACGCCGGCAGCGTTGCCCACCTGCTCAAAGCGGTCAGGCGGCAAGGGCGGGAACATGCCGACGCGTAGCGCGTTGACCACGTCAATATACGAGCCAAATGCCCCCGCGATGACGACCCGCTCCAGGTCACGGACCCTGATGCCAGCCTCCTGCATCAGTACCTCGGCCCCGGCTCGCATCGCGCCCTTGGCTAGCTGGATCTCGCTCACGTCCGCGCGCGATAGGACAATGTCCTTCCCATCGCCGCTCTCCGAGCGCGGCACAATCACGAACTCGGGCCCGCGCTCTCCGAGGCGAGCGCGCGGATGGTCGAGCGACATCGCGCCGCGTTCGTCCAAGACCCCAATCTTCCGCAGCTGCCCCACCGCGTCGACGATACCCGAGCCACACAGACCAACCGGCAGGTGCCCATCGATTGCCTGGTAGTAGACCTTGCCGTCCTCGATCCATACCCGTTCGATCGCGCCTGGCGCAGCACGCATCCCGGCGGCAATGTGCGCCCCTTCGAACGCAGGGCCCGACGCGGTGGAGCACGTATACAGCCGTTCACCCACCTTGAGCGCCACCTCGGTGTTGGTCCCGATGTCTAGGCCCATCACCACGTCCTCCGCCCGGTAGATGCCGGAGCCAAGCAGCATCGCCACGTGGTCGGCCCCCACAAAGCCGGCGATGTTGGGAAGGATGTGGACAAACACGTCTGGCGCAAAGGTCAACCCGATGTCCCGCCCCAGCAAGTCACACGGTTCACTCAGGGCAGCGACATAGGGCGCCAACCCTAGCTGGGCTGTGGGCAATCCCAGCAGCAGGTGGTGCATCGCCGTGTTGCCGACCATCACCGCCTCGATCACGTCCTCGGGGGCCTGCTTCGCCTGCCTGCACAACGCACACGCCAGATCATCCAGCCCGCGCACGATCACGTCCTGCAACTGCCGTGCTCCGTCCGCGCGCTGAACCGCGTGCGTCAGGCGGGCCATGACGTCCTCGCCGTAGGCGATCTGCGGGTTCATCATGCCCTGCGCAGCCAGGACGTCCCCATTCGTCAGGTCAACCAGGTACCCGGCTAGCTTGGTGCTGCCCAGGTCCACGGCGATGCCCAGCGGTGGGTTGTGCGGTGGCAGAACAGCCACGACCTTGTCGTGCATAACAGCAGCCGTCACCTGCCACTCGTGATTGCGCAAGATGCTGGGCAGGCGCTGCGCGGCGGCCAAATCGACGCGCAAGTAGCCCAACCCCAGCGCCTGCAGCGCATCGCACAGCCGCGTGGCATCGGAGCGCAGATCCTGCCGCGTCGCCGGTGAGAGCTGCAGCGCGTAGCTCTGCGCCAGCGGATCCAGCGGCACTTCCTGCCCGCGCCCCTCGACCTGCGTCCGCTGCGCCGTGGTCAGCGAGGATGGCGGAACGTTCACCTTGCAGTCGCTGGCTACGTGTGCCTGACAGGCGAGACGGAAGCCCTGGGCGAGTCGATTGTCCCCGAGTCGTGTCCGTTCCTCCTCCTTTGGTGGCGAGAGGGTGCCGGACATCAGCTGGATCACGCAGCGTCCGCAGGTCCCAACGCCACCGCACACGGCAGCGAGCCCTATGCCGCTGCGCTGGGCAATCTCCAGCAAGGACTCGCCCTCGTCAACCTCGATGCGCCGCCCTATGGGCTCGAAATCCACAGTGTATGCCATGACCGCTCCCTGCTGTGCCCTCGTCCTTGGCCCTACCTTCCTCACCGCGATCCGGGCTTTGCCGCTAGATGTGCAGCGCTCGTCCTTGTGCGTCTAGCGCTGCTTCGGCAATGGCCTCACCCAGCGTCGGGTGGGCGTGGATCGTGGCGTCGAGCTCGTCCAACGTGGCCTCGACCTGGAGCGCCAATCCACCCTCCAGGATCAGGTCGCTTGCGTGGGGGCCCACGATGTGCAGGCCCAGCACCTCCCCGTACCGGGTCTCGCTGACGACCTTGACAAAGCCACTGCGTTCCCCGTAGGTCACCGCCCTGCCATTGGCGAGGAACGGGAACTTGCCAACGGCGACGTCGTACCCCTGCTCGCGTGCTTGCGCTTCCGTCAGGCCTACCGTTGCCACTTCGGGCTGTGTGAACACACAGGAAGGGACGGTCTTGTAGTCCATCTTTGCTGCGTGACCGCACGCGTTCTCGGCGGCGACCACGCCTTCCTTCGAGGCAACGTGCGCCAGCCACCACTTCCCAGTGACATCGCCGACGGCAAAGACGCCCGGCACAGTCGTCTCCATCCGATCATTGACGACGATGCCGCGATCCACCTCTACGCCGATCGCCTCCAACCCGAGATCCTCGACGTTGGCCCGGCGCCCAACCGAGACCAGGACCTTCTCCACGTCGAACTGCTCCTCCCCCTTGGGCGTCGTCACCGACACTTGAAGCAGGTCGCCCTGCTGCTTGATCTCGCGCGCGCGGCTCTCTACATATGAAGCAACCTTCTTTCGGCGCAGGGCACGGGCGATCTCGGCGCTGATCTCGGGGTCCACCATCGGCAGAAGACGGTCGAGCATCTCGACCACGATCACCTCAACGCCGAAACTGGCATAGATGTTGGCGAACTCGGCTCCGATCACGCCGCCACCGACGATCAACAGGCTTGCCGGCAGCGCCTCAAGGTTCAGCGCCCCTGTCGAGTCCAGCACGCCCGGCGCGTCAAAACCCGGCAGGGGGAGACGGACCGGGCGTGCCCCTGTGGCAATGATCACCTTGTCAGCCTCGATCTGCTGCGTCGCATCGGCAATGCTCACCGCGATCGTGTGCGCATCACGAAAGCGCCCCCGCCCCTCACAGATCGTGACTCCCGCCTTCTTGAGCAGCACACCGACGCCGGTGGTGAGGCGCTTCACAGCCTGGTTCTTGACCTTCTGGATGGCCTGCCAGTCGGGCTCGATCCTACCTTCGACCATGATCCCGAACTGCTTCGCATCCCGGAGTGTCTCGTACACTTTGGCGCTGCGCAGCAGCGCTTTGGAGGGAATGCAGCCTACGTTGAGGCACACGCCACCGATGTAGGTGTCCTCCACGATCGCGACCTTAGCACCAAGTTGACTGGCGCGCAGGGCAGTGACATACCCGCCGGGGCCGGCACCAATGATCAGCACATCGTATCTATCCGCCATGGGTACTCCTCCACTCGGTTCGCGGCTAGGCTCAGGCAAACAGGACTATTGTACTCGCCCACCAGAGGAAGGCAAGTCACCAGCGCATGGCTGACTCGTTGCGGCCTGCCAGGTCTCCACCGGGAGCCTACTGCCTTGTGGATGGCAGTCAGGGGCGCCGCACCGACCGGCCTGCTGCGGCAAGCACTGCATGCCGCCATCGGGGGCATGGCAACGGACGCGCCCTCCAGGACTGGACAGCAAGCACGAAAGCCGCTATAATGGCCGCGCTGCTCACCTGCGGACGATCGCAGTGGGCGGCGCTACAGAACGGATGCCCCAGCTGGAGGATTCATGATCTGCCGCCACTGCAAGGCAGAGATCCCAGACTATGCATTCTGCCCACATTGCGGGCAACCCAGCGGTAGCGGAGCGGACGCGACACGCCCTGCCGCCTCCCAGCGGGTGCGGAACGCCTTCCGTCGTTGGGTCCTGCCCCTGGCTATTCTCGTCGTCGTGATCGCCTTTGGCGTGCTCGGGATGGCACTACTTGGGTTCCGTGACGGCATGCAGGAGCGGGACTTGGCCAACCGTCACCAAGCAGATGTCCTCTTCAATCGCGGCGAAGCGTACCTGGAATGCGGGCAGCACCAGCTGGCCGAAGCCCACTTTAAGGAAGCACTCCGCTTGGTGCCAGACTACCTTGGGGCAGAGGAGAAGCTCGCCGTAGCTCAGGCCAAGCAGACGGTGACCCCATCACCCACCTCGCCTCCACCGACCAGCACACCGGTCGTGCCGACGCCAACGCCACAGGTGGTCGTCATTCCTGTGACCGACGTCCTGTTTCAGGAGGGGCAAGCGCACTATGAGCGTGGTGAGTGGCTGTCGGCCATCTCCACGCTCGAGCAGCTGCAGCTCGAGGACATCAGCTACAAGGCCGAACAGGTCGCCGAGATGCTCTTCGAGAGCCACTACCGGCTGGGCACACAACTGGACGAGCAGGGCCAGGTTGAGGCGGCGATCCTGCAATACGATCGGGCACTCGACCTCAAGCCAAGACATCCCAAGGTCAGTGAGCTTCGGCGCCGCGCTGATCTCTACCAGTCGGCGCTGAATGATTGGTCGGTCGACTGGGAGAGCGTCGTCAACTTTCTAATCGCCCTCTATCACGTCGCACCCGACTACAAGGATGCCACCGACCGGCTATACGAAGCGTGCCTCGAACACGGCGAACGTCTGATCAAGCAAGAGCGCTACTGTGCCGCCTCCGAGCTGTTCGAGCAAGCAGTCGAGATCCGCGCGGACGACGAAGGCGTTCGCAAGCGAGAGACAGACACCGCCTATCTCTGCCTGGTCACCACGCCGGTGCCGTTCGAGACACCGACTCCAGATGGGCCGCCCGCGCAATGGAGCCAGGTGCATCTAGGCACCCTGATCGCTACCTGCTACAATCCGCACGATGACCTGTATGACATCTGTGCACAGAGCGCAGACGATGGCGCGCTCCAGACCTGGATCCCCCAGGCAGAGCAGCCCGCCGTGAGCCTGGACGGGACCTGGTTTGCCTACCGTTCCTCCGATCCAGACCGACCAGGCCTCTATGCGCTCGATGTGATCAGTGGCACCGTAGTTACCGTGACGACTGAGTCGAGCGCCCACTATCCGACATGGTCGCCAGATGCCACACACCTGGCGTACACCCAGTACGACCAGGATCAGGCCGATTGGTTCATCTACATCAGTCGAATCGGTGCCGAGGACCAGCCCCCACAGCGCATCCATAGAGGGGGGTGGCCCAACTGGGGCCCAAGCGGTCTGATCGCGTTGTCCACCTGCGACGGCGAGAACGACTGCGGCATCTACACCTATGATCCTGCGAGCGGCGAACTGCTCAAGCTAACGAACGCCAAGCAAGACCGAGCAGCGGCCTGGTCACCCAGCGGTGACGAACTGGCCTACATGTCTGACATTGGGCTCAGCCTGAACCTGTATGTCGTGCAGACCGCAACCAAGCATGTGCGCCAGATCACCAAGAACCTCTTCACCGACGTGATGCCCATCTGGTCACCGGATGGACAGCGGATCGCCTTCCTCACCAATCATAATGATGACTGGTCGGTATACTCGATACATCCTTGGCCCGGCGAGGGGCAGGCAGAGCGCATCGTTACAGTCGGCGTCGAGAGTGCCGACTGGCAGCGCATGCAACTGACGTGGTCAGCAACAATCATCCCTCCTCCGGTTGCACCCTAATGACGGCGTGCTACCGGAAAGCGACCTGGATTTGACAGCCATACCAGTGTGTGATATAGTGTGCGTACATCGGAAGTCCCGTTTCACGGTTCGTCCTCTGCACGGAAACGCCCGACTTGCCAGCTGGGCGGCTTTGTTTGGCAGGGCGAAGCACCACAGCAAAGGAGTATGCAAGGCAGATGAGCGAGCGCATCATCGGCACGGTCAAGTGGTTCAGTGACCCAAAGGGGTACGGCTTCATTCAGCGTGACGACGGCCCAGACGTCTTTGTGCACTTTTCAGCCATCCAGGGCGAAGGCTACAAGTCACTCAAAGAAGGCCAGCAGGTCGAGTTCACCATTGAGGAAGGACCCAAAGGGCCGCAGGCCGCCAACGTCATCAAGCTGTAGCACCTCACAGTACGGCGACACCCATACAGGCCGATGCTCCAGGCTGAGCGTCGGCCTGTTCTTTGTGGGACAGTGGTTGCCTTGTGCCTGGCAATGTGCTAGAATCCAGCTAGTGTCTACGTTACGCTTCATGTCAAACCCATAGGCGGAGGCGTCCCGCTTGCAAAGACCCATCATCTCTAGCGTTCTCGTCAAGCCAGCTTCGGCCGACTGCAA
>Ga0114922_10007279_pt1 | contig 10128 bp, 8 predicted proteins | sample AartaG_FD_100975 | JGI IMG/M metagenome (GOLD analysis project Ga0114922, IMG submission 100975) | Deep subsurface microbial communities from Aarhus Bay to uncover new lineages of life (NeLLi) - Aarhus_00045 metaG | ecosystem: Environmental > Aquatic > Marine > Oceanic > Sediment | place: Aarhus...
AATTTTTGTTGATGATATTGTATGATCCTTACCATGACGGGGTATGTGAACAACCTCGAGGCCGTTAAATTTACCTGTTTTAATATCCGGACTTGGATCACCATAAGGAGTTTCTGCTTTAACCTTTTTAGTATTTTTCAGAAATTCGGGTATTTCAAATTCTGAGCCTCCTATTATACCTATTTTATTCATATGAAATTATTTTTTATTTTTTTCAGGAAACAGTTCAAAAATACTTTTTCTTTTGGCTTTGCAAATACCTCTTTCAGTAATTAATCCCGTAACAAATTTAGCAGGTGTAACATCGAATCCAAAATTCGAAACAGGAAAGTTTTCACCAGTTATCATAATATTTTCTATTTTCCCGTTTAATATTCCTTTAATATACGAAATTTCATTTGAATTTCTTTCTTCAATAGGAATTTCTGTTAGTCCGTCCCTGATATTCCAGTCAATAGATGAAGAGGGTAGAGCCACGTAAAACGGAATATTATTTTCTTTTGCTGCCAAAGCCTTTAAATATGTGCCTATTTTATTTGCCACATCTCCGTTTATAGTTGTACGATCACTGCCAACTATTACAATGTCAACTAATCCATGCTGCATTAAATGTCCGCCGGCATTATCAGTAATAATTGTAAATGGAACACCGTGTTTTTCAAGTTCCCAGGCTGTTAACTTAGCTCCCTGATTTCTGGGCCTTGTTTCGTCTACCCATACATGTACATTTATTCCTTTGTCATGAGCCATATATACAGGTGAAGTTGCTGTCCCGTAATCAATACACGCCAGCCAGCCTGCATTACAATGAGTAAGTATATTTACCGGGGCATTACCTTTTTGCAGGCTGATATCTTCAATAATTGTAAGTCCGTATTCCCCAATCTTCCGGCAGTTTTCTTTTTCAATTTCTAGTATACTAAGTGCCGTATCTAGTGCGGCTGCTTTTTTTTCATCAAGGGAGTCAAATTTTTCTATCGTTTCTAACTGCTTATCCAGGGCATATTTTAAGTTTATTGCTGTAGGTCTTGCGGAATTAAGCATATCAGCTGATGAAATTAAGTACTCATCAAGAGGGCTCTTATTATTGAACTTAACCAGGGCAAGATAAATTCCAAAAGCTGCTGCAGCGCCAATTAAAGGTGCTCCTCTAATATGCATATCTTTAATGGCAGTATATACGTCATCAATAGATGTGAGATTTTCGACTTTGAGCTCAAAAGGCAGAAAACGCTGATCTATAACCTGTATAATAGTATTATTATCATTTTTCAACCAAATTGTTTCGTAATGTTTTCCGTCAACGTTCATTTTTATAAACTTATCTTCTATATTATTACAGAATAACTTTTCTTTGTAATTTAAAATTAAAAATAATGAAATTATCTGATGAATTAATAAATTCAAAAGCACAAATTAAAAATATAATATTTGATTGGGGGGGAGTAATAACAGATTTGGACTTTAATGCCAGCAATAAAGCATTTAAAAAGTACGGATTAAATAATTTTATTGAGCAATACAGTCAGCAGGTTCAGAAGGATATTTATATTAAATTGGAAACAGGAGCTGTTTCTCCTGATGAATTCAGGCATGAGCTTAGAAAATTTATTCCGAAGGCAATCAGTGATTATGAAATGGATCAGGCCTGGGCTGCATTATTATGTGAACTGCCGGAAGAGAGATGGGATTTATTGAAAAAAGTGAAAAATAGTTATAAAACTTATCTATTAAGTAATACCAACATTATTCATGTTAAAAGCTATTTTAAAAGAATATATGAAAAATATGGTATTTATGGTTATGGGCACCTGTTTGAAAAAACTTATTTTTCATTTGATTTGGAAATGCGTAAGCCTGATATAAAAATATTTGAATTCGTGTTAAAAGACAGTAACTTAAAACCTGACGAAACACTGGTAATTGATGATTCTCATGAAAATATTGAAGCTGCGGGTAAATTGGGGATAGTTACATATCTTTTAAAAGAACCTTTAACAATATTAGATATTTTTAAAAATAGCTGAAGTGAAACTTGAGTTAACGTGATTTCAAAATCACTTATTATCATAGGTTAAGAGGTGATCATAATTCTATTATAAGAATTAAAAAAAAGTAATTTGACTTAAAGATTAAAAATTTATTAGCTAATAATTTTTACATTTGTGTTTTTAAAATAATATTAATAACAGTCTGAAACAGGTATGAGTATTTATAAAGAATTAAAAGACAAAAAAACAAGGCTATCACTAATTGGCCTGGGATATGTCGGACTTCCTATTGCTCTGGCATTTGCAAAAAAGATTTCTGTTATTGGCTTTGATGTCAATGACTCCAGGATAGAATTAATGAGAAGAAAGATAGACCCCAGTGATGAACTGGAATCAGAAGCTTTTGATGATATTGATATTAAATTTACATCAGACACAGAAGATTTAAAAGAAGCTTCTTTTCATATTATTGCAGTGCCTACTCCAATTGATAAAAATAAGTTACCGGATTTATATCCATTAAATCAGGCGACAAAGACAGTTGGATCGATTTTAAAAAAAGGAGACTATGTAGTATATGAATCTACAGTATTTCCGGGAGCAACTGAAGAAAATTGTATACCTGTACTTGAGAAAATGTCAGGATTAAAATACATAAAGGATTTTAAAGTCGGGTATTCTCCTGAGCGAATCAATCCCGGAGATAAAGAACATACACTTTCAACAATTAAGAAAGTGGTATCAGGTTGCGATGAAGAGTCACTGGAACAGATTGCCCTTGTTTATGAGCTTGTAGTAGAGGCCGGAGCTTTTAAAACTACATCTATAAAAGTGGCCGAAGCTGCAAAAATTATAGAAAACACACAGCGTGATGTTAATATTGCCCTGATGAATGAACTATCGATGATTTTTAATAAAATGAATATTAACACATATGAAGTATTGGAAGCTGCAGAAACAAAGTGGAATTTTTTGCGATTTTATCCGGGCTTGGTAGGTGGTCATTGCATTGGAGTTGATTCTTACTATTTAACATTTAAAGCAAGCGAATTAGGACATTATGCACAGGTAATTAATTCAGGAAGGTCAGTAAATGACGGGATGGGAAAATATTTAGCAACTCAATTGGTAAAGAAGATTACCCAGGCAGGGAAAAATGCCCTGGATTCTAAAGTTTTGGTGATGGGAGCAACATTTAAGGAAGATGTAAGTGATATTAGAAATTCCAAAGTAGCCGATCTGATTAATGAGCTAAAAGCATATGGGATTAATGTAGAAGTTATTGATCCTTTGGCTTCTTCTGATGAATTTCAGGAAGAATACGGATTCGGATTAATTCCCAAACCCAATTCAAGCTATGATGCCGTTATTGTTGCTGTTGCGCATAAACAATATTTAGATCTGGATGAAGAATACTTTAGTTCCATTACTAACAATAATGGTGTTTTTATGGATGTTAAAGGTAAATATAGAGCAAAAATAAAGAAACTAACATATATGAGTTTGTAAATTTAGTATGGAACATATAAAGAAGAAAAATTTTGCGCTTATTGGGGTAGGCGGATTTATTGCGGCAAAACATTTGAGAGCCATTAAAGAAACCGGTAATAATCTCGTTGCTTCATTTGATCCTAGTGATAGTGTTGGAATAATAGATAGCTATTTCCCTGAAAGTGAATTTTTTGTTGAATTTGAAAGATTTGACCGTCATATTGATAAACTCAGAAGAACCGGGACAAATGTTGACTATATAAGTATTTGCTCTCCCAATTACCTGCATGATTCACATATACGTTTTGCCCTTCGTTCTGGCGCTAATGCGATATGTGAAAAACCTTTAGTACTTAATCCCTGGAATGTCGATGCTTTACATGAATTTGAAGCTGAATCAGGAAAACAAATATATAATATTTTACAACTAAGACTACATAAATCGATTATTGAATTAAAAGATAAAATTAACAAGGCGCCTAAGGATAAAATGTATGAGATCGATTTAACATATATAACAAGCAGAGGTAATTGGTATTTTATATCATGGAAAGGTGATATAGAGAAATCAGGAGGCATAGCAACCAATATTGGCGTTCATTTCTTTGATATGCTAATATGGATTTTTGGAGGAGTTAAAAAAAATGTTGTTTATATACGTGAAAGAAATAGAGCATCAGGATACCTGGAATTGGAAAAAGCAAGAGTACGTTGGTTTTTAAGTTTAGACTCCAACGATATACCCGGGGCGCCAAGAAATGGAAAAATTCGAACATATCGTTCAATAACTATTGATAAACAGGAAATTGAGTTTAGCGAGGGTTTTGAAGATCTTCATACAAGGAGTTATTTTAAAATACTATCAGGTGAGGCATACGGGCTAAAGGAAGCAAAGCCAGCAATTGAAGCTGTATATACCATTAGAAACGCGAAACCTGTTAAATTACAGGATCAATATCACCCTTTTTGCAAAAAGATTTCTTCCGGATAAGAATAGAAAATACAAACAAAATCAGTTAATATGAAGAATAAAAAAAAGGTAGCATTAATTACAGGTATAACTGGACAAGATGGAGCATATCTTGCAGAATTCCTGTTAAAAAAAGGCTACATAGTTCATGGAACCAAAAGAAGAAGCTCGTTATTTAACACTGATAGAATTGACCACCTGTATTTGGATCCTCATGTTGAAGGCAGAAATTTCATTTTGCATTATGGGGACTTAACTGACTCAACAAATCTTATAAGAATTATTCAGGAAATCCAGCCGGATGAAATTTATAATCTTGCAGCAATGAGCCATGTAATGGTTAGCTTTGATACCCCTGAATATACTGCCAATGCAGATGGAGTAGGTACTTTACGGTTACTTGAAGCTATAAGAATATTAGGACTTAAAAATAAAACAAAACTGTACCAGGCTTCTTCCAGTGAACTATACGGACTGGTACAGGAAGTTCCGCAAACTGAAAAAACTCCGTTTTATCCCAGGAGCCCATACGCAGTTGCCAAACTGTATGGGTACTGGATTGTTGTGAATTATCGTGAAGCTTATAATATGTTTGCCTGTAATGGCATATTATTTAATCACGAATCGCCGGTAAGAGGTGAAACATTTGTTACAAGAAAAATAACACGTGCTGTCGCCAGAATAGGACTTGGCTTACAGGATAAATTTTATTTGGGTAATATGTCCGCAAAACGTGACTGGGGACATGCTAAAGATTATATTAGGGCAATGTATTTAATGCTTCAGCAAGATAAACCGGAAGACTTCGTAATTGCAACAGGAATTACTACGGAGATAAGGGATTTTGTAAAAATGACTTTTGCTGAAATTGGAATTGAAATTGAATTACGCGGTGAAGGAGTTAATGAGAAAGGATACATAAAAGCATGTAATGATTCAAGGTTTACTGTTGAAATAGGGAAAGAAATACTGGTAGTAGACTCAAGATATTTCAGGCCTACAGAAGTTGATTTATTAGTTGGAGATTCATCAAAAGCAAGAACAAAATTGAACTGGGAACCTGAGTATGATCTAAAAGGATTGATTAAAGATATGGTTCAGTCAGATATTAAACTTATGCAGAAAGAGAAGTATTTAAAACAAGGGGGATATAAAACATTGAATTATTTTGAATAACACATAATAAATATTACCGAAGATATTGATAAAAGTAAATTGTAATGAAATATGGAAAAAGATAGTAAGATTTATATAGCTGGGCACACAGGACTTGTTGGTACTGCACTTAGTAGAAATCTAGCCGCTAAAGGATATAAAAACATCATTGGGAAAACAATTGATGAAATGGATTTGACTGATCAAAAAGTTGTTGCTAAATATATTAAAAAAGAAAAACCTGATTACGTCTTTCTGGCTGCAGCTAAAGTGGGCGGTATTGTTGCTAACAATACGTATAGAGGACAGTTTATTTATGAAAATTTAATGATACAGAATAATATAATACATAATAGTTATTTGGCCGGAGTAAAGAAATTACTCTTTCTGGGAAGTTCATGTATATATCCAAAACAATCTCTTCAACCAATGAAAGAGAGATATTTGCTGACCGATACTCTGGAGTATACAAACGAACCTTATGCTATTGCAAAAATTTCTGGCATTAAGCTTTGTGAGAGTTATAATATACAATATGGAACAAACTTTATTTGTGTGATGCCGACTAACCTGTATGGTCCGAATGATAATTATGACCTTGAAAAATCGCATGTTATGCCGGCCATTATCAGAAAAATGCATTTGGGAAAATGCCTGATTGAGAACAATTGGGAAGCAATAAGGAAAGATTTGAGTAAATTTCCGATTGAAGGAGTTAACGGTAAATCAACTGAAATTGAGATTGGAGAAAAACTGGAGAAATATGGAATTTTTAGGCATAGCTCTGCTGATGCACCGGTAACGGTTAATTTGTGGGGAACAGGAGCACCAAGAAGAGAATTTATGCATTCCAACGATATGGCCGATGCTTGTGTCTTTATTATGGAAAATGTAAATTTTAAGGATTTAACAAAATTGAAAGGAGACGAAATAACATCAAGAGATACAAGGGTAGAAATCAGAAATACACATATTAATATAGGAACAGGAGTAGATCTGACCATTAAAGAATTAGCTCTTTTAGTAAAAGGTATTGTTGGATTTGATGGTTTGATAGAATGGGACAATTCTAAGCCTGATGGTACATTTCAGAAATTATTAAGCGTAAAAAAAATTAATAAACTTGGCTGGGAAGCAAAAATTGAGTTGGAGGATGGGATAAAGAATATATACGAGGGATATATAAGTTGATTAATATGGTTCCTGGTTAGGTATTACTAACCTCCGGTAACAAGAATCTTTTTACTCTTTCACTATCTATTTAACTGGTAAATTTATTGTTAATATTACCCGTTTCTGATAATAATATCTTATTACTATTTTCCAAATATTTTCAATACCGTAATAAAAATTCTTCTGAACACTGCCTGAGATACAGATTTTTAGAATCTACTGTCTAAAAAAGGCAAGTCATTCAATTATACTATTAGTATCTGTTTTTTTAATGTTAATAAGTCATTATTAAACAAGTAATTAAATTCAATATATTAGGCGCAATGTAAAGCTAAACAACTATGAAGAAATTTATAAAAACTTCTGCACTGATAATATTGACCGGCATTCTTTCTTTTGCCGTGTATAAATTTGTTATTGAACCAAAAGAAAGCTACCAGTCAATTTACCTGGTTCCTGAAAATGCTGCCTTCATTATCGAATCTGACAAACCCTTCAAAGCATGGGAAAATATAGTACATAGTAAAGCCTGGGATCATCTTAGAACAAATACTTTTTTGGCAAAACTTGATACGGGCATCAGAAGTATAGATTCTCTGATAAATTCAAAAAGGTACCTTTTAAAATTGCTGGGCAATAGAAAAGTCCTTATATCAGCCCATTCTTATAATAATAATTATAATTTTTTATATGTAATTGACCTGAAAAAATTTTCAAAACTCAAGAAAGTGAAAAATTACCTCCCAAAGATTTTTGGGGATGATTTCAGGTTAACTCAAAGAAATTATAATGGGGTAGAGATTTTTGAGTTATTTGATATAGAATCAAGCGAAATGTATTATTTCTCATTGATTAAAAATCAACTTGTTTTTTCAAAGACCTATCTGTTAATAGAATCTTCCATAGATCAGATGGGTAAATTGATTATTGGGAGGGATTTAAATTATATAGAGGTTTCGAAGAGGATATCAGGCAAAGGTTTGTTTAATATATATATTCATTTTAAATATTTTGATAATTATATTGAAAACCTGCTGGGCAAAACTAACGAATTTTTATCCTCTGTATCAAAGAGCCTATACTATTCAGGCGTTTCATTTGATATAGATGAGAATGCATTAATAAAGCTGACAGGATTTACTTCTGTAAATGATACGGTAAATTCATATTTCCTGGCTATTTTAAATTCCGGTAAAGGATCACAAAAAATCCTTGAAGTTACACCGCAACGAACGGCTTCTTTCATTCGTATCGGATTTGATAATATAACATCTTTTTATGAAAACATTGAAAATTCACTGGAAGATGATATATATAAGAATTATCAAAGTGCAATACAAAAGATCGAAAAAAGACTGAATATTAATATACAGGAAAATTTCTTCAAGTGGATAGATAATGAGATTGCATTGGTGCAAACTCAACCTTCAAACCTTGGAAAAAATAATGAGTTTGCTGCAATAGTTAAAGCAAAAAATAAAAGTGTAGCAAAAAAGAATCTTGATTTTATAACTAAGCAAGTAAAGAAAAATACTCCTGCTAAGTTTAAAGATATTGATTATAAGGAGTATACGATAAGCTATCTTCATATTCCGGGATTCTTTAAAATGATATTGGGCAACCTCCTGTCAAAATTAGAAAAGCCATATTTTACTATTATTGACAGGTATGTGATTTTCAGCAATCATCCACAAACATTAAAAAGTATTATTGACGATTATGAATCAGGAAATACTTTAGTGAATTCAGTTGAATTTTATAATTTCTCAAAAAACTTCTCAAGAAAGCAAAGTGTTTTCCTGTACATTCAAACTCCGTTACTTTTCACAAATATTGAGGAGTTTGTTGGAACCCAGGCCTGGGCAAACATGAAAAAAAATAAGGACTATATTTTATCATTTCCCCGTGTTGGATTTCAATTAGATAATGTTGAAGAACTATTAAAACTTGATCTTACTGCGCAATACAGTCAGCAGTTAGAAGAATTTCAGCCGGTTAGTTATGATGTTGAAAGAATGGCAGTTGAGCCTGTTGATACTAGTATTAACATTCAGGATTCTGAATCCGGGGATTTAATAGAAGAATCAGGAATAGTAATAGACGATTTGGATGCTAATAAACTTAAAGAATATTATGAAAGCGGACAATTGAAATTAACTGTTGGAATAAAGAATGGTTTAAAACACGGTAATTTCACAGAATATTATGAAAATGGTTCAGTAAAAACCAAAGGCAAATATAAAGAAGATAAAATGCAGGGGACATGGAGTTATTTTAGTGACAAGGGAGAGCTTATTACAAAAAGAAAATTCGAAGAAGGTAAGGAGATTATTAAATGAATTTAAATAATATTTAAATCATTGTATGTTATAATAATTTAAGATTTTAAAAATATTTACAGGATTATTGTCATGCAATACTTTCTATAACAAAACTATAAGAACATGCAAATTGAAGAATTGTCAAAAGAATTATTATCCAACATGGTAAGTGGCAGAGAAAATGATAATTTAGAAGCGAAGGTTAAAAAAATTGAGCTTATAGATTTAATATCGGAATTATCAAATGACGACAAACGAAAAGCTTTCTGGATTAATATTTATAATGCCTATAATATTCTATTCCTTAAAATGAAACCTAAGTTACTTGAATCTCAAAAAAGCAGGCATCAATTATATAGCAAAAGAAATATTATTATTGGAGGACATGAACTGAGCCTTAACGATATTAAACATGGGATGTTGCGCCATTCAAAAATATGGTGGGCCAAAGGCTACCTGTCAAAATTGTTTATTAGTAAATTCGAAAAAAAATTCAGAGTTAATATACCGGACTGCCGTATTCACTTTGTACTTAATTGCGGGGGATTATTCTGCCCTCCCGTAGGCCTCTATGAAGGTGATAAAATAAATCAGCAACTGGAATTAGCAACCAAAGCATATCTTGATTCTGAAGTTACATACTATGCCGAAGAAAACTTAGTTAGCATTTCTCAAATATTTAATTGGTATACCGGAGATTTCGGAGGCAGTGCCGGGATCCTGAAGTTATTAAAAAAGTATAAAAAAATACCTCAGGATAGTACACCTGTTATTATTTATAAGCCATATAAATGGATGCCAAATATTGAAAATTATTCATAATTTTCCCCGTACTCAAATATATTTAGAAAAGTTTTTATTTGTATAGAATCACATTATTACTAATATGAAAAAAGTAACTTTGGATAAGACTTTTAACTGCAATTACTTATTAAATATATACTTTTGATATTCCTGATATTATAATTTTTAAAAAATCATAAATAATTAATAAATGATAGAGAATGTAAAGCAAACCGTAAAATTC
>Ga0114922_10007280_pt1 | contig 10128 bp, 10 predicted proteins | sample AartaG_FD_100975 | JGI IMG/M metagenome (GOLD analysis project Ga0114922, IMG submission 100975) | Deep subsurface microbial communities from Aarhus Bay to uncover new lineages of life (NeLLi) - Aarhus_00045 metaG | ecosystem: Environmental > Aquatic > Marine > Oceanic > Sediment | place...
GTCATTTCCGCAAGATGGGGTTTGACCACCAAGGCAGATTCTGCACCCACAAAAATGTTGCTCGAGGCACAAAGAGCCTCGGCCCCGCTTATCCTCATCAACTTGGTAAACACAAAAGCAAAGCCTCTGATGATGAGGGGCATGATCTTCAAATAATACAAAGCCCCTACGACTGAAGCGAAAAAAATGATCGTGGGCAATCCTTGAAAAGCAAGAAAGTTCCCGAGCGAAGTTTCTCCGTATTCATTCGTAGTGCCCAAGGGTAAAGCCAAACGGCCGAACAGGAATTTGGTCCCTTCGGTCGCTGTATCCAAGACTCCAAGCACCGCATTATTCACTAGAAGGAAAAATTTTGACCCCACAGGGACCACAAAAATGAAGAAGGCAAAAAATATCTGCAGTCCTATTCCCCAGAAAACGACTCTCCAATTGATGGATTTTCGATTCTCGGAACAAACCCAGGCGAAAAAGGCCAACGCAAAAATCCCAAAGAAGCTGACAAGATTGTAGATATCCATCCTGTATCCAATCCTTCTTAGATTTTAGACTATTTAATACTCAAGAACCACAACTTTTTGCCGGGATTTTTGACCCTTTAAGATCTTTACTCGAGATGGGGGAAGATGAAAATGGGAGGCAAGGACTGCGATCACTTCTTTGTTGGCCTTTCCTTCAGCGGGAGGTGAGAGAATACGAACCGTGTACTCCCTTTCTCCGATTTTCTGTATTTCCTGGTTACGAGCCCCCGGGTGAACTTTCACATTCAAGCGAATTTTTTTCTCAGAAATCACCTATAATTTCCCTGACAACTAACCTGAATTATTTATAAAAAGTACCGATGACATCTTTCGTTTTCGATAAATCCAAAATTTCATATTGATTTGTATCATTCATCGGAACAATAATTCATTCACAATAATACCACTTTTCGAGTATATGTACACCTTTACGTTGGGGTGGGGGGGGTTGGCCGTGAATAATCCAGGCTAATACAATAATGTGTGTTCTCTCAACATTTGATGTGCATAAAGAGACAGTGATCGGACTAAGAAAATGTCGAAAAACATGAGGAGCAGAATGACTATCATCGGACTTAAGTCAATTCCTCCGAACTTGTGAGGAGGAACAAATCTTCGTACAGGCTTCAGGATCGGTTCTGTCAAATGATAAAGGATAACAGAAACAGAATAAAGCGAAGGAATACGCACCCAAGAAAGAGCGACCCGAACGATCAGAACCCACATGGAAATCATCAAGACAACGTCAAGGATTTTCGAGACCGCGATTAAGAAATTAGCGAAAAAGATCATTCCCCGACAATTTTTTCGTATTTATCGAATAACTCTTTGAGCTGTTTTTTAGTAACGATATAACCGCTGACATACAAAGAAAGGTTAGGTCGGCGTGTGTCATTAGACTTCAACAAAATGTATTCTCTGATCAAGCCTTTTTTGGGACGAGGCGGTATCTTTATCTCAACCTCAGCTTCTTTTCCCGCAGCGATACGGAGTTCAGAATCAACCGGCTTTCCATTATGAAGATATGTCGCGTCCCTATGAGAAAAAGAGATCCTTAACTCCCGTTCCCCTCTGTTCTTGATAATAGCCTTTGCCGGAATTGGTTCACCCTCGAGAATCAAACCTGAATCGACACTGTAACGGTCGAGATCGATGCGAGGTCTAGGGGGGACCTCGATCGTGGCAGAAATCTGCAATTGCTTTACAGGCTGGCTCCGGTCGTTCGATTCGACATAAACATATTTGACAAGATCTCCTTCATAACCTCGAGAGTTCAAGGTGACCTTCAATTCTCCCTTTTTGCCGGGCTCGACGTTCTTATCTGAAATCAAAGCTGCCGCACATCCACAGGAAGTTCTTACTCTCTTGATTAGGAGCGGAGCATCCCCTGCGTTATCGAAAACGAACACATGGGTTTTGACTTGCCCCTCCTTTACCTTACCAAAATCCCACTTCTCTTCATGAAACTTCACCTTCGGTCCTTCCTTCGCAAAAAGGACGCCAAGACAGAGGATCATAAAAAGAGAAAGAAATAGGATTTTGAAGAATGTGTTAGCTAAAGGCCGTTTTTTCATGTCTTTTTCCTTTTTGTATCTATGGACATTATAACCTATACAGCAAACGACGCAACTGTGTTTCCAAAATTCTCATCGAACTCCCGAATCACAATACTATCCTTTTCCTATTCTTATTTCATTTTGGCACAAAAAAAATGCTAAACCATATATTTAGTCGGAGTTTAAAGCTGATTATGAAGCCAGCCGGAAGCGAGCGAGCACTGTTTCTTGACAGCTCCCGAGCCCTCTTCTATAATCGAATTGAAGTGAATCTACAGAGAAAATCCCCGCTAGTAAAGGGGAGTTTAGCTTATTTTGCTCTTTTTTTAATCTTGCTTTTCACTTCCACACAAAAAACCTGGGGTCAAGAAACGATCATCAAGCTCAAGGTTGTAGCCGACCAGGCGAACATCCGCTTAGAGCCTGATATTTCCAGCATCATCATCCGTCAAGTTCCGCAAGGGACGATATTGAACGCCACTGAAAAAAAAGAAGACTGGTTTGCAGTCCAACTCATGCTAAAACAGGAGACTGCTGTCTCTGGTTATGTACACGAAAGTCTGGTGATCGTGATCGAGCCCTATCCTGAAGAAAAAAAACCACAGAGAATTGAAAAAATACGGCCTGTCAAGCCTGAACCTGAGGAAAAACAACAAACATCCCCGCGCACATTTTCTCTATCCATCATGGGAGGAGTAAATCACGTTCGAGGAGGAGATCTAAACCTAGGGATCAAGGGATTGGCCGATTTATTCGAAGATATTCTTGGAATTCAGGGAGAGGGCAACATGGGTTCTGTTCACTGGGGATACGTTTTGGGAATGGAGGTTTCCTTCCCCTTGTCAGAAAGTCTGTCCTGGGGAATAGGATCTGAACACTTCCAGGCAAAAAACGAGAGCCAGGTGGATTACCCTCAAGGAACATCCTCATCCATTCTTCTCACAAAACCAAATCTACGAGCCACTCCTATAAATCTATTTCTCTCGTATTATCCTGTTTCCTATCTGTACGTCAAAGGGGGTATCTCCTACTATTTTGCCCAGTACTCCTATACCTATCTATTCCAAACCGAAAATCTGACACAACAGTGGGAAGGGAAATCCAATGCTCAAGGATTCGGACTGTCGGGAAGCTTGGGTTTTTCAAAAAGTTATTCATCCAATTTGAGCTTATTTGCAGAGATAACAGGTCATCTGGCGAAAATAGAGGGATTCAAGGGAAAAGAAAATTTCCAGGATTCGTCCGGAAAAATTTCGACGCAAGAAGGCACGCTCTATCTCATTCAAAGACAAATTCTCGAGGAAAGGACTCACTCTGTCTTATTTATCCGAGAAACAAGGCCTAATGAAGCGGGAATCATCGCCGCCAAAGAGGCACAGATCGATTTTTCTGGTATGAGTTTTAAGGTCGGCCTCCGCTTCCACTTCTAACCTGAATTATTCATAAAAAATACTGATACCTCTTTATATTTCAAAAAACAAATCTACGTATTAAATTAAAATATTCATCAGTATTTTTTACCCTTCGGACGAGTCGATCTCACCGCATCGACTTCATTGTAGCCTGTTCGCGGTAGTACACTACAGCTTCACAGGCCACTTCTTCGCCGCTGCAGCAATCTCAACCCGTGAATAATCCAGGTGGTGCCCCGAGATTGGTAACAATCGATATGGAATTGGCTGGATTATTGGAAATAGACGTATAGGGGAGAGGGGCCAAGTTGGACTCGATTATCCTGGATGGGGACTTCTTCTCCATCCCGGCTCTCGGCCCTCAAAACGTGTTGCGAAAACATGTGCTCAAACGAGGAGTCCTTCGACCAACAGACAGCGAATCGTGTTTCCTGTTTGCGGAATATGAAGATAAGCGCGTCCGCATGAGGCACTTTTTCTACAAAAAGACTTCCCTCAAGGCGTTCAACCATGGATTTCAAAGCAAAAAAACTAGGACGTTTGCGCCATCTTTCCGGGCGGCTGTCGATGAGGCCATAACCTGGGGCTACGAGCTGCCACCAATAAATCCTATCCACATATCCAGTGGATAGGCAAAGGATGAAATATCGAACCAAAAAATTCGCCTGCTCCTCTTCGGTAACATTCATGTTCCCCACAGCCGGAGAATATTTTCCTGTGCCTGCAATCGGCCAGTTCATCTCGGTTATCCAAATGTCACGCTTTTCCTTCAGACACGAGTCCACAACGGCTCTCAACAAGACAATTTTTCCCGGAGTGTCCCAACCATACTGCTTGTTCTCGGGTGCACCCATCCGATCGACATAGAGCAAGGAGGAAACCTTATCAAAAGCCCCCGTCTTCAAGATTACCGGATAAAGGTGAAATTCGAAGTCGATGACCGCTGGCCCGATAAGCCTGACCCTGTGTTCTTGTGCCAGTGGAATAGTGGGCTCGACAAGCTTAAGATATTCCCGATAATCCCAGACCCCCCATTTTGTCCTGTTCCAAGCATGCCCTATTTCGAACAGGGAACAGAATGGTTTAAATCGGGAAAAGACATCATCGACAAATCGCCCCCAGTTTTTTGGATCTTGCACATCCTCTCTTCTCTGGAGCAAAGAAATCACGATGTCCAAATCCCTGTCCCTGATTTGTTCGACAAAATTTTTGTAATAATCCAGCTGGTCCCTTTCCCAAGAAGGAATACGGACCAAGGCATTCTTAATCCCCAACTGATCCAAGCTACTCAACACCTCTTCATTTCCCTGGACATGGGGAGAAACCGCAACACCAAACGGATGATGCAACTGAGCTGGCATTTTGTACATGGTTTTTTTATATTTTCTGTAGCGGGATAAAACAGGGAAGGCTTTTTGGACATTGGAAAGAAGGAGAGAAATATAACCTGGAGCAAACCGAAAGTGATTCCAGGTTCTCTCTTTTTTAGGAGCCACGTTATGGGGCTGATCAGAGTATGAGTTCCAGTTGAAATCTTTGTCCATTAAACCACATTCCTGGTCTTGGTTTCCCTGTTAAGACGAAGTCTTTTTTTTAGGTTGATGTGCCATATGTAAGATTTTTTCGTGAATCTATACCACAACCACACTCTTTTTTTTACCTTTTTTGATCCTGTATACTTTTCTAGGAAAAGTTTCTGGAAGGCATCGGGAACGCCGAGACGGGTAAGGTTTTTTATCCTCTTCGTGGGGCCCAATCTCTTTTTCAAGCGGATCCGATTGGTGTCGATTAGAAAAAAAGTTTGTTTTTCCTGCCCCTCTCTTCTCACCAATATATTACCATCGGAAAGATCTCGGTGGAGGATTCCTTTTTTATGGCAAAGGCTCAAATGACAGGCCAATGACTGAACAAGCGAACTCAGCTCTTCCGAAGGCAGTCGGCGAAAAAGATGTCGAATTTCTTCGACTCCCTCTTCTAAGACAGAGAAATAACAACTCTCATCGATAAAGGGGGACCTGTCTTTCTCTAAATAGGCGATAGGAACAGGAGTAGGAATGTTTCGTTCCATCAGAGCAACGCCTCCTAACCAAGCTTTCTGCGCTTTTGAAGGCAAAAAGAGGGTTTTCATCCTGTTCAAACCTCGTGTAAAAAATTCTTTGACCACGATGTCTATGGTTTTTCCCTCAGACAAAAGAAACGGGATCACACTGATCCGATTGCGGCCATCAAAAAGAATTTGATGAGAAGCATTCTGAAAAAGACGGTCGAATCGGCTCAACTTTTCCACAAAATAAGGTTGCTGAAATTCCGGGTTGATACGCCCCTTGAAGGGCGGCAAATAAAGAGGTTCTCCAAACTTATAATTCGGGAGTTTCACATCGGGTAAAATAGCACCCCTTATCCATCTCTGTCAATCAGACTCTTATGATTGACTATTCAAAACACAATAATATATCATATCAAGACTGGAATGAACCGATGACCATAAATCCAAAAATTCTAAAAATTCTCGCATGTCCGCAATGCAAAACCGATGTCGAGCTAACCTCTGATGAAAAGGGCTTGAAGTGTGTCAAATGCCACAGGGTTTATCCGATCAAAGAAGATATCCCCATCATGCTCATCGATGAGGCATCCATTGAACCCGACAGAGAAACAAAGACTTGACCTCTCAAAAATAAAAAAGCCCTCCTTGTACATTGGTCCTGATAGCGGACCGATGTATATCACAGCTTCGACCCCAACTTCTATTGTGGCTTTGTTTGTCCCCCGATCTCTCTGCCTACAATACTCCTTGGCAGGTAAAAATTTGACAATAGGCTCATCTTCTTGGAATATATAATCTTGAAACTGATGAAAAAGCATTTATCAAACCTTCCCAAAGATATGTCATCCCTTTTATTGTTCTTCATCCTCCTTTATCTACTTTTTTCTATGGTCTCGATCTCTCTTATCCAGATTTCTCTTTCACTGGCTTTCTTCTGCTGGTTATTCCTGAATATCAAACAAAAAAGTTGGCCCCGATTTCCCTCATTTTTTTGGCCTCTTCTCGTGTATTGCATGTTTTCTCTCCTCTCCTCCTTTAAATCTGTTAACCCCAAAATCAGCATGGTGGACAGCAGGGAACTTCTGCTATTCCTTATCGTCCCGATAACATTCACTGCCATCTCTTCGGAAAAGAGCCTCAAAAAAGTCAACTATGCCTTTCTCATCTCTGCTTGTGCCAGTGCATCGTATTCCTTGTTTACTTTCCTCTTCCTCGCAGAACCTGGTGAAAGAATCCTGGGCTTTATGGGACATTGGATGACCCAAGCTGGTTTATTGCTACTGTTTTGTTCTTTTGCTTTGAGTCTTTTTTTGCTTTCCAAGGATAGATCAAGACTTCTGTGGGCTTGTGGCTGTGCCCTGGGCTCCTTGGCCCTTGTGCTGACCCTCACAAGGAGTGCCTGGATCGGGCTTGCCTTTGCCGCAGTAGTGATTTTGACCTTTTATAAACCCAAAACTCTGATCCTCATCCCCATCGTTATCTCTCTTTTTTTCCTTTTGAGTCCCCAGCATGTCAAAAGGAGAGCCCTCAGCATCTTCAGCAAGAGACACTATTCGAACACCCAGAGAATCGAATACTTCCATGCCGGTATCCAAATCATCAAAGAAAAACCTATATTCGGGACAGGTCCCTGTACTATCGATATGGTATTCCAGAATCCGAAATATGGACTCTCAGAGGGGGCCAAGAGAAACGTCCACCTCCACAGCAACATCATCCAGATCGGGGCAGAAAGAGGAATTCCTGCGTTATTGGCTTGGTTGACGTTTATCGGATGGGCCGCCCTATCTCTGCTCAGACTTATGCGTGATAAAGATCCCAATCTTCGTCCGGTGACGGTCTCAGCTCTGGCAGCTCTCATAGGTTTGTTCGTGGCGGGTTTTTTTGAATACAACTTCGGAGATTCTGAGATCACGGTTCTCTTTCTCTATCTTATAACCGTCCCTTTTGCCTTGACCAAAATGAAAAGAACAGGATCCCAGGAAAATTGAAAAAGAAAAAAATCCTATACCCTCTGCTCGGGCTCTTCCTGATCTATGCCCTTTGTTTGGGTATTCAGCTCATCCGATTCCGCATCTACACAGAAACGGATTTAGAAAAATCTCCTCTGGAGATTCAAGGAGCATATCACATCCATACCATCCATTCAGACGGAAGAAAACCGACAGAAAAAATTGCAGAGTTCGCTTCCCAATCTTCACTCGACTTTATTATTCTGACAGACCACGGAAACCCAAACCTTGAATCCCTGGCAACGGCAGGCTGGAAAAAAAACGTTCTTATCCTGGCCGGATCCGAACTCTCTGTGAACCGTGGCCATCTCGTTGCCCTCGGTTTCATGCCTGCACAAACGCCTTTTTCACAGAACGCCGATACGGCCTTCTACCAGATAAAAGCTCGTGGTGGACTCTCCATCATCGCTCATCCGTATTCCAAAGTTTCCTGGTCCTGGGGAAAATCCATCGGTTATGATGGGCTGGAAATCATCAATGCAAATAACATGTTAAAATACGACCTTTTCCGTTTCATTCTCTTAGTGCCATCTCTTCTGGTCAAGCCTGAATATGCCATGCTCAAAATGCTCCAACGTCCGGATAAAAATCTTAGAAAATGGGATGAACTCAACCAATCACATCCCACATTCGGTTTCTATAGTGTGGATGCTCATCTCCTGTACAAGCCTCTCCTTCCCCTCCTGCAGCTTCACGTCCTTCTTAATGAACCTCTGTCTGACGAGTTCGAACTGGCCTCCCGACAAGTTTTATCTGCCTTGCATCAAGGTCGTTTCTACAATGCTGTCGATTCAGCCGCCCACGCCAATGGATTCCGTTTCTGGGCTCAAAAGGGCCAAAGAAGAGTTCTCATGGGAGAAAAAACTTCTCTTGATTCTCGCATCATTCTCCGGATTCAGGCAGAATTTCCCTTTGCCAAAGAGGTCCATCTGATCCATAACGGTAAAAAAATCATGACCTCTACAGATAAAAGCATGGAATATCAACCCACCCAACCGGGCTTTTATAGGGTTGAGGTCTATCTCAAAGAAAAAACGCCTATGCACAAGGATATCCCATGGATTTTGTCCAATCCCATTTTTTTCAGGGAGAAAAGAAAATGATAAACATAGATCCACAAAAAATGACAACGATCGTTAAAGGATTCAAAGATAAGCGGATTCTCGTGTTAGGCGATCTGATGATGGACAAATATATCTGGGGCCATGTTTCCCGCATTTCTCCCGAAGCTCCCATCCCCGTGGTCGTGGCTAAAAACGACACCTCCTGTTTAGGAGGAGCTGGAAATGTTGGCCATAACCTGCAAAAACTAGGTGCATTTCCGATCCTCACAGGAATTGTGGGAGAGGACAAGGAAGGAGAGTGGATCAGAAATACCATCAGAGACAGTCGGGGGATATTTATCAGCGCCAAAAGGCCAACGACTGTCAAAACTCGCGTTATCGCTCATCACCAGCATGTCGTTCGGGTCGACATGGAAGAAAAAGAACCGATCTCTCCTCGATTAACGGATACAATCTACAGATTCATCCAAAAGGAAGAATTCGATGCCTTGATCATTTCTGACTACAACAAGGGAATAATCACGGAACCTCTTCTCCAAAAAGTTCTGTTTTTCGCACAGCAAAAAAAATTGCCGGTGTTTGTGGATCCCAAAGTCGAACATTTTCATTATTTCTCTCCTGTGACACTGATTACGCCGAATCACCTTGAAGTGGAAAGTATTGTTCACCATGCATGCCGCAGCGATAAGGAGGTTGAAAAGGCGGGAGAAACGATCCTCTTAAAAATTTCAACCACGTATCTCATTCTCAAACGGGGAGAACAGGGACTCAGTGTTTTTGAAAGGGGGAACAAGGCCCTTCATGTTCCTACCCTCGCCCAAGAGGTCTACGATGTCACGGGTGCAGGGGATACGGTCATCGCCGTCTCAAGCTTAGCCCTCCTAGCTGGCGCATCGATCCAGGAAGCTGCCATGTTGGCCAACATAGCCGCTGGTATCGTTGTCGGGAAACTGGGAACGGCTACACTCACATCAGCTGAACTTATTGCTGCTCTGCAGTCCTAATCTTTTTACCTGCTCCTATCACACTATCAAACGGAAGCATCTCTATTCCCATGATTGCTCAACTCTCTCGTCCTTTAGAAAAGTCGTGCTCAATACATCCTCGTCGTCTGACTCCCTCAGATTCCCTCGAAGAACGGATCGTAATAGCTAAATCTTCAATGGTCGCTTCAACCATCCCCAAAAGCCAAATTTATCACAGGAATAGAGATGCTTACCTATCAAGCTAAAAAGTTGCATGCTAATTGTTTATAGTGGTATTGTAATGACATGTGCGGAATAATAGGAGTTCTGGGAAACGACGATGTCTTCAAAGACCTGTATCAGGGGCTCCTTTCTATCCAACATCGAGGCCAGGATTCAGCAGGAATCATCACCTATGATGGGCATTTTCACACAAAAAAAGGAAACGGACTCGTCAGAGATATATTCACAGCGGGTCACTTTTTGCGCCTTAAGGGCAACATCGGGATCGGCCATACCCGTTATCCCACGATCGGGGGAGGAAGAGGAGAAGA
>Ga0114922_10007281_pt1 | contig 10127 bp, 5 predicted proteins | sample AartaG_FD_100975 | JGI IMG/M metagenome (GOLD analysis project Ga0114922, IMG submission 100975) | Deep subsurface microbial communities from Aarhus Bay to uncover new lineages of life (NeLLi) - Aarhus_00045 metaG | ecosystem: Environmental > Aquatic > Marine > Oceanic > Sediment | place: Aarhus...
CTGCCGCAAGGAGTATGCTGTCGTATTTTGCCTGTTCACTGTCTGACCTGGAGGTAAGCACAATTGGGACGGCTGCACCGAGTATTAATGCGGCCACTTTCGCCCGGGCAAAGAACACCAGTGATTTATACAATACATTACCCACTTCTATATCTGGCATCAGCAGAAGGTCGGTATCGCCAGCCACTTCTGATCTTATGCCTTTTTTTATTGCACTATCGAGGCTTATTGCATTGTCAAAAGCCAGGGGACCATCTATTATACAATTCTTTATCTGGTCACGCTGATTCATCTTTGAGAGCAAAGCAGCATCGAGGGTTGCCTGCATACTTTCATTTACCATTTCCACCGCTCCCAGTACAGCAACTTTAGGCATTTCAATCCCGAGCATATTGAGACATGAAACAGAGTTATTTACTATAGTTATTTTTTCCTTAAGATTTGGTGCTATATTCAATGCTACATCAGTTACTGCTATCAGCTTGTGATAGGTTTCAACTTCGAAAAGGGCAATATGTGAAAGCAGGGTACCTGTTCTTAATCCCCATTGCTTATTAAGCACATGTTTGAGCAATGTAGAGGTACCCACCTTCCCTTTCATCAATATATCAGCCTCTTTCTTATTGACTATCTTCACGGCCATTTCCGATGTTTTCTCTATATCAGGTTCATCAATGATCTGTATTCCTTCAAGATCATAATTACCTTCCGAGGCTAATTTCCTGATCTCCTTCTCGTCACCGATGAGGACAGGCTTTATAATTTTATTAGCTGCTGCCTTGAGCACGGCTCCCAGTGACTGGCTATCATGTGCTGCTGCCAGCACAAGCCTTCTAATGGGTTTATTGTCAAGTAGTTTCTGTAATTCACTTAACTTCTTAAGGGTCATGGTTCAAAAGGGTTATATTCTTACTTCTTTTTTTTGCTGGTTACTATATTCTTTGTATCGGTTGCTATTACCAGTTCTTCATCTGTTGTAACAACCATAACTGTTACTCTGGATGTTGGTTTTGATATAATTACATCCTGGTTTTTCTTTTCATTATTTTTTTCAACATCAAACTCAATACCCATATATTCCATATCTGAGCAGATCATCTTCCTTGCGTTGAAATCATTTTCACCGACACCACCGGTAAAGATAAGTAAATCCAGTCCATTCAGGGCTGCAATATAAGCCCCAATGAATTTCTTGACTTTATAAGCGTACATTTCAAGAGCCAGTATAGCTCTTTTATTCCCCGAGCTTGCTGCCAGTTCAAGGTCGCGCATATCAGATGAGAGGTTTGTTATACCCATGACCCCACTTTTCTTATTAATCATATTGCTGACGCCCTGTACATTAAGATGTTCTTTATCTGCTATATAGATTAGTACGCCCGGGTCAATCTCCCCTGTCCTGGTTCCCATGATCAGACCATCAACAGGTGTAAATCCCATTGAGGTATCGATAGACTTACCATCCTTAATAGCCGCCACGGAGGCTCCATTACCCAGGTGGCAAGTAATTATTTTCAGGCTCTTAAAATCTTTGCCCAGGATTCCGGCAGCTTTTCTGGCCACAAATTTATGACTGGTGCCATGGAATCCGTATTTACGTATCCTGTATTTTTTATAGTATTCATAAGGGATGGCGTACATAAATGCAAAATCGGGCATGGTCTGGTGGAAAGAAGTATCAAAAACTGCCACCTGAGGCACTCCAGGGACAAGTTTTTCCACTGAGAGTATTCCTTTAAGGTTAGCCGGATTATGCAGGGGAGCCAGCTCACAACACCTTTCTATATCCTTTTTAACCTTACTGTCGATAAGTACACTTTCGGTAAAATTCTCTCCTCCGCTTACCACTCTGTGTCCAACAGCGATTATATCCTTTACATCTTTTATAACACCCCATTCTTTATTTGTAAGCGCATCTATCACCAGGTTTATACCAACCGTATGGTCAGGAATATCTGTAACATCTACATAAGGGGCTTTACCGATTGGCTTGTGAGTAAGTATACTGTCGCTAATACCTATGCGTTCCACAAGGCCCTTTGCAATAACATTTACGCCACTATCCACATTAAAGACTTTATATTTAATAGATGAACTACCGCAATTGAGGACAAGAATTACCATAATAATGTTGAGTTTATAGAATAAAATTAAATATTACAAGATAATAATAAAGTCTTAAACTGGAGAATCCGGTGCCTGTTTAAAACGCTGTTTATTTATTTTTTAAGCAGACTGTGTAGCTGTTATGGCCACCATGCTTACTATATCGCTTACCGAGCACCCTCTTGAAAGGTCGTTAATAGGTGCAGCCATTCCCTGCAATACCGGGCCAATAGCTTCAGCTTTGCCCAGCCTCTGAACCAGCTTATATGCAACATTACCAACATCCAGTGATGAGAATATCATAACATTTGCCCTGCCGGCTATTTTACTATCCGGTGCTTTTTTCTTTCCTATTGCTTCTATGAGCGCGGCATCAATCTGCAGTTCGCCATCAATCTGTATGTCAGGAGCCATTTCCCTGGCTATCCTGGTGGCATTTACGACTTTATCGACCATTTCATGCTTTGCACTGCCCTTGGTACTAAAACTGATCATCGCAACCCTTGGTTCTATTCCAAGTATTGATTTCGTTGTTAGTGCAGTGGCTACCGCTATTTCTGCCAATTCCTTATCAGTGGGATCAGGATGAACGGCGCAATCGGCGAAAACCATAACGCCGTTATCACCGAATGAGGTATCGGGATGGATCATAATAAATGCACCTGAAACTACTGATATTCCCTCACGTGTTTTAACATACTGTAACGCCGGCCTCAATACATCCCCCGTTGTATTTGATGCACCGGCCACTTCTCCATCAGCATTATCATTTTTAATCATCATCACTGAAAGATACAGCGGGTTTTCGATCAGTTTCATTGCCTCATCCCTGGTAAGGCCTTTATGTTTCCTGATATCAACCATCATATTAATATAATGATCCTTCATATCATGTGAAGTCGGGTCAATAATTTTCGCTCTTTCAATATTCTTAAGCTTATATTTATCAGCCAGGTTTACGATCTCTTCAGGCTTCCCGATAAGTATTATTCTGGCTAGTCTTTCCTCAATCACCTGGTTGGCGGCTTTCAGTGTTCTCTCTTCAGTCCCTTCAGGTAGTACTATCCGTTTGTTTAAACGACGTGCCTTCTCTTTTATGTCATCTATTAATTTCATTGTAAATCAGTTATTTATGAAAGGGAAAATAATTGGCTAAAAATATAAAAAAATGCTCATATCTTCAAGTCTGAATAACATGATTAATATCAGTAAAAGATGGAAGATCATTCTGTGATATTAAGGACATAAATTTGGTTTTACCAGCTTAATAATATTATATATTTTTACCCACTAAAATGCATCTCAAAAACATGGATAAGGATCAATCACTTGATAAGCTGGCAGTTTCCCTCAGGGGCAGTTTAAAATATGATAATATTTCCAGGGTAATATACAGTACCGATGCTTCAATGTACAGGGAAGAGCCTCTGGCTGTTGCCTGTCCTGTCGATGAAAAAGACCTGCACCTGCTTATAGAATATGCACACAATAATGGGACAAGCCTGATAATGCGTGGAGCCGGGACATCGCTTGCCGGTCAGGTTGTGGGTTCGGGCATTGTAGTTGATATAAGCAGGCATATGAACAAAATCCTGGAGATAAATTCTGATGAGAAATGGGTAAGGTTACAACCGGGTGTAGTGCTTGATGAATTGAATAAAAAGCTGGCTGAATATGGTTTATTCTTTGGTCCTGAAACATCTACAGGAAACAGGTGTACTTTAGGGGGAATGCTGGGTAATAATGCCTGTGGTCTGCATTCTCTCACATATGGTAGCACACGTGAGCATACACTGGAAGTGAAAGCAATACTGAGTGATGGAAGCAATGCTGTATTCAGTGAGCTGTCTGTTGATGATTTTAAAAGTAAATGCAATTTAAACAACCTGGAGGGCAAGATATACAGTAAACTGAATGATATATTATCCGATCCTGACCTGGCCAGGGAAATAAAGAATGAATATCCTGACCCCTCGGTACCAAGAAGAAATACAGGTTATGCACTGGACCTTCTTCTGCAAACTTCAGCTTTCAGTGATGACAGCAGCATTGATATTAACCTCTCCAGGCTTATTGCCGGTTCTGAGGGTACCCTTGCCGTTATAACTGAAATAAAGCTTAACCTGGTACCTCTTCCTCCTCCGGAAAAAGTACTGTGCTGTATACACCTGAAAGAAAGAAACGAGGCCTACCTGGCAAACCTGATAGCCCTGCAGTATAAACCGGATGCTGTAGAGATGATGGATGATAAAATCCTGGATCTTACAGGAGATAATATTGAGCAGAGAAAGAACAGGTTTTTTCTCCAGGGCAAACCCGGGGCCATATTAATAGTTGAGTTTACCAGCCATAGCCCCGATGAGCTAAATGAAATCTGTGACTCTATGGAGCAGTCAATGAGAGAAGAGGGTTATGGATATGCCTTCCCGAGGATATGGGGCAATGATATACCCAAAGTGTGGAACCTGAGGAAAGCAGGTGTAGGTGTCCTGGCAAATATGAAAGGAGATGCCAAACCAGTGAGTCTCCTTGAAGATACAGCTGTTAGTGTGAGCCTCTTACCGGAGTATATGTATGAATTTGACAGGATGCTGAAGAAATATAACAAGGAATGTGTTTACCACGCTCATATAGGATCCGGGGAGCTTCATCTGCGACCTGTATTAAACCTGAAGCAAGCCCATGATGTAGAATTATTACATACCCTGGGAATGGAGACCGCTATGCTGGTAAAAAAATTCAGGGGTTCATTAAGCGGTGAACATGGTGACGGCAGATTAAGGGGGGAATTCATTCCCCTGATGCTTGGAGACAAAATATATAATACACTGAGAGAAGTAAAGTACACCTGGGATCCGGAAGGTATACTTAACCCCGGTAAGATTGTTGATACTCCTCCCATGAATACTTCACTCCGGTTCAAACCAGGCCAGGAAGTAAAGGAATTGCAGACCTATTTCAGGTATGATGACGCAGGTGGATATATCAGGGCAGCAGAGAAATGTAATGGATCAGGCGACTGCAGGAAAACCGAGATAATCGGTGGAACCATGTGCCCCAGTTATATGGCTACAAGGGATGAGATGAACACAACCAGAGCCAGGGCAAATGTATTGAGGGAATTTCTAAGCAGACCAGGGAATAACGGATGGACTCATCCTGAAATATACAAAATCCTGGATTTATGCCTCTCCTGCAAAGGTTGTAAAAGTGAATGCCCTTCCAATGTGGATATGGCAAAGCTTAAAACAGAATTTATGCAGGAGTGGTACGATAAGCACGGTGTACCATTACGTACCAGGCTGATAGCCTATATAAGCACTTTAAACAGGTTGGGTTCAATATTTCCTGCATTTTATAACTTTTTCTTACAAAACAAGTTTCTATCAGGTCTTTTCAAACGGATAACAGGCTTTGCCCGTCAGAGGTCAATACCAGTAATATACAGGACTACTCTGAAGAAATGGGCCAGGAAGAACCTTCCCCTGCTCAACCCTACACAACCTGTAAAGAAAGTATTTCTTTTCGCAGATGAGTTTACCAATTATAATGATACTGTTATAGGTATCCAGGCAATAAAACTCCTTACTGCACTTGGTTACGGTGTAAACATACCTGATCACAACCTTAGCGCACGCACATTTCTTTCAAAAGGTCTTTTACGCAAAGCGAGGAAGATAGCCACCGACAATGTCATTAAACTGTCTGCGCTGGTAAACCAGGATAATCCACTCCTGGGTATTGAACCTTCGGCTATTCTTGGCTTCAGAGATGAATTTCCTGATCTGGTACCTGAGGAATACCGCTCACAAGCTCATAACCTTTCAGAACATGCTCTGTTAATAGATGAATTTATAAGCCGGGAATACAGAAACGGGAATATTAAATCATCTATGTTCAGCACAGAATCAAGAAAGATATTGTTGCACGGCCATTGTCAACAAAAAGCTGTTGCAGATACAGTAGGTACAAAAGAGATGCTGTCGATACCTCCAAATTACAGTGTTGAAGAAATACCCTCAGGATGTTGTGGAATGGCCGGGTCCTTTGGTTATGAGAAAGAACATTTTGATTTATCCATGAAGGTTGGTGAGCTGGTGTTATTCCCGGCCGTAAGGAATTCGGACCAGGATGTAATTATTGCTGCACCGGGAACGAGTTGCAGGCACCAGATAGTGGATGGCACAGGACGCAAGGCCATGCACCCGGTACAGGTATTGTACCAGGCTTTATCAGTCTGAAAGCAGTTTAAACTTATCAGCATCAATCCATACCGGGAATTTATTCCTGAAGAGCTTTAGTTCATCCAGTGAAATTTTATGCGTAATTAACTCCTCGGTATCCATTTTTGTTTGGGCAACAATTTTTCCCATAGGGTTAATAATTACCGAATCACCACAATAATCAATACCGTTTCCATCTATTCCTATCCTGTTGACCCCAACCACAAAACATTGGTTTTCAATAGCTCTTGCCATCAATAAGGTATTCCATACATTCCTCCTGCTCTCAGGCCAATTAGCGATATACACGAGGATATCATATTCGTTTTTTACATTACGGCTCCATACAGGGAACCTGAGGTCATAACAGATCTGCAGTGAGAACTTCCATCCCCTGAATGAATCAATTACTGGCCTGGTTCCTTTGGTGTAGTACATATTTTCCTTTTCCATTCTAAACAGATGGCCTTTATCGTAGCTGCAGTAATTACCGTCAGGTTTCATAAAAACAAGTTTGTTAAAGTATTTCCTCTGGTCAATAGTAATAAAACTCCCTATCATTCCAAAATCAGCCACGGAGGCTATTTTACGCATCCATTTTATGGTTTCCCCGTTCAAACTTTCGGCCAGGTGATCACAGTTCATCGAGAATCCTGTATTGAACATCTCGGGCAGGACTACCACATCTGTTTTACCGGCAAGTCCTTTCAATAGTGACTCATATTTAGAAAAATTAGCCTTTTTATTTTCCCAGGCTATATCTGCTTGTACTAAAGTTATTTTCATAATTCAGGGGATAAAAAAAGACAGGCTGCAAAAAATAGCCTGTCTGTAGTCAATCAACAATATATAACTATTCCAATTTAAGTTCAAGATAATAATCAGTCAACATTCCTTTCAGCAGAGGTTTATAGTACTGCCAGAAGAATCGGCGGGTATCGTTCATATCCTCATCATTGTAGAGTAAACCCTTAATGATATTAAGGTCTCCGAAACAGGCTGTCCATGGGGGGAGGTTACTGGTAGCAAAGTCACCACAGAAATATACTGATCTTGTATCACCAGGGTTAGTGATTACTGCCGGGAATTCACTTGTAAGGAAGTGTTTGTCAAGCAGTAAATCTCCTTCTTCTGTTGTTATCAGTTGAAAAGTTGAAAGTACCTCGTTATCCAGTGGTTCAACTATCTCAAAAGGTTTATCGAAGGGGACCTGGACAGCAAGATTGTAATTATCAGCCACGGCCTTATCGGTCATTATAAATGGCAATGCATTTTCCAGGTGTGTACCTTCTTCAAGAACCAGTATTTCATTCTCTCCTTTAAGCAGTACTATTCCAGCATTTTTAAACAGCCAGGGTTCCCTGTTTTTCTTTCTATACAGGCTCATTACCCATATAGGCAGATCACCACTGGTTGAATCAAGTGAAGGGTAGTACTGCCCCGTCCATCCCTTTGATTTAAAACCCATTAATTCCTCAACACGGTATCGTTCATAGGCATCGGTGGGATAATCAAAGGTATTATATTCCAGTATTGTCAGTTTATCACGTTTTCTCATCTCAGAGAGGAGGAAGTAATCGTTGTTATTCAGTCCTCCGTCTAGTTTCCGGGAATATCTGCTTCTATTTATTCCCTGGTACCAGTCATTAAAGAAAACACCGTATGTATCAGCATAATAGAGGGCGTCATTATTATCTGCTATATTGATCACCTCTGCGAGACGATAATCATTTCTCCGGAACTGTTTCGACCTGAGCGGCTTAATTGGATAAAAGCCATAATAATCTTTTCTCAGCAAATACTTTCGTTTATTCTCTTTAACAAACCTGCTATCGGCCAGCACCCAGATAAGTGAACGATGTTTTACCCGGTCAAGAGTATGAACTGTTTTGTCCAGTATAACTACATCAATTGGTTTCTTTTCTTTAAAGAACCATCCAAAAAATCCGATTGCCGGAAGTATGAGGATGATAACCAGAATGATGATAGAAATTATCAGAGTTTTTTTCATATTACAGCTATTTGAAACTATTCAAATATTTTTCTGGTTTTACGGTTTCAATTGATAAAAGTATTAATTTATTTCATTTAATGAAAAAAAATCCTGTGTATTTACCAAAAAGACAATAAAAACCTTAAGTCAGTAACCACAGGCTATATCATCGCCTCTTGAGTCGGCACCGGCTTCCAGACGACCATCGGGCAGTATCCTTATTGCATCAACTCTTCCTATTGAAGAACGAAGCCTTATCTTATGTCCAAAATTTTCGAGTTTCTGCATAAGAATTGTATCAGCTCCTTCCCGTTCAAAATATATAACATCAGGCATCCACTGGTGATGGAATCGCGGTGCATCAACAGCCTGCTGCATATTCATTTCATATTCTATTACATTAAGCAAGGTTTGAAAAACTGAAGTAATAATTGTGGGTCCCCCGGGTGATCCCAATACCATGTAGAGCTGTTTGTCTTTTTCTATAATAGTGGGTGTCATGGAGCTTAACATTCTTTTCCCGGCCTGTACAGAGTTTGCTTCGCCGCCTATAAGACCGTATATATTAGGATACCCTGGTTTGGATGAAAAATCATCCATTTCATTATTCAGCAGGAAACCCGCTCCCTCCACCACTATACAATTACCATAACCACTATTAAGTGTGGTAGTAAAAGCAATTGCATTACGGTCTTTATCAACCACCGAAAAATGTGTTGTTTCCTCGCTTTCTGCAGCGGGGATTAACCCATATGATATATCGTCAGAAGATGATGCCTTCAGGGGATTAAAATCAGACATTCTTTCAACCAGATATTCATTACTCACCAGTTTATCAACAGGTATATTTACAAAATCCGGGTCACCCAGATAATAAGACCTGTCGGCAAAAACCCTTCTTTCAGCCTCTGCAATAAGGTGGACATCTTCTTCAGAATGGAAAACAGGCTGGTTAGGCAGCATGTTTTCCATTATACCAAGCAATTGGATTAATGCAACACCGCCACTTGATGGTGGTGGCATTGATACTATTTTGAGCCTTGAATAATTACCAATTATCGGCTCCCTCCAGACGGTTGTATAGTTTTCAAGGTCATCATGACTAATAAGACCGTTTCCCTTTTTCATTTCGGTAACAATCAGATCTGCAGTCACACCACTATAAAAGCCTATATATCCATAATCGCGTATCCTTTCAAGTGTTGTGGCCAGTTCCTCCTGTACCAGCAGGTCCCCTTCAGCCCAGAGACTGTCTTTTACAAACGCCACCGGATGATCATTTCTTTGAATGAACCTGGTACGAGCCATGTTCAATGATTCGGCCTGTTTGCGGGTAACAGGAAATCCATTACGCGCCAGGTCAATAGATGGCTGGATAATATCTTCAAAGGGAAGAATTCCATACCTTGAATGCATTTCCAGTATTCCTGCAACTGATCCGGGCACTCCACTTGCGGCAAGAGTATTGGTACTCATACCTTCAATGATATTACCATCCTCATCCTGATACATATCGCGCATTGCATGTCCGGGAGCTTTTTCCCTGCAGTCGAGTGCAGCATAATTACCATTGGCATCCCTTAGAACCATAAGCCCGCCACCACCAATATTACCTGCAGTAGGATAACTTACAGCAAGGGCAAAAGCTGTTGCTGCGGCAGCATCAAATGCATTGCCTCCATTAATAAGTATCCTGACTCCTATATATGATGCCTCAGGATGAGCAGAAACAACCATCCCATCAGGGCAAACAATACCACTGCCCTTCTGAATTTCATGTCTGCGATCCTGAAAGGACAATACCA
>Ga0114922_10007282_pt1 | contig 10127 bp, 7 predicted proteins | sample AartaG_FD_100975 | JGI IMG/M metagenome (GOLD analysis project Ga0114922, IMG submission 100975) | Deep subsurface microbial communities from Aarhus Bay to uncover new lineages of life (NeLLi) - Aarhus_00045 metaG | ecosystem: Environmental > Aquatic > Marine > Oceanic > Sediment | place: Aarhus...
AGGCGAAGGCGAAGCGGACCGCATCGACCTCAACGTCGTCAAACTCGATATTGAGGCGACTCCCGGCAGCAGCCCGGCAGCAGGTGACGGAGTCCTGGCGTTCAATCTAAACGTAGCCGATGTCCTCGTCTGGGTCCGAGCCGGCGCGACAGCGACCCCAAGGGTAACTACTCCGGACGACACGCCCTGCGACAGCCAGCACTTCCAGTTTGGCGGAAAGAAGCTGGTCGTGGACGACGGCGACGGCGGCGGGCTGTTCATCTTCGATACCGATCTCAGGCGATCGGAGCCCGCGCTGGACAGCCCGAACCTGTGGGCGGTGGACGGGAACCTCCTGGCCGCCATCAACCCGCCGACCACCGGCGAAGTGCTCAAGCTGGTTGACTTCAGCGACATCGATGCACAGGCCGTGACGGCCTTCGCGGTCGATCCGCCCACCGCCCCCGACGCGATCAGTCTCGATGCAAACGCCGGCTGGATCGTGGTGCGCAACGCCGACACCTTCTACATCTACGACATCAACGCCCCTGAGGCCGGCCCCACGGAGATCGCACGCGACGCGCTCCAGGGCGGGGCAGGCGGGCTTTCTGAGCTTCATGTCTCGGGCGACCACGTGGCGTTCTACGACGACGAGAATGACTTCACCCTGCTGCAGATCAGCACGCTGAGCTTCACGCAGCCCAGCCGTAACCCCGGTGCCGACTTCGGTCTTCTGGGGTTGGAGAGCGAGCGGCTGGCATACTTCGTGGACCAGACGGAGGACGACGGCGCCGCCCTCTTCGCAAACCGCGCCCTGGCCGGAACCACGGACGATCTCACCGATCTGGTTGACCCTGCCGGCGAGTTCATCAACGGCGAGGATCAGAACGATGGTCGCGTCGGCTTCGGCAAGACGTTGAGCGTCTCGCCTGACGGGCGCTTCGTGTTCGTGGCCGGCGATGCGGACGCCGGTGTCGCCGAAAGTGAACGGCTATACCTCAGTATCGACGGGGGCGATTTCCTGATCGTCGAAGACGGCGACGATCCGCTGAACGCCCTGAGGGCGTCGGAAGTGGACGCCAGCAATAACTTGGTCGTGTTCCTCATCCCGGCGGACCTGAGCGATCCTGCGCATTCGGACATGGCTGTGGGCTACGCTACGCTGCCGCCGAAGTAACGGCACGCAGGCCGACGGGGTCAACTCAATCAAACCGGGCACTCACCTGGGCGGGAGGCCCCCACAAAGGGACTCTCCCGCCCGTTGTTTTGCCGGTGTATCGCCGTGAACGGCCCATACTGTCATCCTGTCCCAAAGCTGCTGTGCAACCGCCCTTCGCCGGAGGTGGGCCGGTCTGTTCTACACTTTCGGGACGGGCTCGAAGCGGCAGCGCCCGTGGCCGGCCACCACCGGTGGCCCGCGGGTCACGGGTCGGACACAGCCTGAGGATCGCCTTTGGTCAGTTTGACCGGGTTGCTGGTAAACCGCCCGGTGATCATCCGCCGGGGCAAGGCAGTGCGCAACGCTTCGGGGGCTCGCGGGTTGCCCAGGGGCCATCCGCCGGAGGCAGACTGCTGCCAGGCGACGCCGGCCTGGTTGGCCAGAACCGCCTGCAGCTCGATGTCCGCATCGGCGGGCAGGGCCTGCACGCCGGGCGTCTGCATCAATCGGGCCAACGGGGCCCGGCCTAGCTCCACCGACTCGCCCGGGGCCAGTTCCCGGAACCGCTGCCGGGTAAACGCCTCCAGGGACGGCTGCGGGCAGAGCAGATCGAACCGAACCTCCTCCCGCGAGCCGCCTGCGACGATGGTCCAGACCAGTTGGGCGAACGGCGGCTGGTCGGCGCCCAGGTTCAGGTTCACCCAGATCGGCAGGTCGTCGGCGTTGGTCAGCCGGGCGACGAACCGGGCGCCGTCGCGTTCGACGGTGATGACCGCCGGCCGACCCGATCCGCCGGAGGTGGACACGATCGGCGGAGCCGCCTTGGTCACTTCCACCTCCAGCACATTGCTGGTCACCCGCCCGACGCCGGCCCGGCGAAACTCTTCGTCGTTCCATTGCGGGTCGTAATCGAAGACGATCTTGTAGACACCCCGCTGGAGCAACGGGTACCGGACCCAGCCCCGATTGAACCGGCGGAGGCGGTAAACCATCTCGCCACCGGCGGGCAGCTCGCCCACCGGCCCACCGGCGGCGCGCCATTCGACCGCGTCGGCCACCTGGGGATCGTCCTGCAGATCGTCCGCCCGCAGCTCGACCTGCCGGCCGTCCGGGGCGGTCACCCGCAGGTAGTCCGCCAGGTCCACCATGTCGCCCACCTGCCGGGCTTGCTCGGAGAACTCTCGACGGCGCTGGGCACACGTGTCCAGGGGTAACCGGGCACGGTAGGCGCTCCGGTTGCGAATCGTGACCATCAGGTCGGTCGGCTCATCCCAGGCGATCCTGGTCTTGTCAGCCGCCAGGTGAATGCGGCAACCCCCGAAGTAGACGCTGTCGATCACTTCCAGCAGGTTTCTGGCCCGCAGGGCGGTCTCGAACTCCTCGCTGTCGGCGGCCCGTTGCAGCGCCGGGGCTGCCCGCTGTCCGATCATGCACAAACACCGGGTGGCCCGGGCGCGCGTCTCGTAGGACGGGTGGCCCAGCTTGCCGATCAGCTCCTCGATCTGGGCGTCGGTGACTTCGGCCCGGGGATAGGAGTCGTGGGCTTCAGCCCACGCGGCGCCGCGTCCGCCAGCAGGCGGGAAGCCTGCGGCTCCTACCATCACGCAGACCAGCAGCCTGGGCAGGCTGGGTATGACGAACCGCAGAACCCGCGTCCGAAAGCCGGCGGGCAACCAGCCGCCGGCTGCGGTCTTCAAGTTGCTCATGCCGAGTCCCTCGCATCACCGGCTTTCCGCGGTCGCCAGACGCTTGATTGCCTCCGTCGAATTGGCCGGGGGAGGACGGAAGCGGGCGAATCCCAGAGATTTGACCACCGCGGGATGCTCCTTCTCGGCCGAGAGCAGGAAATCCCGAACCTTGGCGACGAGTTCCCGCTCCGTCCGATCCCCGGCGATGAAGGGTCCCTCGCCCATGGTATCCACGCGGGTCGCCGCTGTTCTGCCCAGGACGCGGAACTGGTCCTTGCTGAAGGTCTCGGCAAACGGGATCCACCGACCACCGGTCGAGGGATAGGCGTCGAACTCGTCGCCCTCGATGACTCCGGCCTCGGTGCCGATTCCGTAGGCCACCTCCTTGGCTGCTTCGCGCGAGCTGATGTGGAACTGCAACTGGCCGGGAATCAGGGTCTTCAACTCTGAAGCGGCAACGCCCGACTCAGCCAGGTAAGCGACCGTCGCCTCGTGCAGGACCGGATCGTTCCGGGGCCCGAATGCGAACCGCTTGCCCTTAAGATCGGAGATTCCTTCGATGGAGGACTTGGCCCGGGCAACGATGATCCCCTGACGAACACGGGCCTCGGAGAGGGCGACGACCTGCCCGACGGGGTCTTCCTCGGTCATGGCCAGGTAATCCTCGGCGGTGATCAGGGCGAAATGCAGCCGCCCCGTCTCGCGGAGGTGGAACTCGATCTGGAACGGCTTGAGATTCTCAATCACGACCGGACGAGCGAGGTGGTCCGAGAGCTCTCTGACCAGGTCGTCCCACGGGGCCCTCTTGCCCCAGAAGCGAACGTCGAAGATGCCGCCGAGTTCGTGGGAGAGCCCGATACGCACCGGCTGGGCGTGAGGGCCGAAGCCGTGGGTCAACCCGAACGGATCCCAGAACGAGGCGGAGAACAGCAGGTTCTCGCCGCACCCGGCCGTCAAGGCCGCCACGAGCAGGGTGCTCGCCAGGCAAAAGCGTCTGCACATCGTTTCGCTCCGACCGATCGGCCGCAGTGTCCACAAACCAAGCCGGGGCGGTAAGCCGCAGCGAGTATATCGCTGCCGCGGCGCACCGCCAACCACCACGGTCTATCGGCCCGATGAAACGAATCGCTTGACGGCCTGTCCGACGCAGGCAACCTAGCGCCGAATCGCAACGGTCGAATGGAACTGGTTTACCAGCGCCCGCTGCTTCGTGTTGAGGTAGTCCACACACGTTTGCAGGAGCTGAATGTCGACCGCCTGGGGCGTGGCGCCGTCCTTGGCGACCTGGAATCCGACCAGGTCCCCGCCCCCAACCTCCTTGACAGCACGATCCAGCACGAAGGAAAACGATTCGCCCTCGTCGGTGGTGAGCCGCCCTTGTCGCGTGGCCAAGTTGTACCAGAGTATGCGACCTTCCACCCTGCGGATCCTCCGGAGCATCGAGGGTTGCCCGGGCACAAACGGCTCCAGGCGGCAGATGTGCCGTTACACGCCGCCCGCCAAACCTGTACCCGCTAACATTCCTAAATATGCCACACGGCAGGGCACATTGCAAGCCGGAGTCCCCTGCATTTGGGTGAGCGCCAATATTATTGTGGGTAGATGCGGTTTGGTGGGCATTGGGCGGCAAGCCGACGATCCGTAGCGGCTGGCGTCTCGCCAGCCGTTATGGCCCGTTCAGCGCGGCTTGCGGAACGGCCTGCGGGGCTGAGGGCGACCAAGGCGGGAGCCCGAAGGGCCGCTACAGATACCCCTTCAACGGACTGCCAAGAAGGGAGCGGAATCCGCCCTGCCGGCCTTATTCCAACTTTACACCTTGTTTCAACTTGCCGCTTCTGGCGGCATGATCTACAATACACCTGGACCGTCGAGCCGAACAGTAAGTCTCCCTGCATTTCGCCATCCGGGCGGCGGGGCATGTGTACCGGGGGCTGCTTTTGAAGGGCCAGATTCATGTCTGAGTTGAGGCTTGGCAGCACTGCACTCCGGGCGCTAGTCACCACAGCGGTTCTAGTTTCTGCCGGCGCTGTCGGCCCGGTGCCAGGCGTTCGGGCGGCACCGGGCGAGACGGACGCCGACCTGGTGCCGGGCGAAGGCCCGCGCATCGGGGCGATCGTGCCGATCACCGGCGAGATCTCCGACGTCACCCACGAGAGCATCAAGCGGCGGGTGGAGCTGGCCCGCCAGGCCGGGGCCGAGGTCATCGTCTTCGAGATCGACACGCCGGGCGGGGCGGTGGTGGCGGCGCTGGACATCTGCGATTTCATCAAGAACCTCAGCGAGATCCACACGGTGGCCTGGGTTCACACGCAGGCCATCTCGGCCGGCTCGATGATCTCGATGGCCTGTGACGAGATCGTCGTGGCCCCGGCTTCGAGCATCGGCGACTGCGGCGTGCTGATGGCCTCGCCAATAGGTGCCCAGGCCGTCCCTGAGGAGTTGCGGGCCAAGGCGGAAAGCCCCGTGCTGACCCAGTTCCGAGATTCCGCCAATCGCTTCGGCTACCCCAAGGCGCTGTGCGAGGCCCTGGTGGTCAGCGAAAGGATCGTCTGGTGGCTTCAGAGCACCGAGACCGGGCAGCGCGAGTTCGTGACCGACCAGGTCAAGGTCATGCGCCTGGGCGAAGGCCTGGACCCGACGACCCAGCCGGCCGGCGATGAGCCACGGACCTGGAAGCTGGTCGAGTCGTACCAGGATCCGGTCACCGGCCGGTCGATCACCGTCGAGCAACCCATCGTCGATCAAGACGAGCTGCTGACCATGACGCAGAGCGAGGCCATCGTCTACGGCTTCGCCAAGGGCATCGTCGGGACCGAGTCCGATCTCCAGGGTCGGTACAACTTAGCCGGGGCGCCGTCGCGGTTCGAGTTCACCTGGTCCGAAGTGCTGACGCGGTACATGACTTCCATGCCGGTGCGGGTCTTCCTGCTGATCCTGATTCTGTTGGGGGCCTACGTGGAGTTCCACACGCCGGGCGTGGGAGTCCCAGGACTGGTGGCCTTGATATGCCTGGCCGTCTTCGTTGGAGCGCCCTACCTGACCGGGCTGGCCAGCGTCTGGGACCTGGTCCTGATCCTCATCGGGGTTCTGCTGCTGCTGTTGGAGCTGTTCGTCATCCCGGGTTTCGGGGTGGCCGGCATCATCGGGGTCGTCCTGGTGCTGGTGGGGATTTTCGGCACCTTCATACCGGCGGAGCCCGGTCCGTGGCAGGTCGTTCCCCAGTTACCGGCCACCTGGGAGGCCATCAAGTCCGGGGTGACGGCCATGATGGTCGCGGGCCTGGTCTCCATCGCGGTGATGTGGTACTTGGCCCGGTACCTGCCGCAGATCCCGGTGGCCAGTCAGTTGATTCTCAGCGGCGAGGTGGCCCGCGGGCAGACGCTGGACGCGGGCGGTCCGACCATCGAGACCGTTGCGGTCGAGGTGGGAGACCGCGGCGTGGCCCTCTCGATCCTTCGCCCGGCCGGCACGGCCCGGATCCGCGGGCAGCGGCGCGACGTGGTCACCCAGGGTGAGATGATCGACAAGGGTGCACCCGTGGAGGTTCTCGACGTCCGGGGGAACCACATCGTGGTGCGCCAGCTCGACACCGGCGGTGATGGACTGGTCTAAACGATGGATCTATTGACGATCGCCATCATCCTGTTCCTGGCCGGCGTGGTGCTGGGCATCGCCGAGGTTTTCATTCCCTCGGCCGGGATCCTGGTCATCATGTCCATCGCGGCGTTTATCGGTAGCGTGTACTGCGCGTTTCAGATTGGCACGGGCTGGGGCATCAGTTTCGTGTTAGCCGCGCCGCTGGTCATGCTGGTGGCCGTGGTCAAGGGTTTCAAGGTCTTCCCCAAGACGCCGTTCGGGCGGCGGATGATCCTGGCCCGCCCCGACCAGAAGGAAGAGGCGGAGGCGGTTGACGCCGCCGCCTATGCCAATCCGGAAACCGAGAGCCGCGAGCTGGTCGGAAAAGAAGGGACCGCCCGAACCGATCTGAGACCCAGCGGCTCAGCCGAGATCGAGGGCCGGCGATACAACGTCGTCTCCGAGGGCGGATTCATCGCCGAAGGAACGCGGCTGCGGGTCGTCGAGGTGCGAGGCAACCGCGTCGTCGTCGAGGCAGTAACGTAGCGGGAATCACCAGGGCACGACTACGGACCGGGAATGTTCTGTGCCCCCAAACCGGAAAGGATTGCCGTCATGGAAAACCTGTTGGCTGAAGGCCTGAGCGACAGCCTGTTCTTCATCCTGGTCGTTGCCGGGTTGATCCTCGGTCTGGTGGTGGTGGTCATTCTGGCCACCTACCTCAAGATCTACCTCAAGGCCCTGTTCTCCGACGCCAAGGTGTCCTTCTTCGAGCTGATCGGGATGACCCTGCGGAAGGTGCGGGCCCAGTTGATCGTCGATGCCCGCATTTCGCTGGTGCAGGCGGGCATTACCACGCTGTCCTCCCGGGAGCTGGAGGCCGTCTACCTGGTGCGGCGAAACGCCCAGGACCTGCTGACCAACGTCATGGGCCTGATCACCGCCCACAAAGCGCACCTGCCGGTGGACTTCGCCATGCTGCAGACCCATCACTTCGCCGGCGGGGACGTGATCCACCTGATCAAAGCCTTGGTCGGAGCCAGCCGGGCCAAGCTGCCGCTCGACGTGGACACCGCCCGGGCCATCGACCTGGCCGGGCGGGATATCGTCGATGCGGTCAACACCTCGGTGAACCCGCGGGTAATCGACTGCCCCGGCCGCGAGTCCAGCACCGACAAGCTCGACGCGGTGGCCAAGGACGGGATTCGTCTGCTGGCCAGAGCCCGGGTCACCGTCCGGACCAACATCGCCCAGCTCATCGGTGGTGCGACCGAAGAAACGGTCATCGCCCGGGTGGGTCAGGCCATCGTCAGCGCCATCGGCTCGCGAGAGAGCTACAAGGACGTGCTGGAGAACCCGGACCACATCTCCAAGAGCGCTCTGGCGGGCGGGGGGCTAGCGGCGGGTACGGCATTTGAGATTCTCTCGGTGGATATCGCCGATATCAGTGTGGCCGGCGTCGCCAATGCCGCCAACGTGGGCGCCCAGTTGCAGGCTGAGCAGGCCGAGGCCGACAAACGCCGCTTCCAGGCCGAGGCCGAGAAACGCCGGGCCATGGCCGTCGCTCGCGAATCCGAGATGCGGGCCCTGACCCAGGAAAACCAGGCCAAGGTCGTCCTGGCCGAGGCCCAGGTACCGCTGGCCATGGCCGAAGCGTTCCGTAGCGGGAATCTCGGCATCATGGACTACTACCGCATGAAGAACATCGAGGCCGACACCGGCATGAGGCGCTCTATCGGCGGGGAAGAAAAGCCCGGCACCCAGTCCTCGTAAGACCAGCTTATAGGCGGCGGCGAGGGATTGTCGCTGGGAACGGATGATCGAGATGGATCAAGTTCTTGCCCAGATCGCACAGGAGTTGGAGGATGATGGCGGCGGCGGTTGGAGCCGACTGCTCTATCTGGGCATCTTCATCCTCATTCCGCTGGTCAACGCGATCAAGGACAAGTTCGTCCGGCGGGCCGAGGAAAAGAGGGCTGACGAGGCGGCAGCCGGCATGTCGGAGGCGACCACCCGGCCCAAGCTTCGCCCGGTCCAGCCGAAGTACGAGACGGCCAAGCCCTTGAGCCCGCGCCCGGTGGCCAGGACCCGAGCGGAGGGTCCCAGACCGGGCCAGGCGAAGCCGTTGGACCCGGTTAGGGCTGCTCCGCGTCCGGCGCCGGCCCGGCCTGTGCCTTCGGCCCCGCCGCAGAAGCAGATCCCTCCTGTGGCCTGGCCGCCACGCCCGGCACCGCAGCCCACGCCTCGGGCTGTGCCGCTCCAAGAGCACGTGGTCCGCGAGCCCGCCAAGCCGGTACGGCAAGCGGTGGCCCGCAAGCAAGAGGTCCGCCGCCGGCGCTCGGCCGTCGCCGGCGTTGACGTGCACGGGGCCGATCCGACGGTGGATGTCCACGGGGCTGATCCAACCGTGAGTGTCAGGGCGGCCAAGCCCAAGACCAAAGTGCGTCAGGCCGTCCCGGCCGTGGACGTGCACGAAACGGCATTGGCTGGTCCCGAAGCCGGTCCCCGGCCCGGCGCCGGGGTCTTCGACGAGCGCCCGACGCCCGAGCAGATGCGCCGGGCGGTGGTGTTGAGCGAGATCCTGCGGCCGCCCCTGGCCCTACGTAGCGATTCGAGGGGCGGTTGGGATTTGCGGACCTAACCTTTGCCTGTACAAGGGCTTGTCCTTTTCTCGGGCGAACCGGGCAACCCCTGGGTGCGGATTCTGGTATAAAAGAGGTGGCGGCCTGTCGGTTACCTAGCGCGCTGGGTGCAGCCGGGCAGCTTCGTGGTTGGCAAGACTCAGGCAGACGGTAGCACCCGATGAGCCTCGGCGACATCCTACTCAAGCGAAAGAAGATCACCGCCGAACAACTCGACGAGGCCCGCAGAGCACGCAAGGGCCCGCACGACCGGATCGAGCGGATCCTCGTTCAGAAGGGCTTCGTCAAAGAGCGCGACGTGCTGGAGATCATCGGTGAACAGTTGTCCATCCCCGTGGTGGACCTGTCCAACATCGAGATCGATCCCGAGCTGCTCAAACTGATCCCTTCCAAGGTGGTGCACCGCTACCGGCTGATTCCCATCGGCACGCACAACGGGACCATTCGGATCGCCACCGCCAACGCCTTTGATTTGTACGCCTTCGACGAGCTGCGGATGCTGACCGGGACCAAGGTCGAGCCGGTCCTCGCCTCCGAGGCTGAGATCCAGCAGGCCATCAACCGCTTCTACGGCGTCGGCGGCCAGACCATCGACGATATGCTGGGGGGGGAGGTCGAGGTCGTTTCCGACGTGGAGGAGCAGGACGCCGACCTCATCGAACAGGCCCAGGAAGCGACCGTGGTCAAGCTGGTCAACGAGATTCTGGTTGAGGCCATCCGTGACCGGGCCAGCGACGTGCACATCGAGCCCTACGAGAACGCCCTGCGCATCCGCTACCGCATCGACGGCGTGCTGCACACCACCAACGTGCCGCCCCAGATCCGCCGGTTCCAGAACGCGATTATCTCCCGCGTCAAGATCCTCAGTAACCTCAACATCGCCGAGAAGCGCCTGCCGCAGGACGGGGGCTTCAAGATCAGGACCGGCAACCGCGAGATCGACCTCCGGGTCAGCATCGTTCCCACCGCCTTCGGTGAGGGGGTAGTTTTGCGGATTCTGGACAAGCAGTCGGTCCTGCTGTCGCTGGGCGATCTGGGGATGGTGGACGAAGCCTTCGAGGGCTTCGACAAACTGATCCACCA
>Ga0114922_10007283_pt1 | contig 10127 bp, 8 predicted proteins | sample AartaG_FD_100975 | JGI IMG/M metagenome (GOLD analysis project Ga0114922, IMG submission 100975) | Deep subsurface microbial communities from Aarhus Bay to uncover new lineages of life (NeLLi) - Aarhus_00045 metaG | ecosystem: Environmental > Aquatic > Marine > Oceanic > Sediment | place: Aarhus...
CCCGAAACAATATCGTAACGAATTCCGTTACGGTTAAAAACCCCTGCAATTTCAGGAACCGAACAGGCCTGGCAATGTTCCAGCCAGAGGCCGGTCATTTTACCACTGTCGCCCAAGGCATTAAACCGTTCATAATCAAGTTGAGCCACAGGCTGCAGGTTCAGTAAAACGATGGGAACTTTTACTGTCCGGGCTATTGGCAAAACCGTTGACGACAACGCATAAGTGGAAATATACAGGAATATCATTTCTACATCGCGGGATTTCAATAAACCGGCTGCCTCAACGGCCTTTTCAGGATTATCGACCATCCCGGCATCGACCACTTCCACACCGAAACTCTCGATTTTTTCCCTGATTTGAAGCTGGTATTTCTTCAGGTTGTCAAGAAGCCCGTCAAACTGCTCCCAGTAAGTATCGAGGCCGATACCGAATAACCCGATTCGCACACTGTTTTTTTCCTTCATCTGGATTTATTTTTTGAAAGATATGAGGTTCAATTTAAGTATATAAATTGAATTTTTACACTGAAATTTGTCCGGGGGGCATTTTTAGCGAGGAGCCAGACTGCAGCGGTGGCTTCGAGACCCAACTTTATATATCCAGACCTGTATATACATTAAAAAGACCCGCCGTGAATGGCAGGTCTTTCTGGTGATCCAGCTGGGTCTCGAACCCAGGACCCCATCCTTAAAAGGGATGTGCTCTACCAACTGAGCTACTGAATCTCCGGTGCCTTTTTTAAAAGGCGATGCAAAAGTACTAAGTATTTTTTAAACAACCAAGGTCAGTAATGATTTTATCAACGGCAGTGATTTTACTTCTGATCCTGCCTTGAGATAGCCAGATAAAATGGTAATATCCTTCTGCCTTCGTTTGTCTGGAACCAGCTTTCAACCCTGTATCTTCCTTCCGGGATATAGACATCTTCAATAGTTGCTTCAGAAGTGCCAGGTTGTGTGATGTTGATTGTTCTCTGTATAGGTGGTATTTTAATAATCAGACTGCCAATAGTGTTCAGTGGTGTTCTAAAACTTGCCATAATACTATACTCTCCCGGCTCGACACATTCAATAAGCCAGTATCCGAATATTTCATCCTGTGCCCATATGCCTGGTTCACCGCTGGCATCATTGCGGTTTAAAATAACAGTCTCAGATTCTTCTGACCCTATTATTGCATACTGGCCTTTTAGATTTTCATTCTGAATAATATCCATATACCAATTATCGAATTCTTCTTTTAGTTCAGCTACCTTTCCAGGTTCCTGAGCTGAAATGTCTTTGCTTTCAAAAGGATCATTGCTTATATTAAATAACTCAAGATTACCGGGTGAGTCAGATGGTGAAGTATGGCCCACAAGTTTAAAGCCACCTTTCCTTACCGCAATATTCCTGTAGGGTTCCGGGTAGCCCCGCTGCCAGTTGTATACCAGGGGTCTGTATTCAAAGGTATCGACCTCACGTCCGTCTAAAAGAGGCGCAAAGCTTATCCCGTCAATTATATTTACATGTTCATAATCAGTATTACTCAGTTCCAGGATTGTTGGCAATATATCAATATGAGCCAGAGTATGATTTATATTCCCTTTTTCTTTTCCGGGGTGGATTATAAAAGCAGGCACTTTAATACCTCCTTCATATACTGATCCTTTAAGACCTCGCAAGCCACACCTATATCTGTTTTGCTGGGGACCATTATCTGTGAGGAAGATGATAATGGTCTTTTTATCCAGGTCCTCTTGCTTAAGAGCTTTCATCAGGTATCCTATATTATCATCAATATTGCTTACCATACCGTATACTCTTCTTGTGCTCTCCAGTTCCTGGTCGCTCAATGTTGCTCCAAAGAACTTTATATCACTTTCAGATCTTATAGTATGGTCAATTCCCCTGTACATATCAATATAGCCCCGGGGTACCTGCAAAGGTGTATGAGGGGCATTGAATGACAGGTAAAGGAAAAATGGTTTATCCTTGTTTTCGCTGATAAAATCAATTGCATATCTGGTAAATACATCTGTGCAGTATCCTTTTGTATGAACCGGAACATTATTATAATACAGGATCGGATCAAAATATGAACTGTCAAACTTAAAGTAATTATCTATATCCCCAACCTGGCCTATTCCTCCGCTCTTGTGATATAGAGAAACATCAAATCCCTGGTCGGATGGTCTGAATGGATAATTATCACCCAGATGCCATTTTCCAAACATTCCTGTTCTATAGCCATCATCCCTCAGGATTTCTGCCACAGTATATTCATCTGAAGACATAATCGCACCCCCGTTATATGTATCATGTACACCGGTTTTTACCGAGTATCTTCCAGTGAGTAGCGACGACCGCGTCGGAGCGCAAACGGGCGATACATAGAAATTATTAAGAATAAGGGCATTGTTGGCAAGACTGTCAAGAACAGGCGTTTTAATATAAGGATTATCCATGTATCCTATATCTCCGATTCCCTGGTCATCGGTCATTATCAGGATAATATTGGGTTTTTCTTCACCTGTGGGAATGCCATTCTTATCAGCACAAGAATAAAGAAACAATCCGGCTAATAGCAACAGAATAAATAAGTATTTTTTCATTGTGATAATTCTTTTAAGGTAAAATCAGTTTTCAGTCTTCCCTGTCCGCCGTAGCCTTGGCAGAGGCGGAAGTCGGCAGTCTTCAGTCGCCAGTCACCTGCTTTCAGCTCTTAACCTTTAGTCGTTCGTCGCTCGTCGTTCGTCGTATTGGAACATATATGATCGGCAAGTCCTGCCCCTGCCTCGGTATATAAATTATATACTGAATCCACTCCCAGTTTCTTCAGATCCCTAATATCATCATCATGCCTTGCAGTAGCTGCTATCTTACCATGGTAGTTAATCGATTTGAGTTCTTTTATCGCAAACAGATTTGATTTGTGATCGTCCATACAAAGAACAACCAGTTTTACCTGGCTCTTCTCTTCCTGCATTTGGCTCACTCTTTCCCAGAACTCAATGTCAGTCGCATCATCCTGTATTACATTCCTGCCCAGCTTTCGATTATAATCAACAGTATCCGGATTATAATCCAGGGCCAGGACTTTCTGCCCATATACCTCCTTCAGCTGGTCGTATGCCGCTGCCCCGAGCAGACCCATTCCAAATATCAGGACTTCTGCATCTCCTATATCTATTGTGAGATCATACAGCAGCCTGTGCCTGGTTTCGAATTTTATCAGGTATGACCTTATCCTGTTATATATCTGGTGTGAGTATGTATTCAGGGGCGAGGAGATTACAAAACTTATTGACAGGGCAATGGCAATGATACCCAGCCATTCGTATGGCAGCCACCCATTGGCTGTGGCTACCGAGGCAATGATAAGTCCAAACTCAGAGTAATTGGCAAGGCTCAGGGAAGCAAAATATGATGTAAGAGACCTGAGGCCAAACCTGGTAAATACCAGGAAATAGAGTACTACCTTAAAATTAATAGCCAGTGCAATAAAGAGGGATATTAGTAAGATATCTATTGTTGGTACAACGGAGAGTCCTATAGAAAGAAAAAAACCAATCAGGAAAAAATCCTTGAAATGCATTAATAATCCTGCCATTTCTTTTGACTTAGGGTGCCCTGATACTAGCATCCCCATCAACAGTGCTCCCAGATCAGGTTTCAGACCTACTATTTTGAATAACTCAGCCCCTGGCACCAGTGCAAGGAAAAAACCAAACAGGATCAGGAGTTCTCCATGCCCTATTTTTCTGTAAATAAAAAATACGACAGGCTTTATCAATAATAGTATCACCGGCAATGCAAAAACCCATATGCTGGGGAGCTTATCAGCTGTTGCAACAAGAAAGACTACTGCCAGTAAATCCTGGATAATGAGAACAGCTATAGCGGTAGTCCCATGTAGCGATGTACTCTCTCCCCTGTCATCCAGTACTTTAACAGCAAATACAGTACTGGAAAAGCTCAGGGCGAAGGCTACCAGAAGGGCCTGGTATAAACCAAAGCTCTGAAAAAGACCTGTATTACTGAGGCCAGCCAGCATAAGTATTAATACGAACAGCAGCGTGATTAAAAACATGTGCATTATTGCACCACCATAGACTTCACGTCTTATAAGGTTCTTTACTTTCAGCTTAAGGCCAATGGTAAAAAGCAGAAGCATAACACCAAGGTCAGATACGGTTTCAATGAATTCGCCTGACTCAGCACCCATGTAGTTAAGAATAAATCCGGCTATAAGATACCCTACAAGAGGTGGTAACCCGGTCAGTCGTATCGCAAAACCAAATACAAATGCTATTGTAAGCCAGATTGGATCCATTTATCTTTCTGCTAGTATTTATTGCCCTGTTCAGATAATTTGAAGCCTTTACCTTTTATAAGCTCTCTAATCTCTGCTTTGAATAGAACAGGATTTGAATGATTAAAATGTATGAAATGAATTTTCCCCTTTGTTTCCCTGTCCTCACTCGCAAAATAATCCATGGTTTCCGTAATAAAAGGATGGGGTATATCTTCCATGTTACGCCCTGTCAATTCACCTTCTGAATAAAAAGTCCCATCCAGGAAGGCTATATCAACTGACTTTACCATTGCAGCGATGTTTTTATCCCATTTTACCCACTTGTCAATATCAGAGATAAACAGGTAATCCCTTTTGCCTGTACTTATTCTGTATCCCGCTGTCTCCGAGTATTCATCACGGTGAGGTACGGTGAATGCTTTTACGCTTATATTTTCAGATAAAGACAGCTCTGAACCAGCACCGATCTCAACAGTAACAATGTTCCTGAGCCTGACCAGCTGATCCCATGGACCATTATTCTCAATGAATTTCTTCATGCGGGGCAGGGCATAAACTGTAACATCCCTTGTGTTCATTACTTCTCTTCCGAATTGCATCAGGCCTGTATAATGGCCAATGTGGGCATGACTGACGAATACTGCCCTGGGGAGATAATTGTACCCGCCTTCTGTCAGTTGCCTGAAAAGATGTAATTGTTCTTTAATATCCGGAGTGGCTTCAAATAGATACCATTGCTGTGACACAGGATCTACAAGTGCCAGTGATACAACATTTCTCCTCATTGATGGATTCTCCCAGGCAATTTTACAGCATTCTTTTGTACAACCCATATGAGGATAGCCACCATCCTGGGTAATACCCAGGACAATAATATAGGGATCCTGACCGGAAAGAGGGATCTCAATAAATAACAGTAGTATAACTAAATATTTGAAGGCAATATTTAACATCAGCTAATTGTTAAGATCATCCCTCAAAATTATGTAAATATTAGATTAATATGAATAATACCGGTGAAAAGTAGAGGTGCAAAATTTTGCGCCTCTACTTTTTCCATATTATCAACCTCCTATTTCATCATATAAGGATATTTGTATTCCGTAGCGGGAACAAATGTCTCCTTTATGGTACGTGGATTCACCCATCTTACCAGGTTAAATTCACCACCTGCCTTATCATTTGTTCCCGAGGCCCTTGAACCACCAAATGGCTGAAGACCAACAATTGCTCCTGTTGGTTTATCATTAATATAGAAATTGCCTGCTGCATACCTTAGTTTATTACATATTCGTGCTGCAGCCACTCTGTCTTGTGAGAATATAGCACCGGTAAGCCCAAATGGAGAAGTGGTATCACAGAGCTCAACAGCCTGGTCAAGATCTTTGTCATCATACACATAAACGGTCAGAACAGGACCGAATATTTCTTCTTCCATTGTCTTAAAATGAGGGTTCGATGTTTCAATAATAGTAGGTCTTATGAAATAACCTACTTTCTTATCATATGTACCACCCGTAAGTATTTTGGCTTCGTTATTGTTTCTGGCATAATCAATATACGAGGTAATAGAATCAAAGGCTTTTTCATCTATTACTGCATTCATGAAGTTCGAGTGGTCCATTACGTCGCCCGTACTAATCTCTTCGGCCATGCTTATCATCATATCACGTGTTTCATTCCATAATGATGAAGGAATATACATTCTCGAGGCTGCTGAGCACTTCTGGCCCTGGTATTCAAAGGCACCCCTGATGGCAGCAACTGACATCTCTTTTGTTTGAGCCGAGGGATGTGCAAAGATAAAGTCCTTACCACCTGTTTCACCCACAAGCCTGGGGTAGGATTTATAAGCGCTTAAATTCGAAGATGCCTGACCCCACAGGGTATTGAAAGTAGGATTTGAGCCTGTGAAATGAATACCCGCCATATGGTATGAATTCATTACGTGTTTACCTATCAGGGCTCCGGAACCCGGAATAAAATTTATCACTCCACCGGGCAGACCGGCTTCATGGAATATCTTCATAAGGTAATAATTCGACAGGAGGGCTGTAGTGGCAGGTTTCCATACCGTGGTGTTACCCATCATTACTGGCGCCATATTGAGGTTTGAGGCAATAGATGTAAAGTTGAACGGACTGACAGCAAAAATAAATCCCTCCAATGCCCTGAACTCCATCCTGTTAAGTTGATTAAAGGTAGATTTGGGCTGGAATTCGTAAATCTTGCTGGCAAAGGAAACATTATACTTAAGGAAATCAATTGTTTCACATACTGCATCTATCTCTGACTGATATATATTCTTACTTTGTCCAAGCATTGTGGCCGCATTTAACCTGGCCCTGTATTTTGTAGAGATCAATTCTGCAGCCTTCAGTAATATTGAGGCACGGGTTGTCCAGGGGAGATTAGTCCATTGGCGACTTACTTCGAGCGCAGCATCAATGGCCATTTTTATCTCTTTCTCACCGGCCTTATGATAGGTGGCCAGTACATGCCCGTGCCTGTGTGGCATAGTAACTATCCCGGTATTACCTGTCCGGATCTCCTTTCCTCCGATTATAAGTGGTATCTCAATCTCAGTAGCTTCCTGGCTGTTTAGTTCCCTGTCAAGAAGAATTTTCTCATTGCTACCTTTAAGATATTCAAGGACAGGTTCATTCTCGGGAACCGGGAAGTTGTATAATGCATTATTCATATTAATAGGTTTTATTATTTGACATGTCAAGTATAAAAATATTTTACGTTATGTAAAATGATACATATCGTATTGTGTTTTATTTTATTCTGTTTACAATATCCTCTAGATCTTTTCTTCCCCTCCGTTTAATTTCCGACTTCCTGAGGTCTTCGGGTAAGATCGAAGGATCACCCGGTTTACCAACAGCAATAAAGGATGCCAGGTCATATTTCTCACTATCTATTTCAAATGATTCATATGTTTTATCCGGTTTAAAGCCTCCCATCTGGTGTGCCTGGTATCCCATCTCATTTGCCTGCAGGCATAGAAGTACATTGGCTGCACCGGTATCATGCATTGCATGCCTGTTTTTTCTTCCTTTATGATCAAATTCTTTTTTAGCGGTACTGAGAATAAGCATCGAAGCATTCTTTGCCCATACCTGGTTGCCTGGAAGGAGGCAATCAAGGAATAGTTTAAACTGCTCAGTATCCTCTTTGAAAGCGTAATAATACTTCCAAGGCTGTTCATTCATGCTGGAGGGAGCCCACCTGGAAGCTTCAAACAGTGATTTTGCCTCATCAGTACTGATCGAATGATCGCTGAAAGCCCTGGGGCTCCACCTGGTCTTTATTATTTTAGCAATATCCATACTACATTTGATTAAGTCATTGGTACTTCAATTAGCAATATTTTTGATTCATCAAGAGATCTTATTTCAATTTCTTCCGTTTTAGTAATCCCTGTGGCATCTCTTTTTTCAAGGATAACATTACCTGTTTCCACTCTACCTTCTATGACAAATAAATAGATACCATTATCCTTCTTTCTAATGGAATAGCTGATTGTCTTTTCTTTTTCCATTTCACCAAGGCTAAACCATGACTTCTGGTATATCCATGAGCCTTCATCAGATTTTTCAGGTGAGATCACCTGGTATAAGTTATTCAATGTTTTTAACTTATCATAGGCGATCTGGTCATATCTGGGTTCAACATCCCTTCTGTCAGGTATTACCCATATCTGGAGCAGGCTGATTTCTTCCTCCTTGCTGTGGTTAAACTCACTGTGATAAATACCTGATCCTGCACTCATAACCTGTATCTCACCGGCTTTTATGACACCTGCATTACCCATGTTATTTTTATGTTCCAGTGCACCTGAAAGGGGTATGGTTACTATTTCCATATTATCATGAGGGTGCATTCCAAATCCTTTCCCTGGGGCTACTGTATCATCATTAAATACCCTGAGTTTGCCAAAACTGGTTTTATCAGGATCATAATAGCCTGCAAAACTGAAGCTATGCCATGTATTAAGCCAGCCATGGTCGGCATGGCCTCTTTCTGATGCTTTATATATATTCTTGGTCATATATTTTAATGTTTTAAGTACAGTTATAATATTTAAACAAGAATATATTCTTTTTGTTTCTAGAGGATTTTTATGGATAGGGTGGAAAGTTAAATACTATTATGATGAGCATAAATGTATAACCAGGATCAAATATTATCTGCCTGTATATGTGCATGCATTTCATTTAATTTTTGCAGGGCTGCTGAACCGTACCAGGGGTGAAGTTCCATCTTAAGGACACCTGCCTTTATTGCCGGATCTGTTCCGGTTAATTTTTCAGCCTCTTCAATACTGGATACATTAAATATATAGATACCCCTTATATTACCATTATCAAGAAAAGGTCCGGCGAGAATTAATTTACCCTCTTCTGCCATTCTTGTTATATTGTCAAGATGTGCTCTCTGTAATCTTGCTGCTTCAGCACTATCCGCCGAACTGCTGTCACCGCGCATAAGGAAAGCCATTACATATTGTTTCATACCGTATGAATCTGCACCAAGCTCGCGTGCCAGGACTGAATCATAGACCTTTTTCTCCTGTATGTAGTTTTTATTGTCCTGATCTGATCTGCTATTATTACAACCAACCAGCAATAAAATTAACATAATCGCAACAGTGATTTTCTGCATGTCAATTATTTTATTTAACAAGATAGAAAAAAATTTAAAATTACTAAGTTCTTATAATTGTTTAAAAATTAATTATATATTTAAAACAATAATATCTTATTAATGGGAGAGTATACAATAAAGGATCTTGAGAAGCTTTCAGGTGTAAAGGCCCATACTATAAGAATATGGGAAAAGAGGTATGGTATTGTTAGTCCTGGCCGTACAGATACTAACAGGAGGAGATACACCGATGATGATCTGAGGAAACTGATCAATATTTCTATTCTGAATCGCAGCGGTTTTAAAATCTCAAAGATAGCTTCAATGTCTTTCCGGGAGATAGAGGACAAGGTTTCGTTCATCTCGCAGGATGTAAACCAGACCGATACACAGATCGATTCTTTGATGATAGCAATGATCAATCTGGATGAGATTAGCTTCAATGAACTTATCAACCGCTCAATCCTGAACCGTGGTTTTGAGGATACATTCACCGGTATCGTTTTCCCATTCCTCAAGAGGGTAGGAGTATTATGGGTTACCGGTTCAATAACACCGGCACAGGAACATTTTGTTTCCAACCTTATTCGTCAGAAGCTTATATCAAATATTGATGCTCAGATTTCAAGGAAAAGAGAGAACAGAAAGAGAGTATTATTATTCCTTCCTGAAAATGAATTACATGAGATAGGCCTGCTTTTCTTTACATATATAACCAGGAAGAATGGTCATGAGGTTCTTTATCTCGGACCCCAGACTCCACTGGATTCTGTAAAAGAATCCATTCAGATATGGCCTGCTGATATAATCGTAACAGGCACTTCATCAGCCTTTTCCGGTGTACAGCAAGAGGAATATCTGCAAAAACTTTCTGAAACATTCACTGACCAGGTAATTATTGTGAGTGGTACTCTTGCACCGGATATACCGGGCAATCTTCCCCGTAATATTCTAACTGCCCGTAATACAGATGAATTTATCAGATTGATAAATGACTGATTGTGCTGTCTGCTCTGTTTATTAGAAATTGACTTCCAGTGCCAGTTCATAGATCCTGGTATAAACACCCATATATTCATTTTGATCATAGTTCAGCAGAACTTTATTACTGAGGAAGCGGTATGTCAGGCCTGCTATAAATGTGTTTTGCACCCTGTCGATGTCTTGGTGCGATA
>Ga0114922_10007284_pt1 | contig 10123 bp, 5 predicted proteins | sample AartaG_FD_100975 | JGI IMG/M metagenome (GOLD analysis project Ga0114922, IMG submission 100975) | Deep subsurface microbial communities from Aarhus Bay to uncover new lineages of life (NeLLi) - Aarhus_00045 metaG | ecosystem: Environmental > Aquatic > Marine > Oceanic > Sediment | place: Aarhus...
ACCTGCCCTCCGGCTTGTCCTCCGAAGCCTTGGCGAAGGTGGAAGCTTTAGCGTAGGAGGGTCGCCTCTGGCGGATTCGAGCGACGTGCGACAAGCGATCAGCAACGGGCTACGAAAAATGAAAAACGAACCCAATTTTTTGGCGTCCCAAAATGAACATAAACTTAGCTATAACAAAGGGTTATGAAAATACTTCCCCACTAAAAAATGAAAAATCAAACCCAATCTTGTCCGCCTCCGGCGGATTCAAAAGCCGCGCCTATGCCGCTCTGCGGCCTCTTGGGGAAACGAAAGTTACGCAAGTACAAATCAAGCAATCATCTGTGGTAAAAAAGGTTGCGCTTTTCGTCGAAACATATACGCTGTCCCTGAGCAATATCCTGGGGGTCAACTGCGATTAGCTTGAGGGGATTATAAAAACTCATAGCGATTAGCTCATCAGGACTTACTAGGTTAAGTGAGGCGAGGTGGTTGATACATTTTAGGATAATGGCGGAAGAGCCGACGAGATGGCCTGCGATGGGATTATACAGCCGACCGGATTCCTCAAGGATGACATTTTGGTCCATCATTTGATATCGGCCTGGTTTTGCACCTGCTAACGGTGCACAATCACTTACGATGATACAGCATTTGGGTGTCTTTGCTCTGATAATAGCTTTTAATACCGGAGGCGGCAGGTGATGGCCATCAGTAACGAACATAGCGGTAAGGCTGTCCTGAGCTAAGGCGGCGCAGAGAGGGTTTTCGTGGCGAGGTATGAGCCTAGGCAGGCCATTTCCGAGATGGGTAAGGGCAGTAGCACCAGCCTGGACAAGATTGTCCAAATCCTCACAGTTTGCCATTTGGTGGCCGAGCGAAACCACGATGCCCTTATCTACCGCAAACTGGGCGAGCTTGTCAGCGCCTTTGGCCTCTGCCGCTATTGTTATAAGCTTTATCGTTCCACAAGAGAAGTCGATTAACCGCCGGAGAAAATCGATATCCGGCTGCTTGATATATTCGCGGACGTGGGCGCCACGAGCGCCATCCTGGAAACTGATGAAGGGACCCTCAAGGTGGACGCCGAGGAGGTGGCCGTGGAACTCCTCGGCTTGCAGGACTTTTGCAATTATTGGCAGGTTATGCTCATAAACACTCACGGGAGAGCTTATGAGTGTAGGCAAAAAGGCAGTTGTGCCAGCTTCGATGATTTCACGACATGCGCGTGCAAAATCATCGGCGGTCAAATCAGGGCCGGAAAAATTGACGCCCTTGTAACCATTTACCTGTAAATCGACTAAACCCGGTACTTCCACGATTGAGACTCCTTTCGGCATTTAACTTAGCAGCGAAGCTGCGTTTTCATCTAAGAATATTTTACAGTTTTTGTGCTGCTGAAGTATAGAGGCCGGGCACAAATTAGTCACCGGCCCTTCGAGAGCGGCTTTTGCGGCCTCGGCTTTGCGTTTATCGGGAACGGAGACGACTAAGCAGGAGCTTTTGATAATCTGTTGAATGCTCATTGATATAGCCTGCTTAGGGACATCCTCCAAAGTTTTGAACCAGCCTTCACCGAGCTGCTGCTGACGGCATTTCTGGTCGAGGTTTACAATAATGTAAGGCTGTTCAGTTTCGAAGCCAGCGGGCGGGTCGTTAAAGGCAAGGTGTCCGTTCTCGCCAATTCCCGCCATTGTCAGGTCAATTGGACGCTGGGCGATAATCTGAGATAAACGATGACATTCCTTTTGGCAATCAGCTGCCTCACCATTGATAAAGTGTACGGCCTTTAAGCTACCGACCTTATTAACGAAGCGCTGCTTTAAATATTTCCTGAAGCTGGCAGGATGTTCGATGCCAAGACCAATATATTCGTCCAGATGAAACATTACCACCTTCGACCAGTCAAGACTTTCTGCATTAACAAGGCTTTCAAGTACCTCAAACTGGCTGACGCCTGTCGCCAGCACGATGTTGGCTTGGGCTTTTTTTGTTATTGCTTTTCTGATTTTTTCGGCTGCTGCGGCAGCGGCGGCTGTGGCCATCTGCTGCTTTGTTTTATAAATGAACTTGTCCATCATTTGCCCATATGCTTTTTAAGAATATTTTTACCACAACCGTTATACCTTTCTTCTTAGACAGCTGCAATTAAATAGACGGTGTAAATGATTACAGCAACACAGGCCCAGCCAACAAGAAATCCGATGATAGAGACTCGTGAAGGAACCATTATTTCGAGACTGGTGTTTGGAAAGATATTTCGCTTTTTTGGGACGATGGCACCAGCAGGCAGTGTGCAAGGAGCAGTAACTTTTTCGCCGGGCTTGATGGGTGTTCGTATGAGCGCATAGAAATTGTCAAGTTTTTCCGAGTCAACGAGCCTAGTGAAAAGACTAACAATGATGCCGGCGAGGGTGCCTGCTGCCAGGTAGAAGACCATCTGCCAGGGCAGAAAGATTTCCGGGCCGGTACTTTTTTCGATTACAAATCTAAGGGATTCTGCTGCCGGGAAATTGCCCATAAAGGAGATAAAGAAAGACTGCGAGGTCAGCCACCAAATCCCGAAGGCAGTAAGGGTTGCGGCCCAGGCGCCAGCCGAGGTAGTTCGTCTCCAGAAAAGGCCCAGCCAGAAGGCGATACCTATCATAGAAGCGATTTTCCAGAATATCTCGAGCCCCGCTACAACGCCAGGCAACCAATAAGCAAAACCTACACCGCCAGCGACAACCACCACGGAAGTAATGCGACCTACTGTAATGTAATGCTTATTTGCCTTATTAGGGAGAAGAGGTTTGTACACATTTTCGGTAAAAAGGGCCGAGGATGATATCATAAAGGCGTCACAAGAACTCATTACAGAAGCCAGAATAGCAGCGAGAAAAACACCAAGGATGCCAGGCAAAATACGTGGTAGAAAGTGACCAGCAACAACACCAAAAACTTTATCGGGTTCGATATCTTTGCCTGCAAAATAAACGACGGCGGCCAAGCCTGTAAGACACCAAGGGATGGTGCACAGACGTTTTATGAGGGGCCCAAACATAAAACCGACACGTCCTTCGGTCTCTGTTTTACCGGCGGCACAGTTACCCATAGTGTGCGGCTGGACGACGATTCCCACGAGGCCGTTGAAAGCAATGACGACGATATAGAACAGGCCTATTTCCGCAGGAGCAACCAAAGAAAGCATCTGCGGGTCCTGGATAGCCTGGCGTATACCAGAGAGGCCCCCTACCGCATTTAGAATGAAGGGGAGCAGGAGAAAGGAAAAGATAATTGTTAAGATACCCTGTATGAAGTCTGTAATAATGGCAGCAGCAAGGCCGCCAGCGACACCGTATATGACAAATATTACCGTCATAACAGCGATGGCAAGATTGGCTGAGAGCAAGCCACGAGTACTTGCAGAAATAACCTCGCCCGAACCTTTGAGCATAACGCCAGTGGTAACCATCAGGATGAAAATCCCGACTACGGCATATAACATTGCAACGCTTTGATTGAATCGAGCCTCAAAGACATCGGCGGTGGTTATAGCACGAAATCGTCTAAAAACAGGAGCGATGAGCCAATAGAAAGGTGTAACAGGCAGCCAAAGCCACTGATACCAGATACCAGAGAGGCCGTTTGTGAAGCTTTTTGAAGCGACACTTACAGCCTGATCGGAGTGCGTGCCAGCACCGAAGGAGAACATTACCATCATCGCTTTGCCGAACCGGCGTGGCATAAAGAAATCTGCACTGCTAGTTATTTTCTTCGCCGACCAGACACCGATAGCAATCATACCAATAAAATAGAGAACCAAAACACAATAATCTGCAATGTGCATTGTACTTTCTACTCACAAAATTCTTAGGATTCTCTAGAAATATATTCCTTTGTTGCACCCTGCATAACAATAGAAGCCGTAGTACAAGTTCTAATATAATAAGAAAAATGCAGATTAAAACAAGTAATGTGTTGGTTATGGCAACGGTAAGTCCTGCTGCATCTGCAGACAAATTGTACGAAGGTTTTCTGGACCCGCTGGCTGAAGCGCGGCCGTTCGTGCGATGGTGGTGGAACGGCGATTGCGGTCTGAGGCTTAAAAGGTAAGCGAAAAGCTCTGTTGTTTGTTGTTGAAGTCGCCCGACAGAAGGCTAAAATGCTTTTGTAAGTTTTGTCTGAAGCCAGCCAGAACAATAGAAAAAAGGGATTAGACATTAATTGGCTCGCTTGAGGTAGGCTCAGATTTACCAGATTAAACTTTATTGTTGAGATATAACCTTGTAGGTTTTAATTTTTAAATGAATACTAGTGGCGTTATTTGGGAAACCAAGGTTAAACAAAAGGATATTTTTTATTATGAATACCTTAACAGTACAACGTTTCACATTGTTTTTCCTGGGAGTTTTTACGCTTTTAATCGGTACATCTGCTTGGCCTCTACCCACCTTGTGAAATGTATCCGTCCCATTGCCAGGCGTGGCTTTCGGGTGAGTTAACCTTATAAAACCACATTATCAGTACTGAGAAGCGTAAAAAAATAGAAAAAAAATCTTTTTTTTCTTTATTTTCTTGGTTCTTCCTCCTATATATTAGTTCTCTTAAGAATCGACATTCAGATTCTTAAAACGGCTGTTTTAGTTGCCATGGCAGTTTTTCTTGTCGTTTTGGCCTCTTTTTACCCATGGAGTGGGTTACTTTAGCCGGTTAATGTGAAGGAGTTTGTATGATTGGCTCTAAAAGGATAGTGTTCCTTGTCTTTACCTTCTTAGGGCTCATTGATTGCATTGCAGGGGTGAGATAGTCTCAAAACATAAATCCAAAATGTAGTTCTGATTGTAGCTAAGGTGTTAAACAGGACTGAAAAACCTTTAATCAGACAACCATTTCTAAGGGAAAATACGCATTTTTTGTTAATATAGGCAATTTAGGCCTTGAAGTCAATTTGAGAAAATGGTATAGTGTTAGGATGGGCAATATGAGAGGAGCACATATGCCATTTTTAATCAGCAAGGGATGCTGCTAAGCTTTGATTGACTTCTGGATACCTAATTGCCAGAGGATAACTGATTTTTCAGTTCTCAAAGTTATGTTGAGAGTTTGATAGTTTCCCTCAAACTTTCTTTAACGATGTAATTTAGTATTCAGGTCAATTAAGGAGACTCATTATGAGTATGGCAAAAAGATTAGTATGCATTGGTTTTGTTTTTCTTTGCTTAGGGTTCGTTGGTTGTGCTGTGGATACTGCTCAACAGCGTCCCCAAGCAATATCTAATAAGACCAAGGTCCAGATAAAGCAGGAGAAAAAAGCCAAGGCTGCCGAGAAGGCTAAAGCCAAGGTTGCCGCGAAGGCTAAAGCCAAGCGAGAAGCTGTCGCGAAGGCCAAAACGAAACGTGAAGCCACGGCCAAAACCAAGCGAGAAGCTGCTAAAGCCAAACGCGAGCAGAAAGCCAGGGCAGCTGCAGAACTAAAGTCGAAACGTGAAGCCGCGGCCAAAGCCAAGCGAGAAGCTGCTGCAAGGGCTAAAGCTAAACGTGAGGAGAAAGCCAGGTTTGCGAAGTTGGATGCGGAGGCCAGGAAACAAGCCAAAGCTGAAATCACCCAGGCAAAACACGAGAGGAAGAGAAAGCTGGCAGCATTAGATACAAGAGCGAAAAAACAGGCAAAAAAAGAAGCCAAAAAACTGGCTGAAGATGCCAAGGCAGAACAGGCAAGTCTCAAGCGGAAGTTCGATCAAGATAAGGCTAAGATAACGGCCGAACACAAGCGGGCGAAAGCAAAATTTACGAAAGAGCAAAAGAAAAGGCTGGATGCTGAGTACAAGCGAACGGTTGCTCAGCTCAAAGGCGAGTACAAAGAAGCTTTGGCAAAGCTAAAGGAAAAGGCCAAAACCCAAACCAAGCAAATTGCTCAAGCAAAAAGCCAGAAGAAAGCCGAGCTCACAGAATCAGATGCCAAAGCCAAAAAAGAGGCCAAAAAGCTGGCCAAAGAAATTAAGGCCAAGCAGACCAGCCTCAAACGTAAGTTCGATAGGGACAAGGCTAAGGCAGCAACTGAATACAAGCAGGCTAAAGCAGCCGCTGTGAAGCGCAAAGCTAAGAAAGAGGAAAAGGCAAGGCTGGATGCTGAGTACAAGCGAACGGTTGCTCAGCTCAAAGGTGAGTACAAAGAGGCTCTGGCAAAGCTCAAAGAAAAGGCCAAAGCTCAAGCTGCGCAACACGCCCAGGCAAAAAGCCAGAAGAAAGCCGAGCTTGCAGAGTTAGATGCCAAGGCCAAGGAACAGGCCAAAGGGATTAAGGCAGAACAGGCCAGCCTCAAAAGCACGCTTGCTCAAGACAAGCGCAAGGCCAAGCCCTATGGCATAGCAAAGCTGGATGCTGAGTACAAGAAAAAGCATGTTCAACTCGAAGCAGAGTACAAAGAAGCTCTGGCAAAGCTAAAGGCAAAAGCCAAAGTCCAAATCACGCAATACGAACGAGAGAAGAAACAAATCGAAGCTGAGTACGAGGAAACAGTGGCAAAGATAACAATGAGGCTAAGATACCGGAGAGAGACAGCAAAGGTTGCGAAACTAAAGCTACCCGAAGATACAAGCCCACGCTTGACCGCAAAGGAATTGAGCATTAGCGGCAATACGCTAATATCAACCGCCGAATTGCTGACGAATATGCCTCTGGTGTATAACGCATCCGACGAACCCCTTGAGAAGGCTGAAAGAGACTACCTTTATGACCTTAGAGTTGTCTACGATATAATTCTGCAGCCCGGCCAGTCTCACGAGGTCCCCGCAAGAACCATTCAGGGTCTTACTGAATACATTCTCTCGGTCTACCAAGACCAGGATTATGCGGGAATATATGTGTATGTGCCCGCAGAGGCAATTAAGGATGGGACGAAGTTGCAGGATGAACTGTTGCCTATAAAAGTGCTTGAGGCAGCAGTAACTGAAGTCACAGTAAAATCGTACGACCCTGAACAAAATGAAGTGGAAAAGGGGTATCTGCGCAGTTCAGCCGTTCAGGAGTGGTCACCGGTAAAAGTCGGGCAGGTAGCAGATCAGAAAGAGCTGGACGATTTTGTCAACCTGCTCAACCTTAACCCTGACAGGTACGTTTCTGCGGTCGTAACGAAAGGCGCCGAACCACAATCACTTGCGGTTAGATACGATATTTATGAAGCAGACCCCTGGCATTATTTTGCCCAGATAGATAACTCCGGCACGAGGGACAGGCAATGGACCCCCAGGGTGGGCGTTATCAATACCAATCTTTTTGGTATAGATGATACATTTGCTGCGATTTATCAAGCTCCGGTCGAGTCGGACTGGGATGATAATTACTCGTTGTACGGCAGTTACGATTTTCCGCTTTTAGGGCCGCAGCTGCGCCTTAATCTTTATGGCGGATACAGCCAGTTTGATATAAGCCCAGAGGTCGGCGATATCGATTTCATTGGTAATGGTGATTTCTATGGGGGTATATTGCGTTACAACATCTTACAAACAAATGGTTGGTTTTTTGATATTAAGGGCTCGTTAGAGCACGTAAGAAGTAAGGTCACTCCTTCATTGTTCCCGAGTATATTGGGAACCGACATTAAGTTTTGGCTGGGAGGATATGGGGTTGACGTCCATCGCAGCGATGATATGTCAAATACCTCCCTTAGGTTTGACCTGTTTAAGAGTTTGGGCGGCGAATCCAGCGCGAGTGAGTTTGCGCTGGCACGGACGAATGCTAAATCCATTTTTAGTATTTACACAGCCTCAGCTGCTCACAGCCAGTATCTGGACCCCAATAAGGTTCATCGGTTCAGCACTTCTCTGCGATGGATAGGGTCAAACGAAAGATTGGTGCCGGCGAAAATGACTGTCTTCGGCGGGATGTACACTGTCAGAGGCTACGATGAATATGAAATTGTTGCCGATGGTGGTATACTTGCATCCGCACAATATGAGTTTGACCTGGTGAAATATGAGGAGACCAAGGAAGCTGCGAAAACCAAGCCGGAGAAGAAGCCCTTCGTTAGAAAATTAGCTCCGCTGGTCTTTTTTGATTACGGCCGACCCAAGATAAGACATCCGATTGCAACCGAAAAGGGACATGAAGAACTCATGTCGGTAGGCTTGGGCACGATTGTCGAACTCGGAGACCATTTTAGTGGAGCTGTATATTACGGCTATCCACTCGGACCGACCGATGACACGAGGCGCGGCAAGGGCCGATTGAACGCTGGCCTTATGATGAGATGGTAAAAGGAAATTTCGCCCGACGACGTAGTCGGGAAGGATATATAGTGTGTAGAAGGAACTAAAATTAAAAGTTACTTTATTTAATAAGGGGAATAATGATGGAAAACGTAAGGAAAACTTTGAAGAAGTATTATTTTAGAGAGATTGTTGTATATTTTTTGGTGTATACTATGTTTTTCTCCCCGGCGGTCGCTCTGGCCGTCGAAAATCCGTTGCCAGGGGCCCTTCCGAGTTACACTACTCAGGGGGTTGACTATGACATAGGAGCAGGCAGCATCGGTACCATTGTTTCCGGCTTAAACAGTCTGACCATTAACAGTGTCACCAACGGTACGGCTATCTACATTGATAACCATGATATCGGCTCATTGGGGACAGTCACGTATAATCAGGTATCAGGTGGTTGGGCGTTGGTCAAGATTAACGAAACCCTTGGTAGTACATTCTATGGCGATGGTGCGGCAACAGGTATCGCCGGGACGCTTATCGCAACCGAGAATTTCATAATGGTGAATAACCAGGGGATTTTATCCGCTCCCGGCTCACTCATCCAGGCCCGCAACTTAGTCGGCTCTGCTATGAGGATTACTGACACCGACTTCGGCAGCTTCGCAAACGGTACTATTGACAACCTGAACTTCTACACACTGCCTGGCGACGTCGGTTCGGTCACCAATAACGGGACAATCGATGTCCTTGAAAGCGTTTACCTGGTAGCCAAAAATGTCGCGAATGCAGGTACAATAGTAAACTCGGGCGGATTAGTTGTAATGGCCGCTGGTGACAGTGCCATCATTGGCCGCCCCGGCAGCGATGTCGTTGTTGAGGTTGCAATGACTGACCCAGCTAATCACGTTGTTGATAACAGCGGAAGTTTAGGCAGCGGTAAAGTCATTCTCGCTGCCGGTGATATCTTTTCCACAGCTATCTCAGGCATCGAGTCTTTAAGGGCTGAAGCACATAAAGATATCACGTTAAACGGTGATGTAACAGCAACCGGAGACATAGCCCTGGATGCCGAGGAGGATGTTTATGCTAATGGTCTTGCCACCACCGGCGGTGGCAATATTAATATTCACTCATCCGATAGTACGACACATCTATACGGTGATGTAACCACTGATGTTGTTGATGGCGGCAGTATTTACCTTCATAACAGAAGTGAAGTTGATGATAACGTAACTATCCAGGCCGGCGATGATGTGTTCATTTTGGCGCTGTTGACCGCGCTGGGTAATTTGACAATCGAGGCCACCGGCGGAGGAATAGACGCCACAGATATCTTTATGATGGTTGCTGACTCACTTCTGTCGCTTACTCAGTATAATAGCCTCCATATGGAGGATGCCCTCCAGCACGTTATCAACAGCGAAGATACAGACCTTTATGCAAAAAGTACCGGCGGTTCAGTTACTTCATCAAAAGCGGATACGTGGCAGAGCATAGAAGCAGATGCCCAGACATTCATCAATCTCGATGACAGCGATACCGGCGGCAGCATAAGAACTAATGCGCTGACTACCGCAACCGGTGACATTCTAATAACTTCAGACTTTGGCAAAGTGCATGCCTATGGCCCCATCAACTCTGGTGATGATGTCAAGATTACAGCGATGGACGAATCGTCACCTGCGATATTCCTGCATGCCGATGTCGAGGCTGTCCAGGATATTCTGCTTAACAACAATACCTGGGCTTACGACGGCGCGTGGATCGAGGCCGGTCGGGATGTAAAGGTTGGCTATGACGAGGTCCACGATGTCTATAACCCGAAGACTCTGACTGGCGAAGGTGAATTGAATGTTCAAGCAGACCGCCACATCACACTCGGCGGCGCTGTTGTAGCATCAGATGATACACCGGGAGATTTGCTACTTAATGCAGACGCCGATGCAGATGGTGTTGGCAAT
>Ga0114922_10007285_pt1 | contig 10122 bp, 10 predicted proteins | sample AartaG_FD_100975 | JGI IMG/M metagenome (GOLD analysis project Ga0114922, IMG submission 100975) | Deep subsurface microbial communities from Aarhus Bay to uncover new lineages of life (NeLLi) - Aarhus_00045 metaG | ecosystem: Environmental > Aquatic > Marine > Oceanic > Sediment | place...
TATCAAGGTACTGAGAACAAGTTGCTGGATGTGATCCCGGACGACCATCAGCCTTCTCCCGATGATGTGATGTTGTATGATTCTCTACGGATTGAAATAAAGAGTGTTTTATCAACCCTTACTTATAGAGAAGCCAAAATACTCAAACTCTCTTTCGGTCTCGAAGGCCCTCCTCTTACCCTGGAGGTCATTGGTGAGAAGTTCAATATAACCCGTGAGAGAGTACGGCAGATCAAGGAAAAGGGACTGAGGAAGCTTCGTCATTCCTCTCGTAGTTTGAAGCTACAGAGTTACCTGGACTGACTATTTTTAAAATTACTTTCTGTTTTTCGAAAAGCTATTGTAAAGCAGAAATTTTAAACCATGGTAAAACATAATGCAGATTCATCTTGGTTAACGTTTACTATTACAACAGAAGCAGAGTCCTCAGCAGGTGCTTCTCTCTTCGCTTTTGCAGCTTCCGGTACTTCGGCTTGAACAGAAGCTCAAACAGGAGTTGGTTATGAATCCTCTCCTTGAGATCGACATGGAGATTGAGGAAGAGATGGTGTTGAGGGAAGAGAATGGGGAGGCGGATGAAGATGAGGAGGCCGAAGCGGAGAAAGAAGAGGAGGAGATCGACTGGGAAGAAATACTGAACTACGAGGATAATTTTGAGTTCAAACTGCCCCGAGAACGGAGGAACGAAGAGATCGACCGGCCAGAACCTGCCCCTGTCACGCTGATGGATCACCTTTTCGAGCAGCTTTACCTCGCACCACTGTCCGATGAAGAAAGTAAAATCGGAGAGTATATCCTCGGGTGTATAAATGATGCCGGGTATCTCGCCTACGACGTGGAAGATATCGTTGAGGATTTAGATAAAGAACCGGAAACTGTGGAAAAGGTTCTATCGGTCATTCAGCGTTTCGATCCAGTCGGGATTGCGGCTCGGAATCTCCAGGAATGTCTTCTCATTCAACTGCTCGATACCGAACATGGGGATGAATTGGCCACTCGGATGATTCGGGAATGTTTTGAAGATTTTGCGAACAAGCGTTTTGAGAAAATTGCTAATAAGATGAGTATTACTTTAGAAGAAGTGAAACGGATTATGGAGGTCGTATCCAAACTGAATCCCAAACCGGGAGAAAGGTACCTTTCAAAAGGAGAAAATTATATCACTCCCGATATCACGTTGAGAAAGTGGATGGGAAATTTACTGTTCATCTCAATGATTGGAACGTGCCCCGTCTTCGGATCAATGAATCCTACAAGCTACTGCTGAAGAACAAGACCACCGTGGCAAAGGAGACCCGGGACTACATTCGCCAACGACTCGAATCGGCGAGATGGCTGATAAACTCCATTTACCAGAGAAGGTCTACCATATTGCGAGTGATGGAATCCATCATCGATCATCAGAGGGATTTCTTTGAAAAAGGGAAAGAGCATCTCAAACCCATGATTCTTAAGGATGTCGCCGATGATGTCAGTTTGGATATTTCGACAGTGAGTCGTGTAACCAGTGGTAAATATGTTCAAACAGAAACGGGTATCTTCGAATTGAAATATTTTTTCAGCGAACGGATGGAGACAACTGACGGTGAAGACGTATCAAACAAGCTGATTAAGACCAGACTCAGGAATATAATCGAAAAAGAGGATTCGAGGAAGCCTTTTAATGATCAGAAACTTTCTGAATTATTGGAGAAAGAAAGCTTCCTCATTGCCAGGAGGACGGTGGCAAAATACAGGGGACAGATGATGATCCCTGTTGGTCGACTGAGAAGGACGATCTGAATATCTCATTGAGCGTGAAGATTAAACAATGAAAACAGGAAAATAAATAAAATAAAAAGGAATTTTTAAAATATACGCGGCAGTAGCATATCCCTCTGCATGATAGTTAAAAATGAATCGCATTGTATCCGAAGATGTCTCAAAATTGCATTAAAGGTAGCCGATGAGATCATCGTGGTGGATACGGGGTCGATCGACGAAACGCCGGACATTGCCCGATCCTTGGGTGCTAAAGTCATACAGCATTTGTGGCATGATGATTTTGCCGATGCCCGAAATATAAGTTTAGAACATGCGAAGGGAGAGTGGATTCTTGTACTGGATGCAGATGAAGTCTTATCTTTTTCGGCTCAAGGCAAAATTAGAACTTTAACTGCTGATACAACCATGGATGGATATATATTCAAAATGCATAACTTCACGCCGGATCACGATATAGAAAAATATTTGGAATCATATCTAACCCGTCTTTTTAGAAACCGGTCACAATATCGTTATGAGGGAAAAATCCATGAACAGATACTTCCTGCAATCGTAGATAGCGGAGGGCGAGTTAAACAGACAAAACTTTTGATAAATCATTACGGTTATTTGTACAAAACAGCGCAGGGAAGTATTAATCGAGCAGAGCGTAATTTGAGAATTCTCGAAAATATTTTGAGGGAATCGCCACGGGATCCATATCTGTTTTATCAACTTGGGGTGACCTATAGAAGCCTCGGACGTGATCAGAAGGCCTATGACGCACTTCAAGAAGCAATTAAGCATGGAGCATATAATCGGCTCAGCTCTGAAATTTTATGTAAACTCAATACGGTGCTTTCCCAATTGGCCTTGGGGAAAAACCGGTTTGAAGCTTCCATAGAATATGCGAGCTTTGGCTTAAAATATAATCCGGATAATTTGATTAGCTTACATGTAACAGGAGTATCATATATGTATTTGGACGAGTATAAAAAAGCATACCCTTACCTTGTCAAGTTGCGAAAACATCCGCGCCTTCGATCGAAAGAAAAAGAGAGTTTGGATACGGCCATAGCTTTCTGCAAACAGCGATCATCTGATGAATAACATTTAATCTGAATTATCGGAAAAAATATCGAGAAACAACAAACATCCACAATTATATCATTCACATGAAGTTATGAATAAAACACAAAGAGTAGGCACATGTATTCAGTAATTGTTAGAACAGGGAGTTATATTCCCCAAAAAAAGGTTTATAACAAAGATTTTCTAAACAATGTGTTTTATGATTCGGATAGAAATAAGTTCGAAAGAACAAACGAAGAGATTATAGAGAAGTTTAAAAATATAACAGAGATAAAGATAAGAAGGTATGTCAAAGATAAACTTGTCGCCTCAGATATTACTTTTTTCGCTGTGAAGGATGCCCTTGAATAGTCAAAGATTGACAAGGAGAGACTTGACTATATTATTGTTGCTCATAATTTCGGAAATGTGAGAGCCGTGAGGTTGATAAAGTACATCCGGTATTAAATAATTGATTGGAACTTTATTTTTCTATATTATCTTCTGTAATAGATATTGAATTTGATGGAGATAAATTCAGTTATATAATATATTGAAGAAGTATGTTGAATATTATAATTCAAAGCGCCCTCATCAGGGAATTGATCAAAAGGTACCTATGGGATATAAACCTCAGCTCCATGGGAAAGTGTTAAAATTTCCGATTCTTGGTGGTTTGTGTAATCATTATGTAAGGAGTGCAACGTGATGGATAGAGTTTATCCCCCCCACGGGGATAAAACCGATTGGATTTTCTGTTTACGGTTATGGACATGGTTGCACCTCGGACTCAGTGGTTCGTTCTAAAGCTCGTATAAAATAAGTTACCAGAAAGGGACTCAAAATTTAAAATCCAAAGGTGTAAATATACGACATCTTTTTGAAATAACAAAGAAAAATTATATTGGTGTTTTTCATCAGATTTATTTTTATATTTCAACATGTAACACTCAGTTTATACAGCATATGAAGAATGTGAACAAGAATATCCGTAACACGTGTATAATCGTGGCCCATCCCGATGATGAGACGCTGTGGGCAGGGGGCACGATTCTAAAACATCCTGAATGGCACTGGGAGATTCATACTTTATGCCGCGCCTCAGATCAGGATCGTTCCAACAAATTTCGTCGCGTGCTATCGATATATGGGGCGAGGGGAATCATGGCCGATCTCGACGACGGGCCGGAACAACGACCGATTCCGGGCTTTGAAATTCAACAAGCTGTGCTGAAGTCAGTGGAACATCGCTGTTTCGATCTCGTTATCACGCATGGACCGCATGGAGAGTACACCCGTCACCGAAGACACGAGGAGGTTTCGAGAACGGTGTGCGACCTGTGGTTACAGGGTGAAATCGATGCCAAGGTCATATGGCTATTCGCCTATACCGATGGTGATGGTAAATTTTTACCCGGTCCGGAAGCAGGCGCTCATAAAAAGAAAAAGCTTCCGGATGCCATCTGGCAAGAAAAATATCGGATCATGACCTATGTCTATGGATTCTCGCCGGAGAGCTGGGAAGCGAGAGTCACGCCCAGGACCGAGGCTTTCTGGTGTTTCGAGTCTCGTTCCCGATTTAAGGAATGGTTAGAAGAGGAGGAAATCACAAGATGAAAGTTCTGGTTCTTTACGATTATCCGCCTTCACCCGGCGGGCTGGCCACCCAGGGAGATTTGCTGCTCCGGGGGCTCAGGGAAATCGGTGTGGATGCGCACGCCGTCCATTTCGAGTCGGCCCAGGAGAAGGAATGGTACTATCGCTGGTTCGAGCCTGACGTGGTTGTGGGTGTCGGCTATTGGGGGCATACGCCCCATCTGATACTCCATCCCCAGCGTTATGGTGTACAGTCCGTGCCCTGGCTCGTAGCCGACGGGTATATCGCGAATTACGTCGAAGTCCTGAACAAATTACCGATGATTCTGGTCACTTCCAACTGGGTCAGGGAGACTTACGTCAGGGATGGCATCAAAAAGGAACTCATCGAAGTCCTTCCCGTGGGGTGCGATACCGATGCATTCTCACCCCGGAACATGAACGATGTGAAAATTACGACCGTTCGTGAGGCATTGGGTGTGGCCCCCGATCAGATCATGGTTCTGACGGTGGGAGGGGATGCGGCATCCAAAGGGGCTCAGGAGGTAATGCAGGCCCTTGCATTGATTGACTCACAGGTTCCTGATTGGAAATACGTGTGCAAAGTATGGCCGCAGCCCCGGACAGCATCCCAGAATCTGGCCGATCTCCAACTGGCCACAGACCTGGGGATTGAGAAGAATGTCGTATATACGACCAACGTCATCTCCCGGAATTTTATGCCCTATCTCATTGGTGCCTGTGACATCTATGCTGCGCCCTCCCGCCTGGAAGGTTTCGGCATGCCCCAGGTCGAGGCCGGCGCGTGCGGCAAGCCGGTCATCGGCATCAAGGCCATGGCCATGCTGGACACACTGGTTCACGGAGAGACGGCCTTTCTGGCGAGGGTGGCCCAGGAGGTACGACTCAGGGAAGCCATCGTGGGAGAGGAATCGGGATACGAGAGCGGACATCGGGTTGTTTTCCCCAGACCCCGGACGGCCGACTATCGGGCCAGCATCTATGACATAGCCGATCATCTCCTGAGACTGATGAAGGATATCGAGCTGCGCAAGAAAATGGGTGAGGCGGGCCGTGACCGTGTCGTGAGTATATTCGATTACCGCGTGGTAGCAAGAAAGTTTTCAGACATTGTATCCCGACGCCTGAGCATATCATAGAATGAAGAAGGCATTTTATACTCCAGTTGAAGAGGCCAAACGGGCCGCCCTGGATGTACTGCTCCATAATGCCCGTGGTCCATACCGCGGGATGCCCAGAACGGCTGCATGGGGATATCCGGAGCCATATACGCGGGACATGATGATTTCTTCCCTGGGGATTCTGGCCTCGGGAAACGAGAGACTCATCGGTATTCTGAGGCATGTGCTGGAGACATTGGGAAAAAACCAATCCGAGCGGGGTCATATCCCTTCACTGGTTCACGATCCGGGAGATCGGGGCTCCAGCGATACGACGCCACTTTTTCTTTTGGCGCTGGTACTTTACCGGCGAATCACAGGAGAAAACGATTTTCTGGAAGAAGCCGCTCATAAAGCGTTAACCTGGATGGAATATCAGAGTCCCGACGACAGGGTGATGGTGGGCCAGATGCCTACCAGTGATTGGCGTGACGAGCAGTGGGTGCTGGGTTATGGCCTTTTCGTCAACACGATAGTCTATGCCTATCTTCGTTTATTCGGGTATCACGAAAGGGCTGTAATATTACGCGGGCTGATGGGTAAGTTCATCGTGCAGGGGGAGTCACAGCAACGACATGTGCACGAGGGATTGGTCGTACCGCACAAGCCGTATTATGCCATGTGGTCATACAAGGTCCAGAGAAACGAGCGATTCGACTTGTTGGGCAATTGCCTTGCTGTTATTACGGGGATTGCAACGCCATCACGGTCGCATTCGCTGATCCGCTGGATTGAGGCTGAGTGCGATGCTTTAAGGGACCGTGGTGACCTGTCGGGAAACCTACCCCCCTGCTTGTTCCCGTACATACGTTACGAAGATCCCGACTGGCGGCCACGGTACGATAAATACAATCAGCCCGGAGAATATCATAACGGCGGCATCTGGCCGTTCATCTGCGGCTTTTACGTTGTTTCTGTTCTCGCTTCGGGATTTCCCAAACTGGCCGAAAAGAAATTGATTGCTTTGACGGAAATGATCCGTCCTGCACAGAAGACCGGATTGGCGTTCGGGTTTAACGAATGGATCAAGGCCCAGGACGGAACGCCCAGGGGTCAGGACTGGCAGACCTGGTCTGCCGCTATGTATCTTTATGCTGCCGTTTGTGTTGAAAAAGGTATGGTGCTGTTTTTCGATAAAAAATAATTAATAGAGGAAAGAAAATCATGAAGAACACGAACACGCTGAGCGCGGCATTCATTGCCACGTATCTGCCGCGAAAATGCGGAATCGGCACGTTTACATATGACCTCGTGCAGAGTATGATACATCTTTCGGAGATGGGTGCTGTGAGGGAAGATCATCTTCAGGTGATCGCGTTGAACGATATCGCCGAGGGGTATGACTTTCCTCTTGAAGTCAATTTTGTCATTCGGGATCAGTACAAAGCCGATTACCGGGAGGCCGCAGAATTCCTGAATTTGTCGGCAGTCGATGTGGTGAATCTACAGCACGAGTACGGGATTTTTGGGGGCGATGACGGAAACCACATCATACACCTGCTCAATCATTTGGAAAAACCCGTGGTAACCACGCTTCACACCGTTTCGGATGAACCCTCTCCGGGGCAGAAAGAAACCCTCCAGGCCATCATTTCCCTTTCGACGATGGTGGTTGTGCTGACCAACAAGGCCATAGAAATATTGAAGCAAGTTTTCGGAATCCCCGAAAAAAGGATCACGATGATCCCTCATGGGGCACCCGACGTCCCGTTTTTAGACAGCTCGTACTATAAAGATCATTTTCAAGCTGAAGAATGTCGCGTGCTTTTAACCTTTGGTCTTTTGAGTCCGAACAAAGGGATCGAGTATGTTCTCGACGCTTTGCCCGCGGTCGTTCAGGATTTCCCCAACGTGCTCTATATGGTGCTGGGGGCGACACACCCCAACGTGAAAAGAGAACAGGGCGAACAGTACCGGATCAGTCTCGAGCGCAAAGTGAAAGAACTCGATTTGCAACATCATGTCGTTTTCCACAATCGATTTGTGACCCTGGAGAGACTGATCCAGTTTTTGGTAGCCACCGATATTTATATCACACCCTATTTGTCCAGGGAACAGATTTCATCGGGTACACTGGCGTATGCCCTAACATGCGGCAAGGCCATTATCTCCACGCCGTACTGGTATGCCGACGAACTGCTCCGGGACGGACGTGGCGTTTTTGTGCCGTTTGAAGACAGCAAGGCCATAGGAAAAAATATCTGCGATTTGCTCTCGAATGAAGTGAAACTCAACCGGATGCGCAAGAACGCATACCAATGGGGTCGGCAGATGGTCTGGCGGGAAGTCGCCAACCGATACGATACCGTGTTCGAGCAGGCCGTGACCGAATACGGCCGTAAGAAAATCGCTGCCAGTGTTCGGCGTAGAAAAATCAGCCTACCGGCCCTACCCGAGATCAAACTGAATCATATGGAGCTCCTGACCGACGATACGGGCATACTCCAACATGCGATTTATCGAACACCCAGCCGTTTCGACGGGTATGCGACGGATGACAACACCCGTGCCCTGATGGTGTCGGCCATGCATTATGAGCTGTTCCACGATGAGCGTATTATCGATCTTATCCATACGTATCTGGCATTCATCAACCATGCATTGAATCCCAAAAAGAACCGGTTTCGGAATAAGATGTCGTACAGCAGGGATTGGCTGGAGGATGTCGGTTCCGAGGACTGTCATGGCAGGGTGTTGTGGAGCTTAGGGTACACGATTTATCTAGCTCCCAGCACCGCCATTCTGAGCCTGTCGAATCAGTTGTTTAAGCAGGGTCTCAAGGGTTGTGTCGGATTTTCTTCGCCCAGGGTCTGGGCCTACTGCATTCTCGGCTGCCTCTTTTATCTGCGCCGTTTCAGAGGAGATACCGAAACGAACAGCACTATTGTTCAACTCGGGCGGCGCCTCTCAGACATGTATACAGATATTCGGACAAAGGATTGGCTCTGGTTCGAGAATGTGATTACGTATGCCAATGCCCGGATGCCCGAGTCCCTCATCGCTGCAGGCAAGTACCTGAATGATCCGAAGATGATGGAACAGGGCCTCGAGGCGCTGCGCTGGCTGCTTACGGTTCAAACAGCCAGCAAAGGGAAACATATCTCGCTGGTGGGGAACGAAGGCTGGTACAGGAAGGGGGGGAGGAAATCCAAGTTCGATCAGCAGCCCCTGGATGCCTACTGTTTGCTGGAAGCCTGCAATCAGGCGTATGAAGTGACAAACGATGAGCATTGGCGGCGGGAAGCGGACCGCGTATTTTCGTGGTTCCTGGGCAGGAACGATAAAAATGAATGTCTGTACGATTTCAGGACAGGTGGATGTTTCGACGGACTGGGAAGAGGCGGTGTGAATTTGAATCAAGGGGCCGAATCTACGCTGGCATGGCTGGCCGCCCTTCATCTGATGTATCGGATCTCACATCGGGGCACCATTCCTTCGAAGCAACCTGAACTGGCGGAGGTAGACCAGGTCAAATCCAAGTCAACTATCCGGCAAACTTAGTCATATGGTAAAACAAATAGTGGGCTTCATTACAGGAAAAAATTGATGGATCTGCATTCGTTCATGGATTCCGATTTGTTTATCTGGGTCATCTTACCGTTCCTGATATTTTTGGCCCGGATCTGCGATCAGACCATCGGTACGATCCGTATCGTGTTCCTGTCGCGGGGAGATAAAGTCATCGCACCGATTCTGGGATTTTTCGAAGTCCTGATCTGGATTCTGGCCATCCGACAAATCTTATCCAATTTGTCGAATGTGGTCGGTTACGTGGCATACGCAGGTGGCTTCGCCACGGGTAATTCTATCGGCATTCTCCTGGAAGAGAAAATCGCCATGGGGAAGCGTGTCGTTCAGATTCATTACGCAGAAGGATGCTACTAAATTGGTGGAATCCTTGACACACACGCAAAGGGTATGGTGTGACCAACATTCCTGCAGAGGGGAACCGTGGACGAGTGAATGTGATTTACACGATTATCGAAAGATATGATGTGGATCATGTCATCAAAGTGGTAGAGCGATTCAATCCTGGGGCTTTCTATTCTATCCAAAACATACTCTCTGTAAAACAAGGGATATTTCCTCAGCGAAAGGGCTTTTTTCGAAGACAGTTTACAAAGCCACCTAGGTTTTACAGGAGAATGCGTGTTTTCTGGAGACTCCGTATTTCACGGAAAGGAAAATGAGTTAGGGATTGATCCTTTTCATTCTTGAAGATTTGATTTTTCTGTACCTGGGTGCAGAAGGATTGATTTGGGGAAGTTCATCTTTGGCTTTGACTTCGATAATCTTTATTTCATTGTTTGTGTACTTTAATTTCTACAGATTTCATTCGAAAGAATATAAACTCGATTTCATAAAAAGAGTCTTGGCAATTTATTTTATATCATTATTAATCGTATGCTTTCTATTGATTATCATTGGACAGTGTCCATTAATTTCCAATTTTGGGGTTGCGATAAAACGGATTATCATTGTTACTTTTCCATCATCAATGAGCGCATCGGTTTCAGATTTAATAAAATAA
>Ga0114922_10007286_pt1 | contig 10121 bp, 13 predicted proteins | sample AartaG_FD_100975 | JGI IMG/M metagenome (GOLD analysis project Ga0114922, IMG submission 100975) | Deep subsurface microbial communities from Aarhus Bay to uncover new lineages of life (NeLLi) - Aarhus_00045 metaG | ecosystem: Environmental > Aquatic > Marine > Oceanic > Sediment | place...
CCATCTTGAGCACAGAAAATACCGATATTCGACTCACAGTCAATGCAAGAGGAGATGTCTATATTGGCTGGTTACGAATACACTCAGAACCAAATTCGGTGGATGTAAACAGCATTGACTTCTATCTGAACTATTCGGCCGACCGTGGAAGTACCTGGCTGGACGAAGAGAAAAAAAATACCGCCGAAGAGACGCCGGAGCGTGATTACCTCCAGCTTGAGTGTGATGATAACGGGGGCGTCTATGCGATGTGGGAAGAGAAATCAGGGATAAGCTTCAGCTCATCCTCAGATTCCGGCGGCAACTGGCGCAAGCCGATACATTTTGCCCCTATTGTACCAGATTTCAACGACCTTTTGCGTCCGCAAATGATTGTTTCCGGCTCAGGCAATATCCTTTTCCTTTGCAAAGCCGAGGGAGAGAGCCGGCAACTGATTCTTTTCCAGAAATCGCCCGACCGTGGGCTTAGTTGGGAACCGAGGCAGATAATCGGAGACCCTGAGCGTTTCGAAGGTATGGTTCGGCCGAAATTGACCGTTACCGCTGATGGGATGACCGCTATCGTCTGGTACAATACGTACAGTGGGCGAGAGCGAATGAAGTACAGAGGCGTTAGCTGTACTTACTCATCAGACTTCGGGACGTCATGGTTGGCACAACCCTTCCCTGTTGATAAATATTTGGGCCTTTCCGGAATTGCTTCCGATATGTTTGGGCATTTTTACCTGCTCACCGGGGCCTACAGTCAGCATGAGGACCAACTCGAACAACATATTTATGCGACTACTCTTTCTTTGCCCCCTCACATTATCCGTGGAGGCCTGCGATTTGCAGGGTTCAATATCATTGAAAGAAATCGGATTAGCCGAACCATTTTTAGATATGTCTTAAGCCTGTCGTTAACCAATACGACCGACAGCGCTATCACAGGTATAGACATTAAGCTGGACAGTTCCTCGAACCAGGCCGTTAATGTCATAGACGACGAAATATCTATCCCGAAAATCGACAGTCTCAGCACAATCGACAGCAATGCCTTCGGCGATTACTTTTCCATTGAAGTTGACAGGTCCGAACCTATCGGCCCGGCCGGACTAATGTGGCAGGTCGATTACACAACGACAAACGGCTCGGAAACGCAAACGATAAGGGCCGAGCTTCCGGCAGGGATATATGGCCCGGCAAGCGACCTTACCGGCGAGGGCGCTATCGACACCGATGACTTGCTGATTATGGTCAGGGACTGGCTGGAGAGAAACTCAATAGCTGATATTTATCCGCCGCCGCCTATTAGCGATGATATAGTCAACTTCCTGGACTTCGCTGAGCTTGCCGAAAGCTGGCAAGACGCGGGAAGATAGCGTATCTCGTATTGCGGATTACAGCAGTTGTTTAATCGATTCCTCGACTGCACCAACTCTCCGGCTTTACCCGGGATTTGTCTGAGCAAATCGAGTCTTCCGAGTGCAAAGCGCCATTTCGGGCGGGAATAAGTTTTTTGGTTTGACGGAAAGGATTAGCCCGGTTAACATAAAAGAAGCTATGCAAACGAGCTTTTTGGGCTTTATTCGAAGGTGATATTTCGATGAATGCAGGTATGTTAGAGCTTGTCGAGAGGATTTTCTGGACGGTAAGTTTCATTGCCATCGGCGGGACGCTGGCATTGATGTTCCTCTTCATCTTCGCACAGAGTATTTTCGGGTCCAAAACAATCCATACTCAGCTTGAAAAGCTCCTGCGACAAAGCGAACAGATAAGCGAACAGCTCAAAAAAATCGCCCAACACCTTGAAAAAGAAATAGAGGACCCCACAAAGAGGCCTTGAGCGGGGCGAACTAAACAACTGCCCGGCGTTCTGAACCGAAGAAGACGTAACTTCGAGTTCTGCCCGGGAAAAGTTTTGCTTTCCGAAAAAGTGTTGAATCCCAGTTGAAAATTCGTATAATTCGAGAATAGGAATCAACCTTTGTGCGCCCGTAGCTCAATTGGATAGAGTCGCGGACTTCGAATCCGAAGGTTGCAGGTTCGAGTCCTGCCGGGCGCGTTACACAATCCGTCACATTAAGGAGTGACCATCACAGTCTATTTCTGAAATAAGATATGTGCCCAATTCGTCAAACTGTCCTCTATATTTATTATGATAAGGCAACAACCTCTGGTATCTGCTGACTTTCTGAGTGTCTTTTACCTCCCTAACTTCAACGCTTATAGGAAGCTTGTTTTTGACCTTGTGGTAAGCGCCGATAAAGATGATACCCTTCCGGCTGGGTTCAAGCGTTTGATCTATTACTTTGGCAATAAAAGCGTCTCTTTTGTTTAAGAGGATGCTCTTGAACAACTTATATTTTAGGAGTGCTATTATTTTTCGCCTCAATGAGCTTGCCTTTGTTATCGCAATAAGTCTATCGTATTCATCCTTGACCAGTTTAAAATCTTCGGTCTTAACTAAAGAAGCTCCTCTTTCGAGAAGCCTTGAGACCAACTGGTAATTCTTGCTTCCGGCTTTAGCAGTCTCTTCAACTATTCTTAGCCCAACTTCGCCGTCAGCAACCATTCCATCCTGATATATTTTGATACCCTTTACATCTATGGAATCAAAATAACGAGATATGGCATCCCAAAAGCCTTCTACAGTCCTTCTATGCCTTGCCCAGACCTCCTCGCCTAAACTCGCAATGCCTCTCCTGGCCACATCTTTTGCTATGGAACCAAGGTCGGCACTTGTATGAATAATTGGAACATAAATCAATGTCCTCATCCACTGTTCCTCTCACATTGCCTTGACTTCAGTACGTTCCAGCCTCTTTCTTAGTTCTTCATTGCGCTCTAATCTTTTCCTTAGTTCTTTATTCTCTTTTTCAATGTCCGTTTTGTTCGCGTTTGAACTCAAATAGGAGTCCTGCTGCCACCAATTTATCCCCATCTCCATAGCCTTATCCACTGAAGCAACCAAGAGCCTTATTTTGATGTTCAAAAGGTCGATATCAGCAAGTTGAATCTTGATGTCCCCGGCAATCACAATCCCTTTATCCAGTACTCTTTCAAGAATATCGGCCAAGTTAGTTGCTTCTATGGCATGAACCATTTTTTGCTCTGCCATTGTTTATTCCTCACTTCTTTGATTATGCCAATTTTTCGGCCTTTATAATCAAACCTGCTGTTTTGGTGCGTAAGTTCGCAATGAAACGGCAATTATTACAATCTGTACTTTTATCATCGTAATCCGGACAGGAAAGAAGCACATCTACTTCTTCCTGTAACTTTTTAGCAAATTCCGCTTTTTCCAAGACGTCCTTGGCATTGTTAATCTCAGCCGTGATATCTTTGAGCACCGGCTCTTGTTTTTGAAATGTCGGACAGCTTATTTTGGCATCTCCATTAGACATCGTTTCTCCTACATCAAATCTCCCAAAGGGCCTAAATTCAGGTTCAGCTCTTCGTCTTTGAGACCGAATATCTGTTTTAGCTCTTTCATTTTATTTTCCAATTTCATCAAAGTCTGGCCAACTCTTTCTATCTGGTCATCAGAAAGAGAGCCGGCCTCTACTCTTCTCATTGCCTGCTTTTCAAGTAGTTTTCTTATCAACTCCACAAGCGTCAGAACAAGCTTTGCCAATCCCTTCTCAACATTCTCCGGATTGGCATCAATTCTTCGTGGAAGAGCCTCCTGCAATTTCTCCATCTCTTCAACAAATACTTCGGCAGAATCCGTTTCGACTACACTGTTCATTGTCATGCTTTATCTGCTCCCATTGGAGTCGGCTGTAGGATAACTTTGTCAGCGGTAACCGTATGCCCGGAATCTCCGGACGGCTGAGACTTCCTCGGCACAATAACAAAATGATACGGAGGCCAGGGACCACTGAACAAATACTTGAGGTCATCGCGTGCGGTTCTTATATGCTCGAACGCCTCTTTGAAATTGTTCTGGTTGTCTTTCCTAACCAGGTAAACAGCGCTTAAAAGCAGGTTCTCGGTTCTCAATGTTTCAAGTTTCTTTGCCTCGGCAAACTTGCCAAGAAAGATGTCAATCGCATTGATACATCTGTCGGCCTTCTCTTTAAACGCTTTGTCGATTTTATGCTCTTTAAGTTTGTCTCTTATGAATTTTCTTTCCACTGAGTCATCTGAAACATGCACGTTCTGGTTTCTTGTCCTGTAGGCATTGATTATACGGCTTTTCACCTTATCAGCGGGCCAGATAACCTTCACGCCAAACTCAACCTTGCCGCGAAGTCTATCCATGTTATCCTTAAAATCGCCATAATAATCATCCATCATAGAAAGAACGTTTTCTCTTTTGTCAAGAACGGTAAGGAGCCTAACCGGCAAAACGGTAAAATTCTCCATAAGCTTTTCCGCAACCGCCTCATGTTCTAAAACAACACTCTCAGTTACCCGCCGAATTGGCTGATTAACTTCACTCACAACTGCTCCAATATCACAATAAGGGATGTTGTAAACGTTAGACCCTTCTAATCCATAAACGGATTCATCTATTTGGCCATTGGAATCTATTATGCCGTAAATATATATCATTATGTCGACTCCTGCATTGGGCCGACAAGCGGCCCATCCCTTAGACGCTCCATTGTCTCCACAGAACTCAGCAAGACTTTCAGTCCCAAGTATATGAGGTCTACATCGGCTACTGATATGACGATATCCCCGGAGATAACAACACCCTTATCCAAGACTCTGTCCAATATCTCCAAAAGGGTAACATTTTTTGATTTTGTTATAACACTATCCATTGTGTTCCCGCTGCTTCGGCAGACCGCAGAAATTGTAAGGAGGCCATGGTCCGGTACAATCAACAAGAAGTCCTGCATCTTCGTGCCGCGTTTTCAGACTGTCTGCAAGACCTACAAAATCATGTACATTGTCGTTGCCAACTAAAAATGCCGAGTTCAAAATCATATCCTCTTCTCTTTCTGTTACTTCCCTGGGCAACAGCCTATTTATGCGCGCTGCGGAACTAAGTTCCTTCAATAATTCGAAACTCTCCCGGCCATACTGATTTATCTTCTCGTTCACCACTTGTTCTATCAATTCGGCCTTTTTTTTCTTAAGAAAATAGGCCTTGCCGACAGAAGATGAGCTGATTTCATTTTCAATTTCCAAAATCTCTGTTTCCCGGTTAGTGATGCCGGCTTTGAGCTTTTCCATGTCACAATAGATTTTGAGTCCCCATTCCTGCTTGTTTTCCAATTTTTCCAGGATGGCCTTGAATTCTTTCTCATATACTTCGAGCATCGCTTTCAAGCCACCGTCTGTGTTGAATAGAGTTCCGAATTTGAAGGGGATTACGCACGTATCTTCCATAACGCCTTCGATTGTTTTTTCATGTGTGCTTGCCTTTGCCTTAATCCATTCTAAATCAGCCAGGTTCTTTTTCAGGTTCTGCTCGCCAAACTCGCTGTCTTCAACCTTGCCGGCTACTCCATAGAGCCCTTTGTGGTAAACCGAATAGAGGTCATCCACCAGAGACTCTACTTCTTTTAGCTTCGGTTCTTCTTCCGTAACACAATATAAGTAAACAAGTTGCTGTTGCACTATTTGCTTACCCCCTACGAATAGGCTATTCAGTCAGCACCGGATGCTCTCGCTGGCGCTCGTAAGACTTAACTTCCAGGCAATCATTTAACTTCAGCACATAGATATTTCTATCCTGCACCCTGGTGGAAAGGCCAAGGGACTTTATAAAGGAACTCTCCTCATACACCTCAGCTTCCACCTCCCAGCCGTCGTCCATTTTCGTTGCCCCAATCACCTTTACGTCTTCAACATTGAGGTTCGTCTTCAAAAACTCAACACCCGCCACCCTGGCTTCTTCTATATTAGTCATTTTCAAATCTCCTTTTCTTTTGATTTGGCAATGGCATCCAACCTCGCCAGAAGTTCTTCTTCCAGTCTGTCATATTCCTGCTCGCTTATTTCGTCCAACTCAAACTGTAACTGCAGTGCCATAAGCTCTTCCTTTATGCCGCCCTCATCATACAATTTCTTTTGGCCTACATCGTTGACCTTTTTACCCAGCCAAATGACCCCCTTTAAGGGCGCCAGCAATATGCTATCAAGCAAGAACATCTCTAATATTTCTCCATCTCAATCACAAGATTAACAAAGTTAAACGGCGGCAGCGTCCCCACATACTTGAGCTTCATTTTTTGGCCGTATTTGTCCGCAAGCCCCTCGACCTCCCAGTCAAATTCTGCTTCCTTTTCATTCTCCACCAAAAAGGCGGCATTAACAATCATCAGCTCACCATAGGTGTCGTTGGTCTTTACCTCTTCTGCCAGAGGCCGCAAGATACCCAATATCTCATCTTTGAATTTTTCCCTCTCTTTGCCCAAGGCCTGCTCCACCATCTCTCCTACCTGCATAAGTTGAAAATGGGTCTTCTCAGGCCGGAGCGCTGCAAGCTTTTCTTTTAGTACCCTTATGTCCTCATACTCTTCCAAGATGTTCTTATAAATAACATCTTCTTTGAATATTGCTTTCAGGCTCAGCTCTTTTTTGCCCTTCATCCTATGTAGCAAATCCTTGAAGGTATCATGTTCCTTTTCCAATATCCTCTTAACCTTTTCTTCGTCTTCAGCGAGCGTGGCAAATCTCACCGGCAAAACTGTGTGGTCGGCCATTACCTTCTCAATCGCCTTTTCATGGGCAAGCGTATTTTCCCTTGAAACAGTATATCTTTTAATGGGAGCGTTGCTGACGACCGCGGCTATATCTTCAAAACACACTGCGTACAATTCATCGCCTCGTCCCCCGATTCCCAATGGGCCAAAGGAATGAATTTGGCTTGTTTCTATGATACAGTATATATATTTGCCTTCCTTTGTTGCTACATCCACCTTTATTTCTCCCATTCCTCTGGATAAATGACAATATCGACAAAGTTAAATACAGGCAACGGCCCCGAATACACAAACTTAAGCTTGCCTTCATATTCATCACCTAAATCATCCATGATATTGTCGAATTCTTTTTCTCTGCCCTTATCTATCAAAAAAGCAGCATTCATAAACATCTCATCGCCAATAGTTTTGTTGAGCTTGTGTTCATATGACGTTCGCCTGAGCCTGTCGGCGATTACTTCCGCTTGTCTTTCTTTCTTCTTATCCAATTCTTCCTTGACCAGTTGTCCGATGCCTATTTTCGCCTGGGTATTGTGGCTGTCTTTTTCGTCTAACGTTCCTTTCAACTTCCTTATTGTCTTACTCTCCCGCACGATCTCGTCAAAAACAACTTTCATATCTTCCCAGATGCCTTTGACGCCCAATTCTATCTTGTGTTCCATATCTCTTAAGACACCTTTGAATTCTCTGTATCTTCTATCAAGCAGATTCCTCACTTCGTCGGCGCTGGAAGCAATAGTTCCGAATCGAACCGGAAGTATGCTGTCAAACTCCTTCATCACTTTTTCAATCACCCTCTGGTGGCCCAACATATTTTCTCTATTCGCGGAAACCTTTGTCATAGGGCAGCTACTTACGACCATACTTAGATCATCGTAGCCAATAGTCAAAACCTCATCACCTCTTTCCCCGACGCCGATTGGACCGAAATTGCGGTCTTGTCTTGTTTCTGTAATGCAGTAAATATATTTTCCTTCTTTTTCCATATTACTGGGCCGTCGTAACCAACACTGCATTCTTTTCAAATGCTTCCTCATTCAAGTAACAACCATCCGCATCCTCGGTCTGGCTGGATGCTCGGTAATAGTCAAGAAGTATTCTGTAAGCTCTGGTCATATCATCAAATTTCTTCTCTATGTCCGGCGTATTGGGATTTTTATCAGGATGGCAGGTCAGGGCTGCTCTACGGTGGGCCTTCTTGATTTCGTTTGCGGTTATGAAATCGTTGGTAAGCCCCAATTTTTCCCTTGCCCAATCCACCTCTCCAAATTGGGCCTTTCTGACTTCAAGTGTAGAGAAGCTGTATGGCGGAAGCGGGCCAACACACCTGAAGTTCAGTTTCTCCTCAAATTCGTTATTCAGCTCATCCACGACCTGTTCGAAGTGCTTATGTCTGGCTTGGTCTATGAGAAATGCCGTGTTGAGAATCATCTTGTCATCCATGAGGCTGTGAGCCTTGAAGTCCTGAGCAATTCCATTTAACGCTGATTGTATGCGGTCGGCATATTTTTCTTTCTTTTTGTCCATGTACTTCTTAACCAAAACACCGACCTTCATCTGGTCGGCCGAGGTAATGCCATCAGCTTTACTCAAAAGCGATTGTTTAAGCTGCTTTATTTCTTGTTCCTGCGAAACTTCCCGAAGGAAGGAATCAAAATCATTCAACGTAGCTGCCACATCAATCTCTATTCGCCCTCTTATTCTCTCGAATATGTCTTTTACTGTTCTGTATCCTTTCGCCAGGATTTCCTCAACATCTTTGTCGCTGTCGGCAAATGTCCCAAGCTTCATTGGGATGATCGTATGCTCAGCCATCACCTTTTCAATTACCTTCTGATGTCCGACAAGCAGCAAGGCCAAAGCATGTTTTGGCATGTGACTGCAATCAACTATTTCCGAATCGCTTACCACTGCGGATATATCCTGGAAGGAAATAGTATATGCTCGATTTGAATTCGCGCCCTTGTTGTCAATCGCAGCCGGGCTTGACGGGAGGATGTCACTGCCCGGCATAAGTCCGTCCATAACAATGAATTTTTGCGCATCCGAGTTGATGACGCCATAGATATATTTCCCTACACACTTCATATAGCACCTTTCACGTTTTGAAAGAGCTTCTACGACTCTTTCCTTAAACAGCAGTGTTTCGTCCTGAAGAAAACTGAGATATAGATTATCTTGTATTTACCTAATCGGGTTCGGTCCCTTCGGAAGAGCCAACTTGCTCTTCGGGCTTCTCTTCAGATTCATGCCCTTGCTCACGTTCAGGCTCAGGTTCTTGCTGCTGAGCCCAAGGTTCCTGGGTTTCGGCTGAACCGCACTTAAACAAACTCTTGACTTTCTCAATAATGCTCAACATTTTGCTGCTCCTCTATTGGCCAGGCTGCTCTTTCAGCATTTTGATGGCCTGGTCAAAATGCTGCTTTGAAACTTTGAAATCTGTGCTCTTGTCTTTGTCCTCTTTCCTCTGATTGATATACTCTCTTATTGCAAACATTGAGGCCTTTCGAGCGATGAACTCGATATCCGAGCCGACCCTGCCCTCGACTTCTTTAGCCAATTTTTTCAAATCAACGTTCTTGCCGAGTGGCTTATTTTTAGTATGTATCCTGAATATCTCTTCTCTGGTTTTCTCATCAGGCACCGGCAACTCAAACAAAAGGTCGAATCTGCCGCTTCTCAATATGGCAGGGTCAACCAAATCCAATCTGTTGGTTGCTGCCAGGACCACCACTCCCTTTAGCTCTTCAATTCCATCCATCTCTGTTAAGAATTGACTTATTACCCTCTCGGTTACGTGAGCATCTGTAGAGCTCGATCCCCTTCTGGGCACCAAGCTGTCTATCTCATCCAGAAAAAGTATTGTCGGCGCCGCATGTTTAGCTTTTTTGAATGTCTCCCTGACTCCTCGTTCTGATTCTCCAACGTACCGGCTGATAAGCTGAGGGCCTTTGATGGATATGAAATTGACGCCGCTTTCATTCGCCACCGCTTTGGCTAAGAGGGTCTTTCCTGTCCCTGGCTTGCCGTAGAGTAAGATTCCTTTGGGAGGATTGGTGTTGGCCTTTTTGAATACATCCGGATATTTGAGCGGCCACTCTATCGCCTCTTTCAGCTCCTGCTTGATATCCTCAAGACCGCCTACGTCACTCCATTTTACATCAGGCACCTCGACAAATACTTCTCTGATTGCAGACGGCTCAATCTCCTTCAACGCCTCCAAAAAATTATCCATTGTTACTTCTAACTTAAGTAATGTCTCATAAGGAATTTCAGCTAATTCAAAATCAATCTTTGGCAGAATCTTTCTCAAGGCCGACATAGCCGCTTCTCTGGCTAATGCCTCCAAATCCGCCCCTACAAATCCGTGCGTAATCTCCGCTAATTTGTTCACGTCGACATTTTCCGCCAAAGGCATACCTCTGGTATGAATCTCCAATATCTCTAATCGCCCGTTCTTATCAGGAATAGGAATGG
>Ga0114922_10007287_pt1 | contig 10121 bp, 8 predicted proteins | sample AartaG_FD_100975 | JGI IMG/M metagenome (GOLD analysis project Ga0114922, IMG submission 100975) | Deep subsurface microbial communities from Aarhus Bay to uncover new lineages of life (NeLLi) - Aarhus_00045 metaG | ecosystem: Environmental > Aquatic > Marine > Oceanic > Sediment | place: Aarhus...
CCCTTTCTAGCCACTCGGGCCGTGCCGCCTTCTCCATTTGGAGGATATGCTCCGGCACCGGGATATCGGTCGCGTGCATCAATGGATGACTATCAACCACTCCACCCGGCAGAATCGCTGGCAGAGCGGCCTGGCCCCAGCGGATCAGCTGCACGGCTGGCGAACCAAGCAGTAACTTTGCTGCGGGCTGCGACCATAGGATGTGATCCATCATGTCGTTTGGACGGAAGGAACCGTCGGCGCGACCGTCGCCATCAAGGTCGAATGCCGGATGGTCGGACCAGAAATTGCCGCGACCTTCGTGGCTCCATTCGACGTGTTTTGAACCCACGTACTTCACTTGATGGCGGTTGCCGATGAACGCATTTCCGGAGATCCGATTGCGTTCGGAACCTGCTGTGAAGTGAATGCCGATCGCGCAGCCCTCAAAGCGATTATCGGCGATCGTGTTCTTGTGTGCATTGTAGATGAATGTGCATTTTTCGTGAGTGCCGCCGCGCACCAGATTACCGCGCACCTCGGAATTATTGGCGTAGTTCAGCATCATTCCATGTTCCCTGTCGCGCAGAGACATGTTGTCCGTCACCTTTATCTTGTTCGAGAACATCAGCGCATAGCCGAGGTGGTTCCCGATCGAGACGTTACCGCTCACCTCACTGTCATTGGCGTACATGTAGTGAACCGCAAAGCGTAGGTCGCGAAACAAGTTTGAGCGGAATGTACCACGGTGAGAAGAGTTGACGAAAATTCCGTCGCGCCCATAGCGGATGTCGTTACCCTCGATGAGCGTCCCCGGCGCGTTCCAAACATAGATGCCGTTTCCACGATCATTCATGCGTCGATCAGTGCGGCCGACAATAATGTTGTCGCGGGCGGTACTGTCGTGTGCGCCACGTACATCGATACCGTAGAGATTGCCGACGATGCGATTGCTTTCGACGACAGTCCGTTCAGCCGACCGTCCGAGTTTCACGCCGGCATCAACTTTTTGATGCAGACTGCCCGAGCCACGAATATCGAGCCCTCGGACGGTGATGTCCTTGCCGGTTACGGATATGACACTGCCCTTGCCATTTCCTTCGAGCAGAGCCTTGCCCTTGCCGTCGAGAGTGACCGGACGGTCCAGAACCACCGGGCCGCTGTGACGGCCCGGCAAAAGTATCAGCACATCCCCAGGGCGGGCCTCGGCGATGGCGTTGGCAAGGGCGCCGGGCTCGGGTGGCACACGCCGCTCGACCGCATCCACCGAGCCGGCCGCGAGGGCCGAACAAAAGGCGGAGAGCGAAAGAACGGCAATGGCCGATACGAAGACACCCGAGCGCGGCATCTATTACGCCTCCCGCGGCTCGACCAACATGCGGCCACGCATCTCCATGTGGAGGGCATGGCAGAACCATTGGCAATAGTACCAGTAAACCCCGGCCTTGGCGGCAACGAATGTTATCGAGGCTGTCGCCTGCGGACCGATTTCCATGGCTACGCCGTGGTCACCCATGCAGAAGCCGTGTGTCAGGTCGTCGATGTCATCAAGGTTCGTGACGAAGACAGTCACCTCGTCACCCTGCTTCACCTTGAATTTCTCCATGCTGAACTCAGGCGCCGTCGATGTCATGTAGACGCGGACCTTGTTGCCATCGCGGATCGGTTCGTCCGCACCTTCCTCCAGGTCCACGCCGTCGGCGGCAGCCTGCTTGCGCGCGTCTTCCCACATCGGATCATTGCGGTCCCAGACGACTTTGGGGTTTACCCGTGAACGGTGAACGATGATCGAGTCGTGAGGTTCAGCAAAGGTCGGACCGTCGTGCAGCAAGGTCATCTTATCGCCTTCGAGCTTGAAGAGCTGCTCGTTCTCGGGCTTAAGCGGACCGACGTTGAGGAACCTGTCCTTCGAAAACTTGTTCATCGTGATGAACCATTTTCCGTCGGCCTCGAGCGTCTCGCCCATGCTGGTCGAGTTGTGTCCCGGCTGATAGTGAACGTCGACCTTTGTGATGATCGGATCGACCTTCTCGCCATTGTGCGCGCGGATCGATTTTTCGATGTTCCACTTCACAATCTGGCTGTCGAGGAACAGGGTTGTGAAAGCATTGCCGTCGCCATCGAACGCCGTGTGAAGCGGGCCGAGACCCAGCTGCGGTTCGGCAACCACCGTTGAGCGGGGATCGGCATCTTTATAGAATACGTCATCGAGCTTGGTGACGTCGATCACCGAGACCGTCGGCGACAGCTTTCCTCCGATGCACAGATGCTTCTTATCGGGTGCCATGTTGCAGCCGTGCGGATTGTTGGCGATTGGAATATAGCGCGTGTAGTTTTTATTTTTGCCCTTGCGGCCCTCGATCACCTTCACGCCGTTGAGCTCTATGAAGTCGCCCGCGGCAATCCCCTTTTCGATCTCGGCAAGGTTAAAGACGACGACATGATCCATCTCGGAGGCGGTCATCTCGGCGAGGTTCATGCCCATTTCAGAATTGTAGCTCGTTGAGAACGCGTACTTACCTTCATAGTCCGCGTCGGTGTTGTCGAGGTTGCCCGTGACCATAACCTGCCAGGCAACAGTCATCGTATCGGCGTCCACAGCAGTGTAGAAATTCACGTAGTCCTTCGGCTGGTCGAGTATCTTTCCATCGTTAACCATCGGACTTTCATCCTCGCCATTGCAGAAGATGTAGTTGGTCCGGGGCCATTTCTGCGGACGCATGCCGTGGATCGCCTTCGCATTGGGAATTTCAACGATCTTGTCGGCTTTCATCACGTCGCAACGGACGCGCGCCACACGTGTGTTGGCCTTATCGTTCATGTACAGATAGCGACCGTCGTACTTACCTTCAGTGAAGGACATGTGCAGGTGGTGCAGGTCGCCATTGTCATGAATGGTCTTGCCGTTTGCCGCGAGGTAAGCCTTGGTCTGTTCGCTCATGCCCTCGGTTAGAATTCTGCGGCTTTCATTGGTGTGTCCCCAGCCCGTCGCCGAGCAGCGGTTGAAGACAGGTATCCGCATTAGTTCGCGCATAGAGGGGACGCCGAGGATACGCACCTCACCAGTCTGACCCGACGACCAGAACCCATAGTATTCGTCGAGTTCACCGGGCGCCAAATGCCCACTGGAGCCGGCCGCGTTTGCTGCCCCTGTGGTTGCGGCGATGGTGGTGCCCGCTACGCCGCTCATTAAGGCAGCCCGCTGGACACCGAGCGTTGCCAACGCCGCGCCACCGGCGGCCGTCGCACCGAAAAGCGCTCGACGGCTGACTTCCCATTTCTCGTCAGAATCAGACATTGCTGCTCTCCTTGGTTTTGAGTTTGCGCAAGGCTCGATTGAGCCATCTTTCTGTCGGCTCTTCAGCAACGGCAGCCAACAGGCCGCGCCGCTTTAGTTTCTTGATCACCACAGGACATCGCGTCTTCGACTGATAGAGCACCTGACAGTTCATGCAGTTCAGACACTCGTTGGGGCTTATCTCGCCAATGGGATTGATCGCCTGCACCATGCAGTCGCTCGCGCAAACCTTGCAGGGATCGCCGCAGGCCCGGTACCGTTTCAACCAATCGAAAGTCCGCATGCGCGCGGGAATTGCCAGCGCCGCTCCGAGAGGGCACAGGTAGCGGCAGTAGAACCGCTCGACGAACAGGCCAATGGCGAGCAGTACGACCGCGTAGAGCACGAAGGGCCAACTGCGATCGAATTTGAGCACGATCGCGGTCTTGAATGGTTCCACTTCGGCCAGCCGTTCGGCTTGGTCTATGGAGGCAAGCGATACGCCAAGGAGGCCAAGGAACAGCATGTATTTCACTGCCCACAGACGCTCGTTAAGTCCCCACGGCAATTCCCATTGAGGCACCTTGAAGTAGCGCGCAATGTGGTTCGTAAGCTCCTGAAGAGCACCGAACGGACAAAGCCATCCGCAGTAGGCCCCCCGGCCCCAAAGAACGAGCGACGCGGCCACGGAAAACCAGAGGATGAATACCAAGGGATCAAGGAGAAATGTCTCCCAAGTGAAGCCCGTCTGCATGGAACTGAACAGCGCCATCAAATTCACGATGGAGAGCTGCGCATTAGCGTACCAGCCAATGAAGACCAGTGTTAGCGTCAAGAACGAGGTTCGGAACCAGAACGTCAGCTCTGCGGACCGCGTCAGCGTTGTTTGGAAGAAGAAGGCCGCTGTTAGAACGAGCAGCATGACGGCAAGGACCGTGATTTCAAAAGCTCGATCACGCCAAATGCGTTGCCATAACGCGGTCTTGGCGGCTCGCTCCGCTTCATTGTCTTGCGCCACCTCTGCCGCCTCAGTCGCTGGCGATGCAGCTGCGATCTGGCGCAAATAACCCGCTGGTGTCTGGTAGTGCACGTCGAACGTGGTGTAGACGCGCTCAATGGCGCCCACATCGCGTTGAACGAGAAGCTGCATACGCCAGGGTTTTGTCGGATCGAAACCCGAACTCGCTGGGATTTTAAATAGACCGATTTCTTTAAAGCTCTGCGGCGCGCCAGGGACTAGAATATCGCCAAGGCGCCGGTGGTCCCTGTCGCGAAACCGCACCGAAGTATCGCCCTGAATGAGCTGGATACGATCGAAGAGCCCGCCGCGCACGTAGCCCGAGCCCTTAAAGGAATAGCTCCCCCTGCCCATCACGACGATCGCCTGCTCGCCGTCCTTGAGCCACGAGACAAGGTTGGCAAACTCCCGCGGTCCGAGCAGTGCCTTGCCGATGGCTGGAATGCTAACAAGCGCCACATGCATGTCGATGAACACGCGATCCGGCTCTCCTTGCGCGGGCCGCTCGTTTGCGCGCGGATCTTTGAGTTGGGCGAAGGCTTGGTTGATCTGTCCGACATCAAGCGAGAGACGGCGCACACTGCCGTCGCTGCTGAGGGTGAGCCAATCCTGAGCACCCGGCGCATCGGGATTGACCTCGAAATGCGGCCCAGCCGCAGCGACCTTTGGGGCAAGTCCTCCAAGACCGAGGGCGCGCGCCACGCGCAAGCCAGAACGGACGATGGAATCGTCGATCACCATGATCGTCACGGTAGCGCCTGATATAATGTTTAGATCATGCCCCGACCCGCCTGCCTTTGCTTCAGCGGCGAGATCGAGACCCTTGTAGCCGGCCGTCAGCTTCTCAACGCGGGCCTGCGGGATGCCGATAAGAACGATCGGCTCGGAGTGCTTGACGAGCCTGACGCCCTTGAGCACTGCATCGGTACCAATCGCGACCAACACGTGTATCGGCTTGCCCGAATACCCGGTGGTGCCAACGAAATCAGAGGTGATGAAGGCCCAGCCGATCGTTTGTCCCGCCTTGAGGATTGGCGCGACAGGCAGGTCCTCCCGTATTGGTCCATATGCTTCCGCGCCTTGCACAAGGGTACCCGCCGGAACCTCGCCGATATAGCGGGCAAGTAGCGATGATTTTGCTGATGCGTGGGCGGAGAACAACATCAGTATCAGCCCGATGAGAAGGCCGGACATCGCCTTTGAACACGCGTGCAATCGGCGGTTCACGAGACGTTTTTGCATTAGGCAGTCCTTAGCAACCATTTTGAAGGTTAGGTTGCCGACGGCGGACGCTCCTTGCCTTATGTCAAGGTGAACATACGCTCTTAGAACGAAGGGTGCGGCCGAATAGGAGAGGGGTTCAGCGCCGGTCCAATCCTGGTTCGGCTTCATGAACCGTCACACATATTCCGTCCACAGATTTCTGCTGATTGTGTCAGCTTCGCGGACCTCCAGGATCTGCCAGGGCATCGCCGCGTGCATATCAGCACACGCGACACGGCGGCGGTGCTCAAACACCTCATCAAAGCTGCGAAAAAGATCGCCGAATTGGAGGGAAGAATGCCGGAACTGGCGGCGCCGCGAGGTGCGCTTCGCGTAAACTCCCGCAAGGGTTGCGGCGCACGCTTCAGATGCTCAACTCTGAAAATTGAAATGGTGGTTGTGGACGCAGTCGGCCCCGGCCTTGCAGTTGCGGTTCCCAAGAAGCTAGTAGCGAACGCGCCGAATATCCCTGCCCAGATACTCCACGGCACCATGGGCTCGCAGACAAAATTCACACCGGTCGGTACCGCAAATGCCAATATTGACAGTGGGAGGCAGGTAGCCACAACGTCCAACAGCAGGCGCCGCAAATCCTGCAATTGAGATCGCCCGGACAATTGCGGCAGCGGCTGGAGAACAAGTTGCCCAAGCGATGCGAGAGCGATCGTCCCGACAAGCGCCCCTAACAGTCGATTTCCGTCACCAATTTGATCGCTTCCCACGGCAGCAAGGATGGCACAGCAGAAGACGAGGGCGCCGCCTATTGCGTCACCAATCAATACGTGAATTGTGTCTTGCGCCACAGCATCTGACCGGTTATTCGTCAATCGACGAAATACGAACAAAAGGCGTATCCATGTCAGTCAAACTGGCAACTGTCCGGCAGTCCTCATCGAAGCAAACTCGCCAACGAGCTTCTCCACTCCCCCAGCAGCTCGCGGTGCTTGCGAAGGCGCTTGGACATCCTGCTCGAATACAAGTCATCGAGACACTGCTTAGTCGGCATTCATGCATCGGCTGTGACATTGCCGATGAAATCGGCCTAGCCGCTTCGACGACATCTGAGCACCTTCGCATCCTGAAGGAAGCCGGTTTGATCATTGGCGAGATAGAACGACCGCGTGTGTGTTACTCGATAGACCCGACGGCCATTCGTCCCTTGATCGAATTTTTAAGAAAGATCGAGGCAACCACCCCGCCTCGCTTCCCGGAGCAAGGCCAATAATGTCCACGTTCGAAAAATATCTCAGCATCTGGGTCGCTCTGGCGCTCTCAGCAGGTATCGCGCTGGGTCAGGTCACACCCGGTCTATTTGAGGTTCTAGCCTCTCTAGAGTATGCCAAAGTCAACCTTGTGGTTGCCGTATTGATCTGGGCCATGGTCTACCCGATGATGATTTCGGTGGACTTCGCAAGCCTCAGCAGAGTTGCAGAAGAGCCGAAGGGATTGCTTATCACGCTCGTCGTCAATTGGCTGATAAAGCCTTTCACGATGGCGGCTCTCGGCGTCTTGTTTTTTAAGTATATCTTCGCGGATATCATCTCGGAAACCGATGCCGATGAGTATATTGCCGGCCTGATCCTGCTCGGTGCGGCACCTTGCACAGCGATGGTTTTTGTCTGGTCTCAACTGACACATGGCGATCCAAACTACACGCTTGTTCAAGTCAGCGTTAATGACGTCATTCTTGTCTTTGCATACGCCCCGATCGTCGCGCTTCTACTGGGTGTGACAAGTATCCCGGTGCCTTGGGATACGCTCGTGCTATCAGTGGTGCTATACGTCGTTGTCCCTTTGGTAGCTGGCATTCTGACAAGGCGCCAACTGCTGGCAGGTCGCGGCAGGGAACAGGCCGTTACTGATTTCACCGATCGGCTTAAACCAATTTCGATCATCGGCCTCTTGGCGACCGTCGTATTGCTTTTCGGTTTTCAGGGCCAAATCATTCTCGCGCAACCGTTGCTCATTGCAATTATTGCTGTCCCTCTAATCATCCAATCCTACGGAATATTTGCGGTGGCATACGCGGCGGCTTGGAGCATGCGCGTGCCATTTCGTGTGGCTGCGCCGTGCGCCATGATAGGCACTTCGAATTTTTTCGAACTGGCCGTCGCTGTTGCAATTAGCCTCTTCGGCCTCAATTCTGGCGCTGCACTGACAACGGTCGTTGGCGTACTCGTCGAGGTGCCGGTCATGCTCTCGCTGGTGGCATTCGCCAATAGAACACGCCAATGGTTTGACGTGCAGGAGGGAACGCAGGCTCGGGTGGCCACGGACTAGCGGTTGTCAGCTTGGCTTACATAATCCTTTCGAGTTTGATTGGTGATAAATAGCCGTGTGGTCATTGGCAACCGCCTGGATTGCACAGGCCGCGGCCCACTTATCGCGAGTGTGCGGGCCCCGTGTCTGCTCACTCACTCCAAGCAAACCGCCAAGGCAGCAACTCGTCGATCCGATTGATTTTGTGCTCGGCGATGCGGCCAAGGACATTGGTCAGCCAGGCGTGCGGATCGACGCCATTGAGCTTTGCTGTCTCAATGAGCGTGTAGGCAATGGGTGCAGATTCTCCTCCGCGCTCCGACCCGACGAAGAGCCAGTTTTTCCACCCAAGGGCTATGCTTCTCATGCCGCGCTCAGCGGCGTTGTTGTCGTTACTGAGGCGGCCATCGCCGAGATATTGACGCAGCTGCTTTGAGGCGGGTCAGGCCATAGCGGATCGCACCGGCCAACGTTGATTTGCCCGAGATCTGTGTGAGCTGCGAATGGAGCCATGCTCCAAAATCGTCGATGAGCAGTGCCGCATGATCTTGTCGGATTGATCTGCGCCGGTTAGGTGGATCGCCACGAATGCTGGCTTCAATCCTGTACAATGCTGCGAAGCGTTCCAACGCTTTTTTGGCAACACCCGAGCCCTGGGCGGTGTGGATATCGAAGAACTTGCGGCGAATATGAACGCGACAGGCAACTTCCTTGATATCGCCGCGCCAGACAAAAGTCGGGCGACACAGATGGCTCCTGAACAGTGCGATCTGTTGGACTCTGGGGGCGTTGTAAAAAAATCAGACAGCGCTGCGGATCCCATTGATGCTTGCGTCGGCCCTGCGAACACATCCAGGGCCGGCAACAGATTGGCTAGGAATAGGCAAGCCTACGCCCCAGGAAGGCCGTGCGACTGGCGATAGGGAGCGAAACAGGAAGCCAATGCTAGGAGGCCGGGGCGGGGTGGGGCTGTTGCTGATTCGCACCTTGCGCAATCAATTCCACCTCGAAGCACTCACTTCTATGGAGCAAGGATTTCAGGATGCTGTAGTCTCCCGCTGCTCGATGATGTGACCCTGCGACGGCGTCGTATTGGGCGTAGCTCGAGCTAAGGTTCACAGTAGTTTAAGTGAAGGGTTTCGAAGATGCGTCATTTCTCTATAGCAGCTGCCGGGCTCCTGCTTTTCATGTCGTGGCCGATCACGACACAAGCTGCAGACCTCTATGGTGGAAGTTATAAGGACGAGCCTGCGCCTGCTCCGTATGTGTCGCCATTCCGCTGGACGGGGTTTTATATGGGCGCGGACATTGGTGGCGCATGGGCACGCGGCGCGGACGTCTCAAGTCGGTGTTCGCCAACTGGCCTCTGCGATCAGCAGTCCGCATTTGGCAATGTTGACGCAAGTTCTTTTATAGGTGGCGTGCACGCCGGATATAACTGGAATGTCGCACCGAAATGGGTTCTCGGCGTTGAGGGCGATTTTAGCTGGACCAGTCTTGATGGCTCTGCGGCAGCTCCAGATGTCACCGCTGCCGGTTTGGTTGTCGCACCCGGTGGTCATACCTGGTCGAGAGATGTGCGCTGGCTCGCTAGTGTGCGCGGCCGCCTTGGCTTCAATGTCTCCCCGATGACTTTGTTATACTTTACCGGCGGCGTTGCGTGGCAGGATGCCGATTATACAGCGACACAAACCCTGACGGGATTGTCGACGGCAGCGACTTCATTCTCCGAGACAACGACGGGTTATGTCCTCGGCGGGGGACTCGAATGGGCGATGGCCAAGAACTGGGTGATCAGGGGCGAGTATCTATACTATAGCTTCGACGGTGAATCCGCGTCGGCGCGGCACTCAGCAGGGCCTCCACTCAAAGCGAACTTTGATTGGAGCGAATCTGATGTTCACTCGGTCCGAGCGGGCCTTAGCTACAAGTTTTAGTAAACGCCGGGGCGGTGCGACGAGCGCCGCTTCGTCGTCGGCCCAGCGCAGTCTGAAACGCGGCTCCTAGTTGATAGAGCTTCAATCCGCTCTGGCGGGTTTTTGCTCGGTTACTTTGCGAGACGGACTTACGCCGGAACCACCTGCTGCGGTCTTTAAGTCTGGCTGTGAAAGCCGGAGCAATAATCCCTCATTGAGGCGGCCGATGTGTTTGGTTGCGGCGGACTAAAAGTACGGCAGACATAGCCCCCCAGGGCCTCCATGTTGGTACCGCTGACGTCTGATGGGGAGGTGTCCATCGTCAGCACTCACGGGACAGATTGAGCTGATTGCGTAAGGGAGACTTTCCGGTTCATCGTAACCCCGACGAGGGAGACGATGACTGACA
>Ga0114922_10007288_pt1 | contig 10121 bp, 10 predicted proteins | sample AartaG_FD_100975 | JGI IMG/M metagenome (GOLD analysis project Ga0114922, IMG submission 100975) | Deep subsurface microbial communities from Aarhus Bay to uncover new lineages of life (NeLLi) - Aarhus_00045 metaG | ecosystem: Environmental > Aquatic > Marine > Oceanic > Sediment | place...
AGTGGTCGAGTGGTCGAGTGGTCGAGTGGTCGGGTGGTCGAGTGGTCGAGTGGTCGAGTGGTCGAGTGGTCGAGTGGTCGAGTGGTCGAGTGGTCGAGTGGTCGCGGCTGGAAAGCCGCTCCCACATAGGCCGCCACTTCAACTCTTTGTGGGAGCGGCATTCTTGCCGCGACCGTGGTCGAGTGGTCGAGTCGTCATTGGTCAATAACGGAGTGCCTAAAGTGAACTAAAGTGAGCTAAAGTGCCTAAAGTTAAAGAGATTTAGGGATTTAGGGATTTAGGGATTTAGGGATTGTGAATTCAGGGGAGTCTATTTGATTTTGAATCCCTCAATTCCGCAATCCGCAATCACAGGATTTCCGCATGCCTCATAACCTCCGGCAGCTTTTCGACTATGCGGTCAACATCGTCTTTTTGCAGGTTGATGGCTGAGATCGCAGACTGATGAATCCGGTTGGCCAGATCATCGGCGCCACCCCCGGCACCGGCCATAGAGCTTATAACGTCGGCAATGTGGACTATAGAAACAACTTGCGGATTTCCTTTTGCTTTTTCGGGCTGATGGTGGAATGAAATTGCCTCAATCAGGACCTCTGGCAAGTTCCACTCTCTGGCTGCAAGTCCTCCAACCTGCGCATGATTGTACCCCAAAATCGTATCTTCGGCATCAAGAAACGGCATGTTGTCGTTAACAACTCTGTCCATGATCAGGTTGAATTTCTCAAAGGCGTACTCATCTAAAATCATTTTACCGATGTCGTGGAGCAGGCCGGCCGTAAAAACAACATCACAGTCCTTGAACTTTTTCTCATTCGCAATCAGTTCAGCAACCATGCCACAGCAGACAGAATGCTTCAACATAGCCCCTTTTTCCAAGGAATACCCGTCGATCCTCTCCTTGTAAAGGTTGTACAAGGATGCAGCAAGGACTATGTTTCTTAGAGTTTCCGCCCCGATCAACACTACAGCCCTGTTGATGCTCGAAATCTTGTGCTGAAGACCATAGTAGGCTGAGTTGCACACCTTTAATATGTTTGCAGTAATCGCCTGGTCTTTCAGGATATATTTCTCTAAATCAGACAGGCTCGATCCGGAATACTCTATCCTGGAGATAATTCTGCGGGCTATTTCGGGCAGCGGTTTCAGCCTGTCTATTCTTCTCATAAGATCCCTGAATTTGATCTTACCCGTTGCCTCGGAAATCCGGGGCCTGCCTTCCTCTTTTCCTCGAATTCTGATATCGGTCTGCCCGGTTGCCAGCTCCAGTTTCAATACCCTTTGGAAATGCCCGCCAATATCCTGTTTTACCAGCGGTATTCCCTCCATGCCCAGGATCTCCAGGACCATGCCGCAGTTCCTTCCCCCGATGTTCATCTCCACGCTGAGCTTGCTGTCACTTGAAATCAATGCGCCACCGGCAATGGCTGCAACGATCCTCTCTTTTGAGGCCCCCAACTTTATCATTTCCGACAATAACAACGGGATGCCGGACCTGGCATAACGGGCCGGGACGGTTTTTTCGGACTCTTCGCTTCCGGCCGGCAGAAGGGTGTGAACCAACCCCCCGATCGCTGCCTCACGGTCATACAAGACAATCCCGACACATGAACCCAAACATGTCTGAAGGACGGCCGAAGGATCCTTGGACACCTTGAATTCTCCGGGCGAAACAGTATAAATAGCCATCAACGTTAGTGAATTGTGATCTTTTTCCCAGAATTCCTCATCAATAGTTCCAATACTCCTTCTAATTTACTCCTAGTCAGTTCTGATGTTGCTCTTAATTGGTTGAGCCTTTCTCCAAAATGACTAAAGACCTCTTGAAGAGCTTTCAAATCGATTTTTATTCCTTTCAACATATCCTCCCTCCCAAGGAAGTCAATATAAGCCTTTAGAATCTTTGTGTTTATCGGTGATATGTCACCGATCTTCATTTCTAGTATATAACTGCCCAACCCATTGCCCGCCTGCCAATGCCTGGCACACCGGGCAGCTTCAATGCTCGCACCGGTGGCAACCTGCCCGCCACCCGCCTGCCATCGCCAGGTACAGGAGGAAGCTTCAATGCCGGCATGAGTGGCAACCTGCCCGCCATTGCCAGAAGTGCCGGCACATAAGCTGAATGCTGTCTCAGGCGTCGGCAGGCGGGTGGCGGGCAGGTTACTTACATATTCACAACTCGTAATGGTTCCATTGAGGGTAAAAGATTCAAGGAAAACACCCTCGGGAAGTTTTACTTCAACATCTATTCTGGCTCCGATATGTTTTGGTCTGTCACTGCGCAGGGAGACCATGTCTTCCGTTACTCTGATGGTTTCAGTCATAATTCACGTCTCCGAATTTCTACAACCTATTGACATTATAACTATTTATTGGCTTTGTTGCAAAGTCAATCAGGAATACTGGAATGATGGAATATTGGAATGATGTAAAAAACAGAAACAAGAACAAAACACCTTTTAAACCCAACATTCCAGTATTCCAACATTCCAGTATTCCAATTGGGGCGAAGCCCCTAAGTTCACTTACAACCCCTTCCTGTTCCGCGCTATGCATACCACATCCTCTTTCCTAATAATAGCAATCTCAATGCCAACAGGAGCTTTTTATGGTTATAATAAATGCTTTCAAAGGGTTACGCCAATCCAATGAAATTCTTCACCCAAGACAGTTGGGTAATCGTGGTAATACATTTGGCAAAAAAATGCCATTTTGGGGCAATAAAATTACCACCACCAGAGGTGGTGGCTTGTTCTGTCAGTCCTGAAAGGTACCATGGTTTGGGGTCCTGGGGTCCAAAGAGATAACAGGTTACGAATTGTGCAATGGATTCTGTCATGACTCATGACGGGTGCCATGGACAAACTTGTTTGTCCGTGCCCCTCTTCTGCCCAATACAAGGAATTGAAAAACGCACATTCCCGCAACCACTGAAGCATTGTACAGTTCCTCTCCTTTGTTGGGTCATATCGACACCTTTTGCACGGACAAACAAGTTTGTCCATGGCACCCATAGATACGGTAAAATCTTCTTATCGTACCAATACATAGTGGTTCAAACGGATTGATCAATTCCTACCCTCCGAACAAGATTTCTCGCATTCGCTCGAAATGACAATACGGGCTGAACTATTACAACAAATGTACGTGAACGGTTACGACAGACTTAATCGGGGGCGTAGGAATCTGCTTTTCATAAAGGTTGCTGAAAAGGAGGGGGGACTTTCTCGCCGTCGAGGATCTTTCGCATGCGGTCCCGTTCGGCTTTAAGTTTTCGCAAGCTATCCTTCATAGCCTCCCGCTCATGAGATGGAGCGGATTTAATCTGCGCTTCCAGCTTTTCCACCTCCTGCTGAAGGCGGTACAGTTCTTTTGCAATCATACGAATGGACATGTGGTATTTTGGATTTTAGATTTCGGACTGTGGGGCGAAGCACCTAAGTTGATTAATTGGCTTAAACCACTACCTCTGGTAATGGTATCATAAGAAGGTTCTACCATTATAGGAATTATGGAATAGTAAGGTTAAGGATAAAACATGGATTATGATTGAGTTTCCGATTTGGTTTAACAATACCCTATTGTGAATACCTGTGGTGCCATGGACAAACTTGTTTGTCCGTGTGAAAGGTGTCGATATGAAGTAACAAAGAAGAAAAACGGTTTAGTACTTCAATGATTCCGGTCATGTCCATTTTTCAAGTTTTTCTGATACATCGAGGTCCCATTATCGAGTCGAAGACGGGCACGGACAAACAAGTTTGTCCATGGCACCCATCCTGAGTCATAACAAAGTCGATTGCAGAATCTGTAACCTTATCTCTTCGGACTGTAGGCGCCTAAACCAGGATACCTTTCAGGACCAATAAAACAAGCCACCGCCTGGCAGTGGTAATTTGACTTATTTCTTCAAAAATATATACACAGCCAGCCCGAGAAGGATCACAGCGAAAATCTTCTTGAAATTGGCGGTCGGGACATGCTCTACAAGGCGTGCTCCAATCTGGGCACCTATGATCCCCCCGACACCGAGTAAAATCCCGACCTTATAGTCCACATTAGCCAATTTATTATGAGCCAAAAGGGCAGAGAGGGAGATGACCACGATGGCAAGAAAAGAGGTGCCCACGGATTTCTGTGCTGAATACCCCAGAAAAAGCAAGAGGGGAACCATCAGAAAACCACCCCCCAAACCGGAAAAAGATGCACCAATACCAACGAGAACCCCACACACCACCATCATCAACAAAAGATTTGCGCTCATTGTTATCCTCATGCTCTTCCGCTTTTTTCACCACTCCAGGTTTGGGGTGTCAGGTTTCAGGTGTCAGTGTTCAGGTTTCAGTGTTCAGTGTTCAGTGTTCAGTGTTTCTTGCACCTGACACCTGACACCTGACACCTGACACCAAAAAGTACGAGCAAAAGAATTTATCTCTTGGCGCCCGCCTGCGCGGCCGTAGCCGCTGCGGCGCGGCGAAGGCCCGCATTCTTGAAAAGTCTAAACCGAGGTATGAAGGATGCCGGTATGCGTATTTCGTATTTATGTGAACAACAGCCCAAACTCGATATTCTTTAAGTGACGTTGCAGTATCCTGAGTGAGCGAACTGCCGGAGGCTCAGGCTGGAGAAACGGTCGAAATCGGTTATCATCTCCAGTCCGGGCACCAGGGCTTTCACTACGGGTATATCCAGATCTGCCCTCGTCAAATCCACATAGATCGGATGATAGCCGTTCTTGATCAAAAGCCTTTCTAAAAGCTTCAAGTCTTCTCCAACATCTCCCGTGCTGTAATCCGGAAGCTCCTCGTACTTTATGGTCCTTGTGCCCTCGGGTGCGGGCATGGAGCGAGGCTCCTGCGAGTGGAAATATGGCACCTCGGTCAGTGCCGAGACAGTTGCCCTCTTGCCATCCAGCCCGGCCCCGCATCCTTTGAGAATTTCTCCGCCAGGCCCATGAATGAAAGCCTTGTAGCAGGGGACGCCAAACTCGGCTGTGATATCCAGAAATTGAACATAGATACCCTTTTCCACGCAATCTTTAAGAATATCCCTTACCCGATGATCATCCGATTCCAACAAAAAGCACCTGTCCCAAGAGTAAGGCATAACCCTTTCTGCATCTCTTTCAATGACCTCCACCAATGCATTTAGCTTTGCCTCTTCAAGGGTGTTTCCGGCAGCCAGGCCGTTTGAGGGCAAACCACTGGTAAGGCTAATCTCATCAAGATTGCAGAAAAGAAAGACCAGTTGGGCCGGCACATAAATCGGATGTCGCCCATTCTCATCCGTCCTGTCAGCAGGAATCCAATAGAGTTCCTGGTTCTGGTGCGGGACTTCCAGATTCATATCATTGGGGTCCAGGGCGTTATGGCTTTTTTTTACCAGATCTTTATGAGTGGCCTTGATTAGAGGATAGCTCTTCTTATAGCCAGGAATACTGTCAGAATGAAAACTTGCAAAGGCCGAATACCTCTCAACAATCTCCATCAAACAGGATGCTCTTGCCTCGTGAATATTGAGACCTTTCCCGTAGCTTGTCTGGATACCGGTCAGTTGCCACCGGTTCCTCCCTGCTGATACGGTGACAGATAGCTTCCACGGCATCAGCAGGGCGTACGGGCTGAGGCTGGCTTGTGTTCCAGCTTCCGGCCCGGCCACAAGGTTACGAGCTTTCAGCTTTTCCATCGCTCTTTCGCCCGTCTCCTCTGGAGTCGGTCCTGGCACGGGGCTCTTTTGGGAAACCTTTTGGCCCCATTCAATCAATAAATCCTCGATGGGCACCACCCTGGCCTTCCATGCCTTGACTGCATCCGGATCAAACGGCGCAGAACGTTCTAAGTACCCTGGAGAAGGTATGGGTTTATGGCCGTAAATATTTTCGGAAAAGAGCCTTACCCAATAAAGATTGTCGCCCTGGTTTTGTCTCAGGAACCAGTTGATATATATAAGTGGTGTATATTCTGCCAATTGTTTGACATCAATTCCATCGAACCCTGCTCTTAAGGCGTGCAATTTGTCATTGAGAATACAAGTTTCATACATTAATGCCAACAAGTAAGGATCATTTTCCTTTCCTTGCTTTATCAAGAGATCAACAAGATTTGGCCCGAATGTTCCAGTCAGGTCCAGCAAGTACTTATGCATAAAATCATCGTATGGGTGTTCCTGGACGTATTCCAGCGCCCCTTCAAAATCCAGGTCCTCATTGGGCACGCAGGCGAACCATCCAATGTTGAACTTCGTGTCCACGCGCTCCATTTCATATCTCATGAAATTATCCCCATGCACCAGGCATTTTTTGGATCATCGCGGATTAGTAGCAGAACCCTCTGCCTTCATTATGCTTTCGGCGACTCCAAATTCACTGTGGGAGCGGCTTTTCAGCCGCGACAGTCGCGGCTGGAAAGCCGCTCCCACCCATATATTGGACCATTTTCCCACTAATCCGCGATGACCCGCAATATCTTAAGCCCATAAACGGTAACTTCTCAATGAGTCCGGGACGGCTTCAATGTAAGCGCTATGGATCTCAATGCGATGCCCGTGCCCAAACCCGCATATTCTTAACGTAGGGGCGGCCCGCCCTGGCGCGACACGAGAATAATAATCGGTGCCATATAAAAACCCGGTCTGGGCCAGGGGTTTATCCCGCCTGTGTTCATTGCGGCACAAAGCTCTTACGGGCGGGATAAACCCCTGGCCCAGACCGGGATTATTAATAAAACCGTTTATCCCGAATCTGTCGCGCCAGGGCAGGCCGCCCCTACGAGAAATGGTCTTACCCGAACTTTTGAGAAGTTACCCATAAACGTTTACAGTAAAAACGAAAGTGTGTCAAACTGAAGGGGTGGTCATCCAAAGTTGCGAGCAGTTGACCCCCGCTGGTATATGGTGTATAAGAAATAATTGATGCTCTGAGCAATGGCAAGAATTGAAAGGAGCGCAAAGACTGTGGCAGATGACAAAAAAGAGACCCTGTTAGCACAGATTCGCTTTGCTTATAAGAAGCCTATTGTCCTTGGGGACTACTCGCCAAAAGAAAGTAAGCCCATGGAACAATGGATAGACCGCTTTATAGACGAAGAGGTCAGTCGGTATAGTCTTGGAAACATAGCCCACGTGTTCAGCGACCACGAACGCGCCGTAAAGCTGTTGTTACTCTATCTTGAGGAACAAGGAGCCATTGACGAGAGTGGCGTTGAGTTGGAAGAGAAAAAAAAGCTTCAAGCCATGTTAAAGGGTTAACTTCTTCAACGGATACGCTCTTTTTTAGGGCCTTCTAAACAGCTTCCCTCAAAAAACCCAACCCTTCGGGACAAGGCAAACCACTTCTTTTATGACACCTGAGATAAGAATCGGTACTTCAGGCTGGAGCTACCCGCACTGGAAAGAACTATTCTATCCCCAGGATTGCCGTCAATCAAAATGGTTGGAATTCTATGCCGAGCACTTTGATACGGTTGAGATCAATGCTACCTTTTACCGGCTCCCCAAGCCCAAGACTTTTGAGAACTGGAGGTTCAGGACGCCAGATGATTTTCTCTGGGCGGTAAAAGCGAACAAATACATAACCCACACCAAACGGTTGAAAGAGCCACGTGAGCCATTGGAACGATTTTATAAGGCCGCCTCTGGCCTAAAGGAAAAATTGGGGCCGGTTCTTTTTCAGTTGCCACCAAGCCTTTCTTTTGATGAAGAGACATTCAGGCATTTTTGTCAATCCTTAAACCCGGCCGTGCGTCATGCTTTAGAGGTCCGACATCCTTCCTGGATCAATGATCGGCTCTTTGCCATTCTGCAAGAGCATAACACGGCCTTCTGTATTGCAGATACCGCGGGCCGCTATCCCTACCATGAGGCGGTCACCGGTAATTTTGTTTATATCCGCCTCCACGGTTCCGAAAAGCTTTATGCATCTGACTATTCAGAAGAAGAACTCCAGCTCTGGGCCAAAAAGATCAAAAAATGGAACAAGGAGACCTACCTCTATTTTGACAATGATTTTGGTGGATATGCGGTAAAAAATGCCCGGCGATTGAAGCAAATCCTTGACGTGCATTAAGAAAGATGCACCGTAACCGTTCACGGGTTCAGAGGTTCAGGGTTCAGTTAAAAGAATAGAGGTCGGAGATCAGAGGTCCGAGGTCTGACTTCTGATCTCTGACTTCTGATCTCTGACTTCTGATCTCTGACTTCTGACTTCTGAACGGTGAACTCTGAACCTGTGTATGCATACAATGCACCGGACTTGGCGGCTAAGTAGTGCTTGAACGAAAACTTTTTTTGTCATTTCGACCGAAGGGAGAAATCTATTAACTCTGTATTTTCAATAGCATAAGATTTCTCCCTGGCCCAGACCCTGGCCCAGACCGGGTTTTTCTCTCCGTGGCATTGTCCAGTTTCTGTCGCGCCAGGGCGGGCCGGGTTTTTATATAGCACCGGTTATTATTCTCATGTCGCACCCCTGGCCCAGACCGGGTTTTTCTCCCCTGGACATTGTCCAGTTTCTGTCGCGCCAGGGCGGGCGCTACGCTCGAAATGACAGCTTTGGCTAGTTTTCGTTCAGGCACTAATTACATTACCGCAAACATCAACTTTTATCAATCTGTTTATCAGTCGTCAGAAAAGGCAGAGTGAAAAAGGGGAGAGGGATACAGTGGACGAAAACCCGAACTTTTTGAGAACTCAACCAATCAACCAATCAACCAATCAACTACTCGACCGCCTTCACCTCAAAATGTTGATCCAGCCGCATGGTCTTGAGAAGGAAGTAGATGTCTTCGGAGGCATTGGTCACCGTCAATTTTCCTCCGGCCCCGCTAAGTGAGTTGTGGGCCGCAATAAGGAGGCCTAAGCCGACCGAGTCAACCGTCTTCACCTTGGCAAGGTCTATGACCAACTCTTTGTTTCCCTTCCCCACTATTTATACCTAGCCTGAGCGATTCTTCAGGTTCCCAGACATCCTTTTGTTCTCTAAAAGCCCATTTCATCAGCTTATCAGGTGTTGAGGTAACTTCTCAAAAACTCCGGGTATTTGTTGATCCCCCCTCACCCAAACCCTCTCCCCCGTGGGGGGAGAGGGCAGGGTGAGGGGGGTAAGCCCGAAGTTATTGAGGAGTTACATGTGAACGGGTACAAAAAAGCAGAGGCATTGCTGCCTCTGCCGCCCGTTCACGTGGTGTTGGAGTATGGCCTTTAATGGCCCCCAGAGGCCACGGGCTTCATCATTGCACGCATAGGATTCGCCTCGACCTTAACAAGGATGTCACTAACCTTTGATTCAGGCAGCCAATCGACCTTACCAGTGCTGACATCATACATGGCGCCAACCACTTTGGCAGCTCCGCTGTTCACAAGGTCCCTGGTGGCAGGGCTATTCATGAAGAGGTCTTCAATCGCCTGCCAGATGTTTTCTTCGATGGCGTACGGGATAATGTCATCGCCGTGTACGCCAGGGTGTTTAGACATGGCACGGCGCACAGCCGGTTCTATGTTGTCAACCAGAGGCGGGATGTTGCGCTCCATGGCATGCCCTTTCCCGTGGAGCGCGTGAGTTACAGCAGTTACTGCACCGCACTGGGTGTGGCCCAGGACCACAAGAACAGGGGTATGCACATGGGCCAAACCATATTCGATTGATCCGATCTCATCCACATCACAGACATTGCCTGCAACCCTGATAACAAAAATATCCATGACGCCTGCGTCAAAGATGTGCTCCACAGGGACACGCGAATCAGAGCAGGTAATGACTGTGGCGTAGGCATGATCGCCCTGATCCTCTTTCCCGGCCTGTATGAGACGAGCGGAATCGGTATGGGGCCGGGTAGACTTTCCCTCAACAAACCTCTTGTTGCCATCCTTGAGCAACGCTATGGCTTCATAAGGACTGGGCTTTTTCTTTTTGGCAAGACCCTTCTCTGCTTCGGCTTTATGAGGAGTGGTTCCCTGGGCAGCTTCTTTCATTGCTTCGGCTTCGTGAGGAGTGGTCTCATGGGCAGCTTCTTTCATTGCTTCGGCTTCATGATGAATAGCCTCATGGGCAGCCTCCTTCGTTACTTCGGCTTCGTGAGGAGAGGTCTCATGGGCAGCTTCTTTCATTGCTTCGGCTTCATGATGAA